>Ga0123355_10018616_pt1 | contig 11030 bp, 8 predicted proteins | sample TergutEmb28metaG_3_FD_89872 | JGI IMG/M metagenome (GOLD analysis project Ga0123355, IMG submission 89872) | Embiratermes neotenicus P1 segment gut microbial communities from Petit-Saut dam, French Guiana - Emb289 P1 | ecosystem: Host-associated > Arthropoda: Insects > Digestive system > Gut ...
TAGAAGTTCGAATGTTACAACAAAAAATGTCCAATGAAACTTTAAGAATAGTCTATGTGGGGGGGGGGGGGGGAGACGGGGTAGAAAGTGTTGGTTGCTGTTAAGTTATGTGGGCCTGCATAGCTCTGTTCTGCAAAACGGAGTCCACATCAAAATGAAACGGTATTTTTTTTTTCAAGTTATTGTCATAAGTCCATTGGCACCTTTAGAATTAAACAGTAACACGGATAAATTAAACAAAATTTATGTCTTTTTGCACCGTGCGTTGTAATATAATTGTACAATATAAACAAATAAAATGCATCTTTTGTAATCTAATATTTTAATTTTTAATTTTTTGATGTCTTCTGCATGTTTCGACCCCGAGGTTCGATCTTCAGGAAGACGGCTCTATATATATATGTATGGTATGTTATAAGGATATGGTCAGTATAAGCAGTCCAGTAGGTAGCAATATCAAACACACTTTTCTACCTAAAAGACTGCTTATACTGATGCATGTACCACACCTTTGTATACAACCGACTGTCTAAAGACGAACCCTCGGGTTCGAAATATGTAGAAGACATAAAAAAATTAAAAATTGAAATATTAATTTACAAAAGATGCATTTTGTTGGTTTATATTATACAGTTGCACAATTAAACAACTGAACGTCTTAATAAACCCGCATCAGTGACAAACCAAGTAACTGTTTGAAACAGAATGTGTTGCAGCTGCTCATGAACATTTCCCACTGTGCAAAAAATGCTCATTATCCTCACAAAATTCACAACATCCTCACAAAATTCTCATTACCCTCATAAAATTCACATCATCCTCACAAAATTCTAATTATCCTCACAAAATTCACATCATCCTCACAAAATTCTAATTATCCTCACAAAATTCACATCATCTTCACAAAATTCTAAGTATCCCCACAAAATCCACATCATCCTCATAAAATTCTCATTGTCCTCACAAAATCCACATCATCCTCACAAAATTCTCATTACCCTCACAAATTTCACACCATCCTCACAAAATTCTCATTATCCTCACAAAATTCACATCATCCTCACAAAATTCTCATTATCCTCACAAAATTCACATCATCCTCACAAAATTCTAATTATCCTCTCAAAATTCACATCATCCTCACAAAATCCACATCATCCTCACAAAATTCACATCACCCTCACAAAATTCTAATTAACCTCACAAAATCCACACCATCCTCACAAAATTCTCATTATCCTCACAAAATCCACATCATCCTCACAAAATGTTCATTGTCCTCACAAAATCCACATCATCCTCACAAAATTCTCATTACCCTCACAAATTTCACACCGTCCTCACAAAATTCTCATTATCCTCACAAAATTCACATCATCCTCACAAAATTCTCATTATCCTCACAAAATTCACATCATCCTCACAAAATTCTAATTATCCTCACAAAATTCACATCATCCTCACAAAATCCACATCATCCTCACAAAATTCTAATTATTCTCACAAAATTCACATCACCCTCACAAAATTCTAATTATCCTCACAAAATCCACATCATCATCAAAAAATTCTCATTATCCTCACAAAATCCACATCATCCTCACAAAATTCTCATTACCCTCACAAATTTCACATCATCCTCACAAAATTCTCATTACCCTCACAAATTTCACATCATCCTCACAAAATTCTCATTATCCTCACAAAATTCGCATCATCATCACAAAATTCTAATTATCCTCACAAAATCCACATCATCCTCACAAAATTCTCATTATCCTCACAAAATTCACATCATCCTCACAAAATTCTCATTATCCTCACAAAATCCACATCATCCTCACAAAATTCGCATTTTATCCTTTGAATGTATTTGCAGTTCTCTCCGTCAGGATTGCCAAGTGACACTATTATGCGGTACTCCGACAAAGTTTATGCATCTTAAGCGCGTTCGAATAGTCGCGAAAACCGACAATTATACTTGTCGTGTCCGTTCTTTTGTCTGTCCGTCGGACTGCATGTATCAGCGAGGCTGCCACAGGACAGATTTCCTTGAAATTGATAGAGGGGACTTTCTTAATTGTCTGGCCAGAAATGCAACAATTAGTTTAAAACCGGACAAAAATATGGGCCACTTAGCAGCAGGAGACTCTAAATTTGCCATAGAAACACTTTTGTGCAATACTGTGTATGCTTATTTTTCTGTCAGTGACATGTAGTCCAACAATACACGCAGAAGGAATTTTTGCGTTTCCACTGCAACAATAGTCACGCTAACGCGCTACAACGTTACGTCATACGTACACTGCCTTGCTCTTTGTTTCCAAAACGTGCGCAATCCATTCACCACCACCAGAGATTTATCACAAAATGAAGTATTACAAATAATGGCGTATATCATTGCGCTATTTTCTGCACTCTCCTGTTTTTTGCATCCAGTAGATCTCAATATCCTCCGTAAATACCTTAAAGTCTGTGCTTCCTTCAGAACGAAAGGCAATATTTTTATACTAAACAAGTAAAATATGTAGGGCTTCATCACAAGGTGTTCCAAATTATGTGTCGCCTAATGCTGCCGGTCGTCTGATTCCTAGAAACAGATTAATATTTACAACGTTGATTGGTGGAAGGACTTAGATTGCTTTACTGTGGCTCACGATAACGACAAGTGAAGTGCTTTTGTGAAAACGGTAATGAACACAGGATTTTTTTTACAAATTGAGAGAATTTCTCGAATAGCTGAGAAACTAATCGTTCCGCAAGACAGACCCTACCTGATGAAGTTGGTAATTGATCAGTACAAACAAATTACAGTTCATTAAGAGCTGTATTACACTAACTACCTCACATGAAATTTCTGATAACTGAAGAATAAGAACCAACTAGATGTTACTTATTAATTTATTGTACTTCTTATAGGCTCAACATGTTTCGGGCACTACAATGCCCATCATCAAGAGCTCGCGACTATGATGTTGATTACCACATTGGTAGTCTCTTTCTTCAGTTGCTGTTGTTTGGAAGTTAGGTGCGGGTAGGCTGGAGTAGTGTCCGGGATGCAGCATATAGCACGACTCTTAGTCGTGCTATATCCTGCAGCCTGGACACTACTCCAGCCTAACCGCACCTAACCTCCAACCTACAACAAACCAAGAACGAAACGACCAATGTGGTAATCAACATCATAGTCGCGAGCTTCTGATGATGGGCATAGTAGTGTCCGAAACATGTTGAGCCTATAAGAAATACAATAAAATAATAAGTGGCATCTAGTTGGTTCTTATTCTTCAGTTATCACTATGATGCACGGTCCAACACACATCAAAATGAAGATTTTTATTCTATCAGTATTTTTCTGAAGTATGTTATGTTTGTGACGCAGTGACAATTCAACTATTTAACAGACAGGCCCACTGCAAGCCCGTCAGGCGCAACTCTTGCACATTTGGACCCCCCCCCCCTCCTGTCTGCATTGTTTGAAGATATAATACACATGTACGACGGTCTGGCATGCAAGTCGCACAGTTCCATTAATTGGAAGTAATTTCGAAGTCATCTCGGATGCATTTCCGCTTTTTTCTCAGGTACATTTATTTAGAAGTGAGGCTTGCGATGTTCGGTTACGCGCTAAAATTATCCTTCAAAATTCATAAAATATTGCATTTATTTCCGAATTATTTTCTTTACCGGAACATGATAGGTAGCTTACTGCTTTGCGGTTTAATATTCAGGCTATATTTAGGTTCATACTTATCTTGCCGCTATAAGTCTCTTCAGGAGTCGACTTTCATCCAGAGCTACTAAAATTATATTATGTAAGACACTAATAAGACCGGTAGTGTTGTGTGGAGCGGAAGCATGGACGGTGACGAAGAAAGAAGAACAAGTTCTTCTAATTATTAAAGGAAAACATTTAGAAGAATATATGGTCCTAAATATGAAAACGGGGGATGGAAAAGTCGGACGAATCGAGAACTAGAAGAGATGAGCAAAGGAGAAAATATAGTAAAATGGATAATATAGCAAAGGAGTGAGAAGATGGAGAGAGTTGGTGGCAGATAGGAAAAAATGGAAGGACATTGTTCGACAGACCAAAACCCACAGTGGGTTTTAGTTCCAATGGAAGAAGAAGAAGAAGAAGAAGAAGAAGAATTTAGATTCATAATAAGCACGCAAGCAAGCAAGGTATACAATACCTAGTGACGCAAAATGTTCCCTAATTCCCTTAACCCTTACCCCACTAACGTGGAGAATATGGTGAGCTCCTAATAATGCCAGCAAATGGCAAATGGGTTTTAACTCGGCGTTTAAAGGGTTAATACTCGTTACAGGTACATAAATAGCTGCATAGATATTATTAAAGTGGCCGAGAAGTATACAAACCACTCTTTATGCATTTTGAAATGGGCGTGGATTGTCGTTTGTAAGCTTGTTAAGTGGGTTTCAGGTTAAGTTTGTGCTGCTCGCAGTTTACACGCTCCACGTTTCGTTTCTCCAGTTGCTCTCCCATCCCGATGAACAGCAGTGCAGAGGGTCATGCAACGCTGTTACGGGGAAACATCGTTAGCGAACTCAACTCTTCTCTTTCGCGCTCCATAAGCGAAATGCGCCGTCTCTTTCTTTCTCTCGTGTTGCCGTGGTAACCGACCGCTTGCCGAGAACAAATGGAGCGTGTAGACGGAGGCACGCGACTTGCTGCTCATTTGTTGATACACTCACTGACACATTCAACTGTGTCAGTGCTACGTGCTTTTCCTTCACATTGCGCTTCCGGTTTCTCAGCTAAATTAAATAACGTTAAAGAGGAAAGGAAAACACATTTTAGTAGTTCGCGAAAATAATGAAATAATTTGGAGTGGGAATAAAGTAGAGACATTATCTGAATTACTCTGAAGTTTAGACTCAACTAAAACGCATCGGCGCCCAAAATTTGAAGCGTATTAAACAGAAAATTGCGGCGACAAATAGGGAAAAAGGCAAACTCTAAACTTCATACACAGACGGCAATTCTCTCGCATTTAGGCAGAAACGGAACGTGACTTATGCAGAACATTAAAGTAAGCTTAAAGGACTGGAGAGTAGTATTTTAACCGTTTAAGGCCCAAGACTTATTTTATGTATCACCAGCTGCAACATTCAGAAATTCTGTGTTCTGTCCACAATGCATTTATATGCTTTGAGTGGGTCTCAGAACAAAGAGCGGTTATTTCTCTATACAGCATTAACTTATCGGTTTGTATAACCGAGACAGAGAGTGTTTACTGCGCGGTACGAACATGGTCTTTAAATCGGACAGCTACAGCTTTGTCCTTAAAGATCAAGAAGTCTCAAGATATGTAACAGGTCATATAGGTTAAGAACATACATATGTATAACGAAAGGAACTGTATGTATTCAGTTAGTGAGAGAAAAAATTAATTCAGAGAGAAATACAAGCAGTTAGTTCATCTGCTTGAAGAAAAAGGACAATAGAACACTTAGATGGCTTAAAAATGCAGAATTTGTGTGGTCCTAGAAGACAGTATCCTTTTAACCACCAAAAAGGGGTCTCAACGTAACACAAAGTGTTATTACAAGGATGTCTAGCGAAACAAATATAACCTAAATAGTGTATAATATAAAATCAGGAAAAAAATTAAATATAGACACGATTGTTATTGGCTATTCAGCTGGAAAACTATGTTTTTTTTTTTAATGCGTCACATCCCTGAAGACTTGTATATTAACATCGCTGCAAGAAACGTCCTTTCCATACCCCGGACCCTTAGAATAGTGAAACCAAGGATTATATGAAGAAGTAGGAGCATGGCTAAGATGTGGCACGAAAGGAATGTATAAAAGATTTCCGGTGGAAAACCTGTTAAGAAACATCAACTTGAAAGACTGAGAAGTAGATGGGTCGACAAATTTAAAAATATCTCAGGGAAATATGTTGTGAATTTTAAGATGAAAAGAAGTAACTCGGGACAGTCAAAATGTCGAGCTTTGTTATTAATATTGTTGAAACTACTTGGGTTGGGGGGAGGGAGGGGTTGTTGTTGTTTTTGTTGTGTCAAGCACTGGGTATGAAGATAGTTTACTAGTTGGTTATCTCGGTATATAGGCCTATACGGCACATTAACATTTATTCCTCTCTCGTTGCCGACACGAACCCGTGATGAATTGTTGCGTTATGCCGAATGCATGAGCAAACTCCAGGCCATCATTCGCGAAGCGAACGGTGTAGAGTGGATGAAGACAGGCTGAGGCTGCAATTTTCCAATGGACCATTAAGCTACTGGACTGAAAGTCACGGTCCATCAAATTACCCGGCTCAGATTGACCACAACTGGGTACTTTGATTTTCATGCTATATCAAGTTAACCGTCCAATCCTGTTTCGTCGCCTCACTCGCCATAATGTACCCTGTGTAACACTCAGAGTGTACAGTCTATTGAAAAGTCAACTATAGAGTATCTGTTGCTCTTTTGCACCTAAACATTGTACTATGCTATGTTATGCTATGCTAAGTATTTTATTTATATTCATAAATGTATGCCAGGGTTTTGGTGGGAAAACCTGAGGGAAAGAACCACTTGGGAGACCCAGGCGTAGATGGGAGGATAATATTAAAATGGATCTTCAGGAAGTGGGATGTGGGGGTATGGACTGGATCGAGCGGGCTCAAGATAGGGACAGGTGGCGGGGCACTTGTGAATGCGGTAATGAACTTTCGGGTCCCAAAAAATGGGGAGAATTTCTTGACTAGCTGCAAACCGGTTAGCTTCTCAGGAAGGACAATACGTTATCCCATAATGCCCCACAATGTGCTCCCTCACTAATGCACCATGTCCATATATGAAGTATTGGCCTGAAGATGGTTTGCTAGAACCGAAACATGTAGAAGAACTATGAAACGAGGGCAATTTCTTGACTACCTGAAAACAGGTTAGCTTCTAAAGGAGGACTCTGCTCCATAGAGCAAGTAAATAAGTGAGTAAATAAATGTATGCAGCCTTTCATTGCAGAAACAGGCTGGAGAAATTTTGATGTTTCGCTGACCGTGCATCTCAGTATAATATCAGTAACTGACCAACTTAATGAACAAATTCTTATTTTATAATAAGTTTATTATATTTCTCTACATGTTTCGAGCACTGTTGTGCTCATCATCAGGAGGTCAAAATTGTATTAGACAGCGTCTGGTATCATCACACTCCGTAGGTGGCCATCCGAGCGCCACATGCGCACCGGACGACCACCTACAGAGTGTGACGATACCAGATGCTGTATAATACAATTTTGACCTCCTGATGATGAGCACAACAGTGCTGGAAACATGTAGAGAAATATAATAAACTTATTATAAAACAAGAATTTATGCATTAAGTTAGTCTTTTGCTAAGGTTAAGCTGGAGAAACCCGCATACTGAGCGTCAACCGTCGTGCTCTTAGCCAAATTAGATCTATTGCTAGGACAATGAAATCGAGAAAGATGACACAGAAGAAACTTTAACACACGTGGAATATATTAGATATATGATTTTAACTGAAGAACCTGCTTTACAGAATGTGAGACATTAGCATGGCAAAGTTCGAAATCGATGTTTATATTTTGGTATTAATGACAGAAACCAATAAATGAATGCATTTATGATTTTATGCACCTATAGAATATAAACATGGATAAAAATTATGCATGAAACACTGTTAACAATTCGAAGTTAAAACCAGAAAGAATGTGTGAAAATCTAAGGCAATACCTGACAAACGGAACGTAGGATACCTCTGTAGCATACAACATACGCATTTTAGGGGACCACTGTTCTTGCTGGCCTCACTTTGGTGATTAAACATTCGAATGAAGCGGTGTGATATCCCACGCGTAACTTCCGTTGAATGAGATCTCTGATACATTTTACTGTGACTGAGGGTACATACATAATATGTGCCCGACCTCGAATTCAAAGTTCGTCTAACACCTGTCGTTCGCTGAACACGATAGCAATATTTTACTGACTGCCATCAACATAAGAGTTTCGTGCCTGCTATACAGTAACATTATTCTAATCAGCTAATGAAAGTTCCAGATAACAAGTCATAAGGATACACTACTCGGTTTTCCTACATCAGCAGGAGGATTTCGTGATCATCACAGTGTGCCCTCTCTAACCCACCTTCCCCTCTACACATGTACGTCACGCAATTCGTGATTATATATGAGAGGATATACAATCTGAAGCCGGGTTTATAACCCTGCCTACTGACAAACATGAGAACCTTTGAAATTTTTAATTGTAATCATCTCTTTCAACTGAGTTTCTCGAAGGAAGTTTTTCTTGGATTCCCTCAGTTCCTCTGAGAGAAATCTAGAATCGCACCACAGTTACGCTACGGCAAATTCCTTCTAGAGCATTTCCAATTTATCACTTAACAGCCTTCTTCCATTCGACGATACAGCCCTAAACACTGACAGATACATAACATAAAGTACAAACAGAAGCTAGAACTTAAAACTGCTAAAATATAAAACTGTTTTCTCAGGAATATATTTCGTCCAAATCAAGTAGTCCATCCACCATCACTTTGTTTCAAGTAGGCAATTTGAAAACGCGTTCTGCGCTGCTTATCATTCCATTACGTAGGTCCGTGCAGCACAGGACAACAGCATGAGGCAGGGTTGGTTATCCTACTGCAGCGGGCGGCTTAATCCCACTGCCACCTGCCTCGTCTTAAATTACTACCCAGGTAATAAATCCCTGATAATTGGTACAGCTTGTTGTGGCTTCTACCCGCAAGAAACTGGTACATATACCTCGGGCCCCTATATAAAACCCTACGATCTTTCGCATAGAGCACAATTACTGCATTGTGTAAGATTTGTGTAGGTCAGCAACGTTTAAATACTCTGAAGAGCCTACAACAAACTGCTAGACCTCACGTACTCTTATCCTGTACAAGTGTCTTCCAGATCTTTCCTTTCTCCTGTTTCTGAAATAGAGCTCGCGCTGTTAATTGTTTGGTGCCTCGGTCCATCTCCATGACGTGTAAAACTTTAGCTCCTATGTCAGAGCAAACTGCATGTTAATTTAAATGCATTCTTTATTGTAAAATTCAAAACAGAGTCTTAAGTACATTATATCAAAGATTTTCAGAGCTTCTGAAGATTTTATGGAATGTTATACGCAATATACCGAACTTCCAATGATTGACACAAAGCAATAAGGAAAAACATGAATACACAATTACAGACAAAGGGAAACAAATGCTAAATTCCTCACACAGTTGTACATTATTAACCGGAATGTGTTTTTTTTTGATTCTGGAGTACGTTCTAACTGCGCCGTCCATTACGTCATTTTAAAGTACGTTCAGAAGGGCACGAAGTGCAGAGTTTAAGAATACTTCTTTTGTTGGGCCTAATTTCCTACTTTTCAGTGTCATTCTTCTTCTTTGATTCCAAATATTTTTGTCAATATTTTATTTTCAATCACCAACACTTTCTTCCCTCATAATTCTGAAACGTGCCATCCCCATTGTGTTTAGTAATTCATAGATAGGGTAATTACAGTCAAAAACACAACACTGTATATCTAATTGATGTTTATTAGAAGATGATAAAAACTACATGTTTCGACCAATATTGGCCATCATCAGGTTTTTCTTCAGAAAGAATTGTATGCCTGATGATGGCCAATATTGGTCGAAACATGTAGTTTTTATCATCTTCTAATAAACATCAATTAGATATACATTGTTGTGTTTTTAACTGTAATTACCCTATCTATTAATTTCTTCTGTGACGGTGCAGAACGCTGTTGCACTCCCATGTAGAACAACAAACGAACGAGAAACATCAAAGCCAGAACGTATTTCACGTTTCGGCATCTGAACTTCTCATATAAACAGTCAACATTTTACAGGCACACAGAAGGTAATAAAATTGCCATGTAAAGTCATAAGCACAATAATATAAACAACAAACTAGATGCAACAATGACAGTTTATTAATAATTTCAACGGCTCAACATGTTTCGGGCGATAATTTCGCCCATCCTCAGGAGCACTAGACTGTGTTTACAGCTTGTGGTATAAGGCACCGACTTTGCTGCCTGCCGGAACATCGCTTGTGCTTTATATTGCATTTAGTCAAGATTCTTAAATCTTTCAGTCCAAGATAAACATTTAAGTATTGTTTGCTCATGCTACGCGTCTAGCCACGTTCGTATTATATCAGTTGCGTAACAAAACCATTACTAATGCTGTACGTATAAAAAAGTTCATTAAATATTACAAAAAATTGCACCGGCGATGCTGCTAGCAGGCAGTATCGTCGGTGCATTAAACCACAAGCTGCAAACACAGTCTAGCGCTCTCGAGAATGGGCGAAATTATCGCCCGAAACATGTTGAGCTGATTGAAATTATTAATAAAATGTTATTGTTGCATCTCGTTAGTTGTTTATCTTATTTTATCAGTGATGCACGGTCACACAAACATCAAACTCATAAGTACAATATGTCTGCGTAATTCATGTACGTAAAGATTTGCTACAATTAAATCAATCCTTAATAAACTTACTGAAGTATAAAATAAGATACAGTTATGTGACAGACCTACCATCACTACCCCATAATTTGGAAATCAAGAGTAACTAAACAAGATATGCAAATAAAAGTATTATCATCCACATCCAACGGACACCCTTGTCAATCTGTGACGGTAGATTTCATATCGATTTATATCATCTTTTAAGGCCCTTCCGTATGTCAGTAAGTAAACCGCAATTCACTATGCAGTTGCAGATCCTGTATAAACAATAAAGCGAACGGTGATATTGGTATAATGAAATTACTGACATTTAACTCTTAACGTGGGTCACACATCTGCATGCTTTACATAAAGCATTCCTGTAACCGAATATTAAACTTTTGGCGCCGGAATTATTTTTTTAATTTTAGCACATCCTGTATATAAAATGTGAATAATACAGGAACCAAATATGTTAGATTTATGAAACAAACTGCATTTTGAAGAGGAAAAAACGGAGA
>Ga0123355_10018617_pt1 | contig 11028 bp, 12 predicted proteins | sample TergutEmb28metaG_3_FD_89872 | JGI IMG/M metagenome (GOLD analysis project Ga0123355, IMG submission 89872) | Embiratermes neotenicus P1 segment gut microbial communities from Petit-Saut dam, French Guiana - Emb289 P1 | ecosystem: Host-associated > Arthropoda: Insects > Digestive system > Gut ...
CGCAAGGAGCGTCCTAGGGTAAAACGGATAACTAGGGCTAAGTCGTAACAAGGTAGCCGTACCGGAAGGTGTGGCTGGAATACCTCCTTTCTGGAGAGATATTACTGGAACTAAACGACAGGGGTTATATCCTATTGCTATTCGGTTTGCATTATATAAAAATGCCTCGTGAATTTTCACGGGGCATTTTTTTTGCACAAATCAAAAAAAAATCGTATCTTTGCAGAAAGATTTCATAACAAGGAAAGAAAGAAGATGACAACGATAAGACTTTCAACAAACAACTCACAGTTCGTCCATCTGTTCGAAAATTTAGCAAATGTATTGAATGTTCCTTTTGAAAAGATGGAGGAAAACACGATGCTTTCAAAATCTATGCAAAAGGCATTAGATGACGAAAAAAATGGACGAGTTACAAGGCTTGTAAACCACAAAAATGCAGTTGCTGAAATTTTAGGGTAATGTACGAAATTAGCTACACCAACGAATTCAAAAAGCAACTTAAACTGATGATGAAGCGAGGCAAAAACGCTGGTATCATGAATACGGCTATTGAGATATTGGGAAAAACCGGTACGTTGCCTGCTGTGCCCTATCGAACACACAAATTATCAGGAAATTTTGCCAATCACTGGGAAGCTCATTTAGAACCTGACTGGCTACTGATTTGGAAAGCAGACAAGAAAAAGATCATAATTACTTTGACAAATACGGGGACTCATTCCGATTTGTTTTGAAAAACACTACACTGCTTATGAAGAAACCTGCGTAACTAATACGCAGGTTTTTATAATAGTGGATATATTAAACAACACCCTGAAATTGCGACAAAAACCGCAAATCATTCTCAGAAAACAGTCGTAAATCTTTCACGGTGTACTTCAAATTCGTAATACGTTCGATGCCTAATCCAAATGCAAATCCGGAATATTCGTTGCTGTCAATACCGCAACTTTCAAGCACATTCGGATCGACCATTCCGCACCCCAAAATTTCTACCCAACCGGAATACTTGCAAAACGAGCAGCCCTTTCCGCCACATAGATTACATGAAATATCCATTTCGGCACTCGGCTCGGTAAATGGAAAAAACGACGGTCGTAAGCGAATTTTAGTTTCATTGCCGAACATTTCTTTGGCAAAGTATAACAATGTTTCTCGCAAATCGGCAAACGATACATTTTTGTCAATATAAAGTCCTTCAATTTGATGAAAAAAGCAGTGAGCACGTGCTGAAATGGCCTCGTTTCGATAAACACGTCCGGGGAAAGTCGCACGAATCGGTGGTTTTTGTGTTTCCATAACACGCACTTGCACAGACGAGGTGTGCGTGCGTAAAGCAATATCATTGACACCATTTTTCTCTACAAAAAATGTGTCTTGCATATCGCGTGCAGGGTGTTCCGGCGGAAAGTTCAAAGCCGTGAAATTGTGCCAATCGTCTTCAATTTCGGGACCCTCGGCAACCACGTATCCCATTCGAGAAAAAATATCAAGAATTTCTTTTCGAACTAAAGCGATAGGGTGTCGAGAACCTGATGCGAAATCGTTTACAGGTCTTGTTAAATCTATGTTTTCGGAAACAGGTTCTGTAACCTCAAGCAAACTTTTTACAGCATCCATTTTTTCTTGAACGGCATTTTTCAGGACATTTAATTTTTGTCCGATTTCACGCTTTTCTTCGTTGGCAACAGTTTTAAAAGATTCGAACAAGTCATTTAGTTCGCCTTTTTTTCCAAGCATTTTTACACGGAATTGTTCCAGTTCGTCCAAGGTGTTAGCCGTGAAACGCTGTGTATCTTCAAGTAGTTGATCAATTTTAAGTTTCATTTTTTCTGAAATTATCGAATAATTCTCATGGTCATACTAATATCTTCCAACGGACGATTGCTTTGATCGGTCGGTACAAGACTGATTGCTTCCACAACATCTAATCCCGAAACCACACGTCCGAAAACGGTGTGAAGCATATCTAAATGCGGCGTTCCACCATAGATTGTGTAGAGTTCTATTTGTTCGGCAGTCCACTGAGGATAGCGATTTAGGTTCATTGCTTCCATTTGTTCTTGCGTAAAAGTTCGCCCCTGAACGATGTAAAATTGACTGCCCGACGAGCGTCTTTCCGGATTTACGTGATCTCCTGTTCGTGCGGCTGCCAAGGCTCCGCGGGTGTGTATAAGTTCAGGTACAAATTCTGCTTCCAATGTGTATCCGATGTTTCCTGCTCCAAGCATTTGTCCGGGTTGAGCATTTCGCGAATCCGGATCTCCGCCTTGAATCATAAAGTCACGAATACAGCGATGAAACAGCAAGCCGTCGAAAAAATTGTCTTCTACAAGTTTGATAAAATTGTCTCTGTGAATAGGTGTTTCGTTGTAAAGCTCAATCACGATATCGCCTTTGGTGGTGCTGATTTTAACTCTAGTGCGGTCATTTTGTGCACCGACACAGCTGATGCAGAGAACTGCGAGTGATAGGAATAAGATTTTTTTCATGGTGTTGTGTTTTTTATTTTTGATTGTCATTCCCGCGAAAGCGGGAATCTCCTTGTTTTCTAACGCTCCCTTGTTTTATGGGGATTCTCGCTTTCGCGGGAATGACGTCCTGTTTCACTTTTTTACCGCCGTGCTAACCATTGTTCCGGATCAAGTTTTTGAAGGTCTCTCCAAAGCTGGAAGCCTACAAAATCTCTTCCATCGTGTCTGTGTACAACGCCTATAGTTTGTCTGGTGGTTACGGCTTGTCCTATTCTTACGCTGACTGACGCCAAATTTGTATAAACCGTTCGATAGTTTCCGTGAACGATAATCACGACACTTGTATTTCCAAATGGCTGAATTGCGACAACAGTTCCGTTAAACACTGCACGTACCGGCTCGTTTTGCGGCGTGGTTATTGTTATACCATCGTTGTTAACCCTGATGCCTCTGATAACCGGATGGTCGTGTGTACCGAAACGTTCGGTAATTAGGCCGCGTTCGGTAGGCCATGGCAATCTGCCGCGATTGCTAACAAATTCGTTTGCTAACTGTTGCTCTTCCGGTGTGAGTTGAGCGACATCGGCTACTTGTCCTCGCCTTGCAGCTTCTTCAGCAGCCCTTCGAGCAGCGGCTTCTATCTCTTGCTGAATAATACGTTCGATCTGTTGAGAAAGCCGTCGTCGTTCGGCCTCATGTCTTTGATTTTCGGCTCGAAGTTCTCGCTCTCTACGTTGTAGATCAGATATAGTTCGATTTCGTCTTGCTCTCTCTGTGTCGAGATTTCTTCTTTCCGCTTGTTCTCTGCTTAGTAGTTCTGCTTTTGTGTTTTTTTCCTGCTCGAGTTCGCTTCTCAATTCGCTTAATTCAGACTGTCTTTCACGAATCAACTCAACCTGTCTTTTTCGATGTTCACTGTATTGTCGAAAAAATATTATCCGTCGGTATGCTTGATGAAAACTTTCCGAAGCCACAATAAACAGAAATCGCTGCGACGGATTTCGGTGGCGATGTGTGGCAACAATAAGTCGGGTGTATTCGTCTATTAAATCTTGGATATTTCCCTCAAGTGTTGTGATTTCATTTTCGATAGTTTGAATATCGCTGTCAACAGCTGAAATCTCGTTGGTAATTGTCAAAATCAGTTCTTCTCGCTGGTTGATTTGTGAGTTGATTATAGTCAATTGTTGAACATTTGTTCTCCGATTTCTTGAGGCTTCTTCCAACATTCTGTTGTTAGTCTGAATTTGCCTTTGCAATCTTTGTGATTGTTCTTCCAAGTTAGCCCTGGTTGGCTGACGAGCTTGTTGCCTCTGCTGAGCATGCAATACGCCTAAACACCATAAAAACAGTAGGATTGCACAATATTTATAAAGATTTCTATGGCGAAAGAAACGATTCATATACTATATTCTTTGAGCCGATGCCGGAACTGAGAAAGGCATATTTTGCGGCACATTTAGTTGTATTCTTTGGTAATGCAATACTGCTTCGAACATGGGCTCCGTCATTCGAATGTGTAAATTTTGTGGAAACAAATAGCTGTTAAAAACGCCATAATTGTCATAACGAATATTAACGGAGTGGTTTCCTCTGTCGCGTACGGTTAGTGAAAGAAATTTGTGGTGCACACTGCTCAAAATAAAATCGAAAGCTATATTTCCGAGCATTCGCTCGTCTGTAAACAGAAAATTTCCATTATAAGATTCGAGTGTGTGCTCAATTTGTTCAGGTAAAAAATAGTTTCCTACCAAAATATCTTGCAGCATATCGAACGTAAAATCCACGCCGATCATTTCTCTGAAAAAGCTGAAATCACGGATAGTTGCCGTTCGTTCGAGCCGATTGTGAAGAAAAACGGAATCTTGTGTAATTTTCAGACGAGCCACTTCGAAAAATCCACCCACAGCAGTAACCGTTATCCAAATTCGCTGTCCGTTTTCGATGCGAATTTGCCCCCCGAAATTATTTCGACTTCCTCCCAAATTAACATTTCCACTGAAATTTGCAGAAAACCAGTCGAAATTCGAACGTTGCTGAATAGATTGCAAAATGATTTCGTTGGCAGTTTGAAGTTGTCCGGTCGGCGGAACAATAGTAGGTTCCGGTTGCACAGGTCTTGTAGTACGGCAAGAGTGCAAAAATAATGCAAAAACAATCGCAAGCAGCAGTGTGATTCTATTCATAAATTTAACATTATAGACGAGCAAAAATACGAAAAAATCCTGAATAAAACAAGGCAGCTTCCGGATATCTTTTGCACATGTCGTTGTTAGTTAAGAAATCCGATGGTCTTTTTTTCGCAACTTAATTTGAGCAACAAACAATCCCAAAATCACAACACTCATACCGATAAGCTTTTGCACAGTAAATACTTGGTTGAGTAGAAAAAATGCACCAATAACGGTAACGATAGGAATGAGATTTGCGAACATGGCTGCCCGCACTGCGCCGATTTGTTTGATAGATTCCACATAGCAAATAAACGCTACACCCGAACCGAAGATTGCCAACAACATTATATTTCTGAAAATCGTGAAATCAAACGGAACGCTTCGAAGTTCCTGAAAACCACCGAGTGATGCAAAAAGTGGCAAAAACATCAGCGTACCCAAAGCAGTTTGATAAAACACAATCGTAAAATTGTTGTATCTTTCTGTCAATTTTGATATACACAAAGCGTAAAAAACTGCAGCAAGCACAGCCATTGACAAAAATAAAATACCTCGAATATCAACCACTAGTTCAAAATTATCGCCCAAAATCATGTATAAAATTCCACCAAAAGATATAACAAGTCCCAAAAAGATTGTCCATTGCGAGCGTATGCCAAAAACCAACCACACTGCCAGCGGCACCATAAGCGGAATAAGGGCAATCATAATTGCAGCAAAGCTCGCACTTGAATACACGATGCCGTACGATTCTCCGATAAAATAAGCAAAAGGCTGACAAAGTGCTACAAGCACCATTAACCCCCAATCTTTGCGGTCTAATTTCTGCAATTTTTTTGCAAATTTCACAAATGCAAACAAAATCAAACTCGCCAAACAAAGTCGAATTGTAATCATGGTTATCGGCGAATAAACTTTCAAAATTTGCTCTGACCAAACGAAAGATAAGCCCCAAATGACGACAAAAGTGAGCGGTAAAAAGTAAGCGTAAAGAGATGATTTCATAATTGTGAGGTTTGGCGTTCGATGTCTAAAATTTCCATATTTGAAATGTCATCCTTATTAATGCAAAATCTTAAACAGGTAATGTTTTTATGAATTCCGAATTTCCCGACAGCACCGGGATTCAGAAAAAGAAGTTGAAATTTTTTGTCGTAAATTATTTTCAAAATATGCGAATGTCCGGCAACAAAAATATCCGGTTTTTTTTCTTGCAACATTTGCTGGATATGTTCGGGATAACGACCGGGATAGCCACCGATATGTGTCATCAAAACCGTTTTGTTTTCACATTTGAAAAATTCGTATTTTTTGGTATGTCGCATCACTTCAGCATCGTCGCAGTTTCCGAAAACGGCAATTGTTGGTTTAAACTGTGAAATTTTTTGTAACGTTTCAAAGTTCCCGATATCGCCTGCGTGCCAGACTTGGTCGCAGTCTTTCAGAAATTCGAACATACGTTCGTGCGTGGAAGCGTGTGTGTCGGAAATTACACCGATTCGGGTCATGAGTCAAAAAATTAGTTTGCAAAGGTACGAAAAATAATTGAGAATTGAGAATTGAAAATTGAGAATTAATTTTGCGAAAAATAACCTCGAACAATCTTCGCTTTCGCCGCTCCCACGACGTTTTCCAACTCTTCGAAGGAGGCTTGTTTGATGTTTTTTACCGAATGGAAATGCTGTAAAAGTTTTACGGCAAGCGTTTCGCCGATGCCCTTGATGTCGGTTAGCTCCGTTTTGATTAAGCCTTTTTCATGCTTTTTGCGATAGTGTGTAATGCCAAATCGGTGGGCTTCGTCACGCAACTGTTGAATTACTTTCAAGGTTTCGGATTTTTTATCCAAGTGCAACGGATGTGGGTCGCCGGGGCGATAAATTTCTTCCAAACGTTCGGCAATGCCGATTAAGTATACCTTTTCGGTAAGTTGAAGTTTTTTCAAACTTTTCATTGCTGCGGTAAGCTGACCTTTGCCACCATCAACAATAATGAGCTGTGGCAATTCGCCGTTCTCAGCCAACAGTCGGCTATAGCGCCGATAAACAACTTCTTCTATTGAAGCAAAATCGTTGCTGCCTTCAACGGTTTTGATGTTGAAATGTCTATAATCTTTCTTCGAAAGTTTTGCATTTTTCATCACGGTCATTGCCGAAACAGCGTAATCGCCATGAAAGTTTGAGTTGTCGAAACATTCGATGTGCGTAGGCAGAATGGGCAATGCCAAATCGTCTTTCATTTGGTTCAAAATGCGTTTGCTGTGACGTTCCGGATCAATTAAATTTTGATGCTTTTGTTTTTCTAACAAATAAAATTTCAGGTTACGTTCGGCAAGTTCGAGCAGATTTTTTTTCTCACCAACTTTCGGAATTGTAAATGTTGCTTTCGGAATTTTTAAGGCTAATTCAAACGGCACAACAACTTCTGAAGCCATACTTTGAAAGCGTTGTCGAATATCTACAATAGCCAAAGACAGCATATCCTCAAGTGTTTCGTCCAAACGAGGCTTAAGTTCCAGCGTATGAATTTGCACAACAGCACCGTCCACAACTTTGAAAAAATTCACGTGAAAAAGGTCTTCATTTTTCAAAATTGCAAAGACATCGATATCTCTAAAACTATTGCTAAACACGGTTGATTTGCTTTGATAACCCTCCAAAGCATCCAATTTTTCCTTGATAATTTGTGCTTCTTCAAATTGCAAATCTTTTGCAAATTTCATCATTCTCTGACGAAGTTCTTTCACGACTTGCGATATATTTCCTTTGATAATTTGTTTGATTTCTGCGATATTTTGCAGATAGTCCGATTCCGAAAAAACGCCAATACAAGGTCCTTTGCAGTTTTTGATGTGGTATTCCAAACAAACTTTATACTTTTTTTTCGCAATATTCTCTTCCGAAAGATTGAGTTTGCAATTTCGCAATGGATAGATTTTTCGAGTCAATTCCAAAAGCGTGTGCATCATTTTTAGTGATGGGTATGGACCGAAGTACTGCGAGCCGTCTTTGATTGGATTTCGAGTGGGAAAAACTCTGGGAAACGGCTCATTTTTCACGCAAATCCAAGGATAGGTTTTGTCGTCTTTGAGCAGTACGTTGTAGCGTGGACGATATTTTTTGATTAAATTATTTTCGAGTAACAGTGCATCAAATTCAGTGTCGACTACAATGTGTTTAATGTCGGCGATTTTATTGACCAACACCTTTGTTTTCCCCTCTTGTTCCTTTGTGAAATAGGAGCTTACACGTCTTTTTAAATTTTTTGCTTTTCCTACATAAATCAAATTTTTATCAGCATCAAAATACTGATAAACGCCGGGATTTTCAGGTAGGGATTTCGCAAAAAGTTTGAGAAAATTATCAGCAATCATGTAGCAAAGATAGGATTTTTTTGCATATTAGCCTCCCATCTGAAATCCGACACTAAATCCGAAGTAAGTGGTGTTGAGATTCATTCCTTCGTTTGGAGAAAGATTTCTCAACCCCCTGTTATAACTAACTGAGAAAGTAAGTCCACGTCTGGGTAATTGATAGGTGAATATTGCTCCTAATCCAAAATCAAAACGCCTAAGGTGGTTGTATAAATGGCCACCATTACCCGCATTGTAAAATCTGTTGTTGCCCCAAACAATATCGTACCTTACTTGATCTTGACCACCTGCATGATGTTCGGAAAACATTTCCATTCGTCCGCCAACGCCCAGCGAAAGCGTTGGTCCTGCACCCAAAAAGAATGTTCCGAAAAAATCTGTTTCCGCACGTGCAACCAAAAACAAGGGAACTTCCAAGTAGTTCATACTAAAAACCGCAGAAAAATTGGAATCCGGAAATTGTTGGCTCATCGTTGGAACAGCATCAAACTCGGCACCTTTTACGACAAATCCTAAACCTGTTCGAAAGGAAAATACGGTACTAAACGGCACATCTATATCCAAATTTATAAGGACATTGAAACTTTGAGCAACATTATAACTTTCTTCAGTATTGGCGTTTGAAAAATCAAATGTGCCCATATTTACCCCCATACGAGCACCAAAATTAACTTGTGCTGTTGCGAGTTGAACAAGAAGTAAAAAGCCGATTAGAGGGATTATTTTTCTCATTGTTTTCTTATTTTTTTGCAAAGATACGAAAAAAATTTGCATAATTGAAAAAAAAGTTGTAACTTTGCACCGAAAATTTTTAAATTTCACAAAATTTACCGCTATCCTATATCTTGGGTGCGTTTTCCTTAAACTCTTAATTTTTTATGTTTAACAAGGCAGAATTAGACGAAAAGTCGTTTGAAGACCTATTAGAAATTGCGAAGTCGCTTGGTCTCGAAAAAGTAAAGCGCTTAGAAAAAACAGATTTGATCTACAAAATTTTGGATCAACAAGCTCTAAAAATATCTACACGCGAAATTCCGGCACCGGAAGAACAGCCTGTTGTAGAAAAACGTCGCAGAGGGCGTCCGGCAAAAGAAAAATCTGTGGAAGAGGTTAAGCCTGCGAAAGAGAAAAAACAAAAAAAAGCTCCGAAAGAGGCAGAAGTTCATAAAAATCAAGACATTTCGCAAGAATTACCTGCATTATTTGACGAGGGAGTGCCTGAGCCTACAAATGAGGTTATCGCAGAAAGTGCGAACACAGTAGATGCTTCAGGAAATCGTCCGCGAAAGATTTTACCGCCGGTTGGAAAACCTGTAAGAAAAGAGATCCAAGTAAATGTGGAGAATGTTCAGCCAACAGAGTCCGAAAAGACGACCGCTGTGGCTGTAGAAGAGAAAGAGCAACCTAAAAAGTTGCCGAAATTAGAACATTCAAACGGGCAAAAACACGAACATCAACAAAAGCAAAAAGTGCAACATCTGCCAAAAAAAGAGGAGGTGATTTATTCGTTTGATGATTTTGTTCCGTGTGAGGGCGTGTTGGAAATTATGCCGGAAGGCTTTGGTATTCTGCGTTCTGCGGATTACAATTATTTGAATTCACCCGATGATGTATATGTGTCTTCTCAGCAAATTAAAGCGTTTGGTTTGCGTATGGGCGATACGGTTCAAGGTTTGATTCGTCCGCCGAAAGAGAGCGACAAGTATTTTATTTTAACCAAAGTAACCTTTATAAACGGTCAGACCATTGAAGTTGCACGCGATCGGATTCCGTTCGATTTTTTAACACCGCTATTTCCGGAAGAAAAGTTCAATATCACTTCACATCCGCAGAACTTTCTTTCGACGCGGGTTATGGATATGTTTTCACCAATCGGAAAAGGTCAGCGTGGCTTGATTGTGGCACAGCCCAAAACAGGAAAAACGATAATTCTAAAAGACCTTGCCAATGCAATTTCACACGCACATCCCGAGGTGTATATGCTTGTTTTATTGGTTGATGAGCGTCCGGAAGAAGTTACGGATATGCAACGTAGCGTGAAAGCAGAGGTAATTTCGTCAACATTCGATGAGCCTGCCGATCGCCATGTTCGCATCGCAAATATTGTTTTGGAAAAAGCCAAACGTTTGGTGGAATGCGGCCACGATGTCGTGATTTTGTTAGACTCGATCACACGTTTAGCACGTGCTTACAACACAGTGAGTCCTGCATCGGGAAAAGTTTTGTCGGGTGGGGTAGAGGCGAACGCTTTGCAAAAACCCAAAAAGTTTTTCGGAGCAGCTCGAAATATCGAAGGTGGCGGATCGCTTACAATTATTGCAACGGCCTTGATTGACACAGGTTCTAAGATGGATGAGGTAATTTTTGAAGAATTTAAAGGTACCGGAAATATGGAAATTCAGCTGGATCGCAGGTTGTCGAATAAGCGCGTATTTCCTGCGATTGACATAGTGTCGTCAAGCACACGCCGCGATGACTTATTGTTGGATGCGGATATTCAAAATCGTGTTCAGATTCTTCGCAATCACTTGGCAGATATGACGCCTGTGGAAGCAATGGAATTTTTACGAGACCGAATGAAATTCACGAAAACCAACGAGGAATTTTTGGTTTCGATGAATTCGTAAAAGTAGGGGCAAGGCATGCCTCGCCCCTACGATAAAATGCAAAAAACGAAACGCATTACGTTTCGTTTTTTTGTGGAGTTGGGCGGACTCGAACCGCCGTCCAAACAAGCAGCAAAAATGCTTTCTACACGCTTAGCTTTTGTCGAATTTTCGTTTGTGTTTTTGGTCAAAAGCCAACCGAAACACAACTTAGTTCCAGTGATACGAATGTTTTACAGAAACCTCTAAACATTCGGCTCGGCAGTTTTGATATCTCGGGCGAAACCGGTCGAGCGTGGGTTTTCGCGGAGACAGCTCTAACTTAATATCTGATATTAAGCTGCAAGAGCGTAAGTAGTATTGTTGCCAGTTATTGGCGTGAATGTTGGGATTAGCGAGGC
>Ga0123355_10018618_pt1 | contig 11028 bp, 7 predicted proteins | sample TergutEmb28metaG_3_FD_89872 | JGI IMG/M metagenome (GOLD analysis project Ga0123355, IMG submission 89872) | Embiratermes neotenicus P1 segment gut microbial communities from Petit-Saut dam, French Guiana - Emb289 P1 | ecosystem: Host-associated > Arthropoda: Insects > Digestive system > Gut ...
ATTCACCTGCCTATGAAGATGGAACCGATAGTGAGTTCCGAAACGTCGGCAATTAAATCTCAGACGCCGGGGAATTACCCAAAAAGGAATAAATTACATTTTTTTTTGTTGTTTGCAATTGTGACAAATTATCCTCCTTGTCTCACTATTTCTAATTCTCTGTCGGCAGTTTTTTTTAAACTCATAGCTACTACCACTACATGTCACATCTAAGCTTCAAAATACACCCTTCTATAAGCTGTCCAAAAAGCTGTGTCTCCTTATCAATTCTAATTTCACTTTCTGTAACAATTTCTCTACAGCTAAAATCAACCCTAACTCACACTAACAATCTATCATACATATTTCCCATCACACATTATTAGTTTCTACATCGCTGACTGTACACAACTATGCTGATTTTATGACCTCTTCTACTAAATCTCTATGAAGCTTCTCTCTTTACACAACTAACGTGTATTTAAAATGAATGACATCTCACTGTAAAAATGTATACAGAACGTTCCTTTCTGCTAACATCAGCTCTTTGCATTCGCTAACTACCTTATTGTTACTTCTCCACAATATTCTTTTGAAGCCTTCATATTCAGTGCCGCCATTTAAACAACTCTCACATTTGCCTAAGCTCACCGCAAGGGGCACAACGGGGCTGCTCCTCTGATCCCTCATGGTTCCTACCTCTCACCCTGTGCAGACCCACGTATCTGCCAACTGTGCGTGCCTATTCATGCCTACCATATCATTTTCAACACTATTCTCTCAAAATAAAATCTCAACACTACAGCTGCTCTGTAGCACATCCTATATCTCTTTACTAATACCTCCAAAAATTTTGTGCAGCTCTCCCTTACTAACTCCTCTATTAACCCTTACAGCCCTACAGCTTCTCTTCCAATAACCTCTTAAAAATTCCTTATATACTCTGCAGCTGAAACTATATTAACCCCGCGTCCAGGGTGCATAAGGCCTTATAAATGTACTCGGGTTGTGAACCTCTACCAGATCCTCCCTCTAAACATCTCTCCACAACATTACCTCCATCACTTTCTGCACTAACACTCGGGCATATACCCAGGATCCTCTACCAGATCTTCTCAACAGTTACAACAATTACTTTCATTACTGTACGTCACTGATACACGGCTTTAACCAGGCACCCTACTGGCCTTCTTATACTTCTGATGCTTCTAAACATCGACAGTTCTCCTCTCACTAGCTGTTAGTAAATACCAAGGAAAACACCCCTGAACTAAACATGCAGCGGCCAAAAAAACTTCTTTTAATTCTGTAACTTTTGACAAAAGATTATTTCTTATTCAAAAGTTGGCAAATTAGCTCCACTGTATCTGAAATAGTATGATCATTGCCTCCCAATGATTCCATTGCGTTTTCAGTGTCCAACAAACACGTGTCTCATGCTAAATCAAATACAGCAGCTTTCTTTGTCTCAAGTATTGAACACAATTTTTTAATTATTATTATTATTATTATTATTATTATTACCTGGTAATAAGCATTGAACATTAAAGTTACTGATGCACACTAGCTATTTCTACCAACGTAGCTACACTGTCAGATTTCGTGATACAAGCTTATGTTACATTTTAATTCATTCACAAGTTTTACCTTATTTCTATGCTATCTAGCACATCCTAACCACTGAATGCGCAGAATTGGATTAAAACCAAAAATGCGTTCCCTTGTGCGATAATTTGTAAGAGTGTCTGAGTGTGGCTTACCGTGTAGAAATGTGATGTGACTACAAAGGCCGCTGTAGGCAGGGGGACGTCCTTCGTAATTTGCTGCGGCTGTTCAGGTACAAATACTGGACAGGAACCGGACAAACAACTGTGACAATTTAGACTGCGGCCTCTGGTTCTGCACTTGTTCAGCTGCGGATGTCCACCTCAGCTTTACCTGGTTAAGGTGTAGTTGGCAGTAGCGGCACCAGCTGGCAATCTTCTTTCCATTGGCAACCCTCGAGAAAGCGGCGCGTGCCATGCTACAGAGGTTGCTTACACCCCAAGCGAAGTTATCGGAAGACCCTAGTGGCGGATAAGTATCTCACTGATCGGACAGAGAGGAGGACGACGGCTGGGGCACAACTTAACCCAGCTGGCTGGACGTTGGGCACTGCTTTTCCCAACGGCGGCAAGCTCTATACAGTCTCCATCTGCTGCGGACAGGATCTGCTCCTCCGTCCCTCTTGATCAAACGGACTCCAAATAAGCCCGGGAGATGTTGAAGCGATGTGTCGTTCAGGTGGCCAGCCAGAAACGAACTCGCAGGATGATGAAGATTAATCTGTTGATGACTATTGACGCAGAAGACCGACGACGTCACACCCCACACACACCTGACACCAGTGTTGTATCTGCAGGTTGGTAATTAACAATTTATGCATTTCCACCTGGACAGGTACTGAGGTACATTGCCGAGCGGAAGCAATGGGTGCGATTCTTGGGGTAGTAGATAGACAGTCCGACAATTATATAATGAGACTGATTTTATTTTGACCAAGATAGAAGTGCTATCTATGAAGCAATGCATGCCATCCATGTGACCAACCTTCATCTGTAATCTGGCAATACCCCAACGCCCCACGCTGAGCATGACGGGAAATATGGCGCCATGTTGTGCAGGTAGTGAGAGGACGTGGTAACAGTAGCAGCATGGAGCAGAGAGCGAACATTAAATTCTGTTTTAAACTCGGGAAAACTGCAGCAGAGACTGTGGAACTGATGAGACAAGTGTATGGGGATAATTGTTTATCTCGTGCACAGATATTCAGGTGGTATACATGATTCTAAAGTGGTGTAGAAACGACTGAAGATGAAGCCAAGCCTGGGCGTCCATTTTCTGTTTGTAACGAGGGACTCATTGCGAAAGTGAGAAAACGAATACAAGAAGAAAGTTGTGTGACTGTGAAAATGATGGCTGATGAGTTTGGTGTTAACAGGGAGACAATTCGTCAAACCTTAGTGGAAGACTCGGGCAAGAGGAAGGCTGCTTCCCGGTTTGTGCCGCATGCATTTTCTGATGATCCAAGACATGAGCGTGTTCAGTACGCAGAAGACATAATTAAAACTGCTCGTAGAAATAAAAAAATTTTTAATTCGATTGTAGCAGAGGATGAAACTTGGTGTTTTCGCTATGATCCCACAACTAAACGCCAAAGTGCTGAATGGAAGTCACCAGCATCAACAAAAGGCAAAAAAGTTCGTCTTCAAAAGTCAAAAGTGAAGACAATGCTTGTGTGTTTCTACAACAGCAAGGGAATTATTCACCATGAGTTTGTCCCTAAGGGACAAAATGTCACTGGAAGTTTTTATTTGAGTGTTCTGGAATGCCTATGGAAGAGGATTCGCCATGTCCGGCCCAAGTACTCAGCATCAGGCAGTTGGTTTCTTCTTCACGACAATGCACCGGTTCACAGCGCAGTTGCTGTACAAGAATTTTTTACCCGAAAACAAGTGTGCGTGCTCCATCATCCGCCCTACTCCCCTGATTTAGACCCCTGTGATTATTTTCTGTTCCCCAAACTGAAGTTACCATTGAAAGGGCACCTGTTTGAAGATGTTCAAGACATCCAAGCAGCTGTGACATCGAGTCTTCGGGCCATACCACAAGAAGACGTGCAGAGGTCCTTCCAGTCTTTGCTAGATCGTGCCACTTGCAGTATCGATGCAGAAGGGACGTACTTTGAATAAAATACAGACAGTACTCAAGTCTTTTGTTCCAGTTTTATTCTATAACCTCCAGTCTCACTACATAATTGTCAGACTGTATAGTACATTCACTGAGACGAAACTCCCCGGAGTACAGACAGATCTAGTCAGCTGCACGTCCAGATTGAGTCAAAGCCCACGGAAATCTCCATATACTAATGGTTTAATTATCACTTTAATGTACAACGGAGTAGTCCAGTTGTGGAAACGAGTGCAGGAGTACCGCTAATTTCTATGAGGCCCTTCGCTGCTGCGAAGTGGTCGGCCTGGCTGGTGTCGAAAGAATCCCCCCTTTTCTCAGGCTCCTTGCCTAGTTATACTAAATCTGCTACATATCTTACCGCACCCCTGTCATCGTCTCCTTACAGAGAGCACACAAAAAATACCCGGGTTACAAAAACCCTCTGTTCCCAATATTGTACGAAGACCAAACGTGCAGGAATGCCTGCACATGGTCAAGTGGGGAGTGCAACTGGTGGCCAGTGAGCTGCCACAAGCCCCTGGATACTACACATTGTTCTCAGTTCTTGAAGTTGAAGGACGCTCTGCGCGTTATTCGTCCTCAATACTCTCCCTTCCGTCCTTGTAAACCTTGTGCCAGCTGAAGACAAAACAGCATCCTTATAAGCTGTCCTCAACAAATGCAACGTTTCGGAACCAGATTCTCCAAGTTAAGCGCAGAACTTAATCGCGTAACCCTGCTCCAGACTCCCGCTGCATTTTCGCCCATGACAAGACACAAAAACTACTACACACTTTGCTAACGTACCAACTGCTACAAAGGTGCGGACTCAACTGAGGAAGGTCAACCCGTATACCTGGGTTCCCCCTCCACCTGCCTCGACCCACCACTTCCCTTTCCTGGCCCTTCTACGCTGCACAAAAAAACATTCTCATTACTTTTGGGACAGACCATGTATTTATTGACACCTATAAATTCATAAATTTTACTGTTTCCCCTCAATATAGTGGATTATCAGATCACGAAGCTCAGTTATTAAAAATAAACAATGTAAATCTTCAATTACGAAACCATCGTATTTATACTATTAGAAATATTAATAATTATTCAATACAGGAATTAAAAACCAGTCTAAGTTATGAATCCTGGGACAGTATCTTCAGTTACAATGGAAATATAGATATAGACATATTGTTTAATTTAGTTCTCGATAACTATCTAAGGATATTTTATACTAGTTTCCATCCTCGTAAAATAACTGAGAGAAGTAACAATAATTCCTGGCTAACCCCAGGTATAAGAATTTCTTGCAAACGCAAAAGATGTCCTTGTTTACTTACTAGGGAGAGTGATGATGTTATTCTAAAAAATTACTACAAAGAGTAATGTAAAACTCTAACAAGTGTTATTAAAGAGGCAAAAAAGTATATATATATATATAATAATCGAATTATTAACTGTTTTAACCTTGTTTGATTCCTTTATTGAATTTGAAGGGAGCACTTATTTGACTGTCAATTTTCACTATTGCTTTGGTTTGACACATAGCCTGATTAGCTTCTGTGGTATTCCCATTTTGTCCATTGCTTCAAACAATCTTTCCATATTTATACTATCAAAGGCCTGTTTAAAATCAATAAAAAGCATATATAAGTCTAACCCATGCTCGTTATGCTTCTCTATCATCTGCCTAAGTATAAAAATTTGGTCAATTGTGCTTTTATTTCGACAGAATCCACACTGGTGCTCCCCTATTATCTTTTCTGTGATGATTTTCAGTCTTTCATTTAGGATGCTTGAAAATATCTTATATGTGTTGTTTAAGAGTGTAATGCCCTTGTAGTTATTACATTCTAGTTTGTCTCCTTTTTTATGTATCGGGTATATTATTCCCGTGTTCCATTCCTGGGATATATTTTCTGTTGTTCATATTAATTTGATTAATTGGTGGACTGCATCCATTACTTCTTCTCCTCCACATTTTATTAATTCCGCAACAATTGTATCTTCCCCTGGAGCCGTATTATTTCTCATCTTTTGTATGACATGTCTGATCTCTTGTCATGTGGGTTCTTTACATATTTCCTGTGGCCTGGAACCTTTCCTACTAGACTAAAATATGCTAGAGTAAAACCCTTATTAAAGAAAGGAGATAAGGAAAACATAGCCAATTACAGACCAATTTCTTTACTAACCTCATTCTCCAAGGTCTTTGAAAGACATATATGACAGACTTTTGAAACATATTGAGAACAATAATATTTTAGCTCTTGAACAATTCGGTTTTAGAACCTCCTCATCAACAGAAAAAGCCTCATATAAACTAACTGGCGATATATTAAATGTGCCCAATAACATAATGATTGTTGGAGGCACCTTTTGTGACATACAGAAGGCTTTCGATTGTGTTAATCACAACATATTACTAACAAAATTAGAGTTTTACGGAATGACAGAAATAACTTGCAAACTACTTAAATATTATCTTAAAGTTAGATATCAAAGAGTGGTCTTAAATAATCATTCTTCTAGTTCATGCTCAAATTGGGGTGAAATAACATACTGTGTGCCTCAAGGATCAATACTTGGTCCATTACTTTTTCTACTTTATATTAATGACTTACCACAAATAGCAAATGGCAATTCTAAAATTGTATTATATGCAGATGACGTTAGTATTATTATCATTAGCCCTAATTCTTCAAATTTTGAAAAAAGTGTTAATAAAATCATTCAGGACACAAATGAATGGTTTAATACTAATTTGTAATTAAACCTGGATAAAACGCATTTCATACAACTTCAATTTCTTCAATTGATCTTAATATTATGCACGAAAATTGGAAAATACCTAATGTCTACAACACAAAATTTCTTGGGCTCATGTTAGATAACACATTTTCCTGGAAAAAACCCATATAGATATTATTTTACCTAAATTAAGTTCAGCTAGCTTTCCAATGAGAGTCATCAAACCATTCTTGTCCCAGAATTCACTGAAAGTGGTATATTATTCATATTTTCATTCTGTAATGACTTACGGATTAATATTCAGGAGGAATTCCCATCATAGTAATATTATTTTCAGACTACAAAAAAGAATTATTAGAATCATTGTAGGGATAAGAGGTAGGGATTCATGTAGAGAACAATTCAAGAAGTTAAAAATACTACCATTACAAATTCAATATATATTATCACTTTTGCTTTTTGTGATCGATAATGGGAATTATTTTAAGGTGCACTCGAGATACACAACATCAATACTAGGAATGAATCAAATCTTCATCTCCCAATATCCAACTTGTCATTATGTCAGAAGGGAACATATTATACTGGGATTAGGGTTTTCAACAGTCTGCCTTCTCAAATAAAGAACCTGTCCCACAACAGAAATCAATTTAAACGTGCCTTGAAAAATTTCTTGTATTTTCATTCATTTTATACCTTGGATGAATATTTTAGCTATAATAAGATTTAAAACATTTACTATTGTTTGGCTATCTTTTTTTTTATGTTTTTAAGCTTCATCTTGAGAACTGCTGACCTATTAATTAATTTTAAATAGTAATATAATATAAAATTATATAACTGAAATGTATGTTTGCATTAGTAAATATCTGTCAACTTTGTGACTACCACTGTTTTTACAGTGGCTGCATTGTATTTAATCTTACTCTAGGCTGCTTGTATCTATTATAATGTACTGTAATGTATATTGACGGAGTTAAATGGAATTGACACGTTCTATATCCTGTGGGCCACAGCCCCCTTCTGGATCGGAAGAACAATAATAAATTGAATTGAATCATGTTAATTTAGTGATTCAGCACACTAAAATAAATACAAATCAACATTGATTCTTTTGACTCAGAATTGCTTGTCCATGAAACTGTATTTGTATTTCCCGTCAACAAATGTGGCACATACCTGTAGCTGTTGCTCTTCATTCAGGAAAGATGTCAAGTGCACCTTCAGGCGTTGGTCTGGCGTGAATACAAATCCGTTATCACTACTCTTTGTCAAGGAACGTTTTATCAAGATTTTAGCTGCCTCTTCAGTAAACTGGCTGTACCTGCTGGTCATAATTCTGTCTACAGCCTCTTGATATGTGTAAACAGGTCTTTTCTTACTTGAGAACTGTTCTTCTGTCCTCAGAATATTGTCCAGCAGCAGTCTATTGTGTGACAGGTACCTATCAGTCCTTGTGTAGAAAGGACCTATAGCATCCAACAGAACCAGCTTCTTGACTCGCTGTGGCCACAGACTGCACAGATACAGGCCAAGCTGACCACCAAGGCTGTGTCCTATATAGTAACAGCTCTCCCACTGAAGGTGGTCCAGAACACGGATCAGGCTCAATACATAATCCATTAAGTCCAGAGGGAGCCCTTCTGGGAAATGTGATGAATAACCATGGCCAGGCAAATCAATACACACACTATGGAATGTAGCTGGAAGAAGGGGTATAAGTCGGTTGAAAGAATTGGCATTGTCCTGAATGCCATGTACACACAGTACTGCCTGCCCACATGGATCACCCCAAGTCTTCCCTGGGGAAACAAAAATGTAAACCTTTGTACAGTACTTCTCTCACTACACTTCCCCCCCACACACATGTACAATATTTATTGCATGGTATGGTATTCAGTATTTATGTATACTGTAGTCAGAAGTGTTACATTGGTACAAATATGCAGTGATACTTAGTAAATTTCCATTTTATCAAACTGGTTAAAGAAGTTTCAATTAGATAGTACATATGATGTTCTTGTCTTACAGCTATCATTACTTTGTCACACAGCCCACACACTTCTTTCAGCTCAAAATGCCAACCCTTGTGCTCATTTGTGACAAATTTTCTGGATATTCCTCAGTGTGTAAAAATGAAGTGTGATACATTTTAGTAAAGCCCCCCGATACTAAATTTCACCAAAGTCCAGACAGTGGTTCTTGTTCTATGTGGACATTCTCACACAGTAAAGTTCACATGTTTTTGCACCTTTTCAGTTCTGACACACCATAAACAATAAATTTATTTCACTTAATCATATTATGAGTAGAAATCCCAAGACTGTATATGAAAATGTGGAAGCAGAAGACATGTCAATAGTTTCTATGCATTTGAGATGACAATCTACAGTAAACTTTCCCCATAACTTACGCCTTTCCAATTCTTCATGTAGCCATGAATATGTCATCTCAGTACACAGTAAAGGTAGAACAGCATGGATACAAATTTGTCACATATTGCTTGTGTTGATAACTTGTCTGCAATGCCCCTATGTACCCTGCATTACCCAGTCTGTTACTGTCAGACAGGTCATATTAGAAATCAGGGACACATCACTAGCTTATAAATTTCTTGGTTTATAATATATGCTGGTCTCTCCACAAAGATGGTAGCAGTTATTGAAATGTCTGGGTAATTTTTCTGCAACATAATGAATAACATTCCACAGTCCTCTGTCTGCATTCACCAAATAGTACTTTAAGTACAACACATGCAGCTGCAATGTAATAATACTATATTTTGTGCCCTGAATAAATATCTGTAACATACTTAAACATGTTCCACTGTTGTACACATTTTATAAAGAGCTCATGGGCTCAGAAAGAAATCTTGCCACCAGTGGGGCGACTCTCTCTGGGAAGTTGAGATGCACATCATGGTCGCCATCAACAATATGGTGCCTGAAGTATGAACAGCTCTTTGCTGCAGCTTCCAACAAAGATGCACTAACCGAGTTCTTGGCTATTCTTACAGACTTACTTCCAGTCACAAGTAGCAACTGGCATTTTACTTTACTCATGATCTGGGCAGCTTCCTTGTCATGATGTACTGGGAAGATGAAGAATTTAGTCCTTTGGTCTCTTGAGAATCTGTATAAATCTTCATGACCTTCTACAGGTTCTAAACCTCTTGAAGCCAATGCTCTGATACCAGCTTCTGTCATTTTTGTTCCTCTGGAATCAGCCAGTTTATGCATAGCCTGGTCAAGAGTGTATGAAGAAGGAACAGCCCCTACTTCTTGTTGCTTCTCCAGTTTAAGAAGTCTCTCTCCATAACCTCTCAGCATATTTGACTGATACTGTGTAGGGTACATGCAGAAAGAAATAATATCAAGTACAACCAACTTCTCAACAACATGTGGATGTGAAGCGGCAAAGTAATACCCTAACAAACCTCCCAAACTATGTCCCATGTAATTGAATTGATGCCATTTCAACTGGGAGATCACACGATGCAGACACCCAAACATATCTGTGAAGCGATACGGGATGCCTGGTGGCAATGGTGATGAATGTCCATGGCCAGGCAAGTCCACACTTACAATATACAATGGGCGCCCAACTAACTGCAGTAGCAGGGGTATCAGTGTGTCGAATGTTGCTGCACTGTCGGCTAATCCATGAACAGCCAAGATACGTTCCCCACGAAGATCTCCCCATGCTTTTGCTGAAAGGATTACGAAATGTTTGGAAGCATTCATCTTTTTAGGCTTGAACTGTTTTCAATTCCAAACTGAATTATTTCCTTCTGTAATTTACTTCTGGATGTTGTGCAAATGAACATGGGTCAAGAAGTGGGCCAATGTTTATAGCAACACATATGCAATTCTAGTACTTCAGTTCATTTTGTTCGCTCTTTAAAGTGACTTGCGTGCAATAAGCCAACACTGCTAAGCTATTTTAAAAATAACCTAATTTTGGTTATATAAGTTTGTGTGCATGAAACCAGGAACAGTAACTGGGGCTATTCAAATTTATGTTGTTTTAAACATAAAGGCATCCAATAACCACATTTTTAAAACTGCATTTATTATGGTCTAAAATAAGAGCACAGAAGCCCTGCATTGACACATGTGAAGAGGGGCTGGAAATCACAGAGGGGAACCAAGTGGGCAGATGTTCAAACCTCACCATCAAAATACAGGGTAAGGTCAAATACGACACTCTTTCAGAACAGGCAAAGGTCAAATATTCAAAGAATAAAATCAAAAATCAAACTGACATCCATAGAAATAAAGAGCAAATTAAATCCTGGGATTTAGGGTTACCAATCTATTCAAAATGTTTATTTTCCAGTCATTTATATAAAAATGTAAGGTTAAACTGTACATTCTAATTGCACCTACTGTCTTATATGGGAACGAAACTTGGTCCCTCACCCTGAAGGTATAATACAGACTTGGGGTACCTACAACAGAATGCTGAGGAGGAAGTACAGCAATCAGAGGTTAGGAGACCATATCAGTGAGGATAAAATGTAATATATATATTACATTTTATCCTCACTGATATGGTCTCCTAACCTCTGATTGCTGTACTTCCTCC
>Ga0123355_10018619_pt1 | contig 11028 bp, 7 predicted proteins | sample TergutEmb28metaG_3_FD_89872 | JGI IMG/M metagenome (GOLD analysis project Ga0123355, IMG submission 89872) | Embiratermes neotenicus P1 segment gut microbial communities from Petit-Saut dam, French Guiana - Emb289 P1 | ecosystem: Host-associated > Arthropoda: Insects > Digestive system > Gut ...
TATATATATATATATATATACAATTAATTGGTTAATTAAAGTGTGTTTATTTTCTTAATGTGGCTGGTGTGATTACCTGTTTTTCACCATCCATTGACAGTATGGAATATGCTTATAGAAGGCTACATACTTTACGGTGCGCAGCTGGTCCTGTTCATCACCTTCGTTTTTAAACGTGATAACATCGAAAATTGAAGGTCACACGCCTAAAACCGATGGCGTGTCCTACTCCGAGTTACACTGGGGACGGCCAGTTGTAGGATGAGGCGTGACGACCGAAGTCGGACAGCGCTAATTGCCCTGCTGACCCAGAGGGTTCCGAGAGAAGGTGAAACATATGAATTGCCCATGTGCACGCCCCAACTGCATGTAGTGGTATGGTGGTATAACTCCGCTCATTTTTAATCCATCACTTATTTTAGTATGAGTGGCAATTTTATGCCGCGACCGCTTTAGAGGACTCAGGCAAATATGGTCGCATTTCAGGAAATCATGCACGAGAAGCTGGTACATGTTAACGGATTCAGCGAAGAGTTCTAGTGCAAACAAGAAGTGTTGCAGGTAGCTACATGTTTTAGCTTTTGCCAATAAGAATGAGGAGTATAGAGCTAACTGCTTCAAACTAACTCGTTAACCGAAACAGATAGGCCTGCCGTGGGCTGATATAACGCGTAACCATGGATAATATGACCTTATCGGTAGCAGGACCGGTTTAAGACATTTCTGGCCAAAAGCAAAAAGTAATTCGTGTGTGTGGGTGGGAGTGGGGGGGGGGTTTGCGGAAGGGTTGGTGCCTACGCGTAGTTTTAAACTGACAATGGTTTATTGAATGTGCATACAAAATGTGATTGACACAATGTCTGAAATACACCCAATCTTTTCGAGGCTCCGCGAACGGTGAGACTTCATGCAGCGGCTAGATTGCGATAACCCCAAAACGGCCCTGATCAATACTGAAGATGAGCATAGCGTTTGGCATCAGAATAACTTGTTTATTGAGAAAACGTGTGTCATCAGTATACATTATGCATTTTAAGCTGGCCCAGTAAGATTTGTTTATCTTTTTAACGTTTTCTAAGTGTCCTTAATATAATAAACACATTTTTGCAACTTTTCTTTAAATTTATTTCCGCCTTTTCCCCTTGATTTATTCTTTTTACGCTGACAGTTAATACTGTGGGACCTGAATACATGTGTTCCGATTGGTGGTGCTTACAAGTGGGAGGTGTGAGATTAGTTTTCGAAATGTATGTGTTAATCACTAGTTGCGTGTCGTGCCACAGTATTTTCTGCGAACACGCGTGCTTTTCCATGACGGTAACTATTTTAGGCTTTCACACGTTGTGGATGTGTATGTAACGAGAAGGTAAAGTAAGAAAAAAAACGTCGTACATGATGGTGCGCTATATTAGCTGGGTCACATAGACAGGCAGTTTGTTTATTATTCTGTATGTTAAACTCGTCACAAATTATATGTCTGCGAACATTTGGAAGTAATAAAGCTGACGTCATCAGCAAACAAAACAAGCAGTTCAAGCGTGCTTAACAGTGCCGCCGTGTATATAAATCTTTTTGTGAACGTGTTAATTACAGTTTCAGCCTTTCAGATGCTGAGGGCTGCTTGTTTTTAGTCTTTCAAACAGAACTTCAATATCGAAACGTCATTGATGTGTCGCAGACCATATACGTAGGTTAGGGTTGAGCTGACTCGTATTTTTATCCCCTTTTTGGTCCGTTTGCAAGGCAGGTGGTCTCAACCTGTCGGCCTTACATTCTGCGCTGAAAACAATAGGATGTAAATGTAATTAATAAGAACATGTGAAATGGGTTTGATACATTAACGCTATGATAATCATTTAATAATAAAATAGAGTGCTTCTTGAGAAGCTGATGGTCTCTCAGCTGATCATAAAATTCCCTGCTTGGTGTAGTACCGCCTGTTTGTTAATCCATTTTAGGCGCGTTGCCAAAATTGCGAAACGCCACTATTAGCTTTGCTATGTGTGTGCCTCCATCCCCGTGGAACAACTCGGCTCCCACTGAACGAACTGTCTTGAAATTTGATATTTGAGTATTATCCGAAAATCTGTTGAGAAAGTTCGCGTTCCATTAAAATATGACAAGAGTAATGGGTACTTTATATTAAGACCTATTTACATTTATGATAGTATCTCGCTGAATTCTTCTTAGAATAAGAAATGTTCCACACAAAATTTGTAAGGAAAATCGGAACACAGCCCTTGTGTTCAATAACTTTTTTCCCCCGAAAATCTTACCGTTTATGAGACAATGTGGAAAAGAATGGTAGAGTCGGACTGGCCACAGATGAGGGATAACTAAGGCCACACACACACACACACACACACACACACACACACACGCACACGCGCACGCGCACGCGCACGCGCACAGAATATGAAATACTCATTGCTTTTCTACGGCAACAGTGACGCAAACGCGTGTCAGTGTTATGTTATGTTATGTTATGTTATGTTATGTTATGTGTGTAGGCTATTTCCTGTCTTGTTAATGACTTTCCATCTTTTCCTCGGTCTCTCAAGTAATATCTGCCCATAAGATTGTAATTAAATGTTTTAATGCAAACGCGAAGTATTGTGGAAGTCTGATAAATATTTCCGGGGGTGGAGCATCCGGACGGTTTTATACGCTTCCTCCAAGTAAGGCGTAGGCCTAAGTCTTTTTACGTCTGGAAGTTATTTATTTCAAGCACTATCCACAAATGTTCGTGGAGAGAATGAATAACGCCTCGAGAACTCTCAAGATAGTCTTTCTCCTAGCCGAAATTTGAGCCCACGACCCCCAGAATATGAAACATGTGCATTAACCGTTCGACCGTAACATTGATAATTCGGCAGAGTTGAATAGATTCACACTCCGGCCAACTTTACCTTGATGATTTGCGTTTATGAACCATGTTCACTCGACCTGCCTCTTAGTGTCTGTGGGAAATTTCACCTGAGTCATCCCTGTTCGATGGCAGCTTGATTCTTATTTCAACGTATGTTCTATTCCAATCTGTAGATACGAAAGCAGTCTAGGCGAGTATAAATACAGAGACTTCTACGTAACCGATGGACGGAACACGAACATAGAAAAGAATGTTCTCAAGACGTCTTTGCCGTCGCTTTGACATGTCTGACAATAGGTGAATCATATTGAAACAATACGCAGAACAGAGCAGGCTGGTGTTTAGAGAGTGACCTATTTTTAATTTCAACCTGGACACTTGCTATCCTGAGTGAGTTTTCTTGGGTTTCTTCATTTCCGCCGTCATACTTGTATACCTGGATAATACCTGGATTAGGCAGTGGCCTGTTACGGCGATTTGTATTTTTCAAGTTTGTGTTGGCGATTTTCTAGAACAAATACTGAGATTCAAACTGCAGCGCATGCTTCAAAGTCTCTAGGTTTCACATTGTTGCTGTAATTCCCACTAATAATTCAGAAGGGGTACTTGATAGGTTCCAACCTTAGCTACTGTTTCCTCAGACATTTCCATTGGTGGTCTTAATCTGTAGCATCTCGGCACCTAAGACATGCTTTAAAATCCTCATTTTCTTGAACATGCTGTCTGTGAACATGGGAAGTTATGGAAAGATTATTATTATTATTATTATTATTATCATCATCATCATCATCATCATTTCTAGGTACGTTATTACGGCGCAGGTTGACACACTACTAGCCGACTAAAACACTGTTTATTTCAGCTTTCGTCTACCGTGGCTTCTAATACACAATCAGCAGTTATGCATTTGTTTTCCATGGAAACGTCCCACCGACATGTGCTGACCTGTTTAGACCAGTTGCGCTACATAATTATTTCTCTTAGGTCTACGCCAAACACGATTTGGCAGCTTTGAATTCTGACTTTACCAAAATGTATAGCTTGTGGGTTGCGTTAATCGGTAGTGCAAGTGTTACACGACTGCTGCGTAAACAATCAGGAGAGGATTCCCGGCCATCTTTTGTTCTTCAAAATGATGTATCCAGTTCCAAAACATGCCGGTTGTGATATTGGCTTCAGGAGTCATCACATTTGTTTCAGTGCCATGTGGTCACCCTACTTTGGTTTTAGACGCTTGCCTTCTAATACGAGAACCGTGGTTGAAATGGTTTGCCTTAAACCACTGGTCAAAGAAGTCAGTCACATTTTCTGCATGTTCTGGACTTTCTGCATTAATTCTTGCCGCATATTGAAACGCCGGTTCTGTTTGCTCTTGGCGGCAGGCTTTCCCATTACAGTTTACCCGTCGTCTTTTCAGAATCTCAGTATAATTCATAATATGCTGGACTTCTGATGATCTGCAACAGTAAAACGCATCATCTACCTGGCTCGCCCTGTGTTCATTTGTTGTGATTAAGGCATCGAAGAATGGTCCCTTGGGAAAAGTCAAAGCAGTTTTCTTGCTGCAGTTCCATTTTTTTCAGACTGGTGCAACACCTTATTCAAAACATAAGATCTGTAAACGCTAGACCTGAACGTTTGGACGTACCGGGTACCCGTTCGTGCGAGTTGAAAAATTCTAGGTTTACCTCTATCTCCAATTTTGAAAATTCTTGAAAACAATTCCTGTTCTTGTTTGGATATTTTATTAGGTATGACGTAGTAATTATATCCGTGGTTACCATTCCGTCTTCATGTAACTACACAATATTCTTGGCAGTTGAATTAATTAGAGTCGATTGACCGACATACCCGCTTTGTTTGGCGCATCTTCCTATAGTTTCGACGTGTTAAAACTCAAACAACTCAACAAACAAATCTTTGTGTTTACTTATAAATGTTGTACTAGCTGTATGAATCGAGCCATTTTTGGCAAGCTAATAATTTCCCAAATAGTCAAGAAATTCCCCGCATTTTATGGAACCTGGAAGTTATTTAGCATGTTCACAAGAGCCCAACACTTTCAGCATTTCCTGAGCCAGAGTAATGTAGCCCACTCCGTCACATGCCACGTCTCCAGTATTTATTTTAGTAATATATTATGTTTCCATCCACCAGTAGGTTTTGCAAGTTGTCTCCTTCCTCTAAGTTTTCCCACCAAATTAACTGCACACATACGTTTCTTCTCCCCCACGTGTGCCACATGGCTTGCCCATCCCATCTCTTTTGATTTGATCATCCGAGTAACGTTGGGCGAAGAGTACAAATCATGAAACTTCTCATGCAGCAATTCTCTGCATCCTTCTGTTAACTCGTCCCCCTTAAATCCAAATATCTACGTGGAGAATTCAATTTATGGCCCGACATAGATTATCTTTATTCTTTATAAATACGGCTGAAAGTCAAAATTTACGGACAGCTGGTGTCTCTAAAAATATGCCCAACGATTTAGGCGCGCGAATGCTAGCCTTAGACGGGCAGACTTTCCGTGACGCTTTTGCATGCTTTTGAAAAAGTTCTTAAAGGGTCAGCAACGAGATAGCTGTTCTGTCTGTCTGTCTCACATGTCATCTGTCGAACCTTGTGACAGGTTTTCACGAAATTGGTATGCATTGATAGCTACCCCAATGTCGTACTTTTATTTTTCTGTCTGTAATAACAACATAACGAACTCACGAGCTTGTGACGCCGGAGCGATACTAGCACCACTGTAAGGGTAGGATCCTGAAATGATGTATGGTAGTACATCTGAGGAAAATACTCTGCGGTTATTGTTGTAATATTTTTATTGACAATATAGTAACAATATGGCGGGTGTGCATTTTTCTGCAGTGTAGTTCAGGACGTGAAATTTGGTGTGGAGATTGATCATATACATTTATAGGTAAGAATTACATAAATACTACGTATTATACATGTAGTGTGGTTTGTAGTTAACAGTTTCAAACATGGCGACGATGCGAAACCTTGAGGTTAGCTGTTATACACTATTTTAACCTATGAGTATGCGGAAGCTGGAGTCGTTAGCGTAATGAGTAACGTGTTCTTTACAAAAAGGACATACAGGACCTCGAATTGTAATAGATTTGCAGGACTAAAAGTACATGCAACTGGAAAGTATGGTCAGAAACCTCATTCACATTCTACAGCTTTTGGCCTTAAACAGCCATTGTCACTGCTTCCCCCATAAGCTTGTAAAACTGTTTTGCTTATCATCATGCATTTTAAAATTTTCTGAGATATTACGTCAGTAGCAGTTTTACATATTGTGCAATGCATGACACCACATGGTTTGTGTGTTGTATGTTTGCAATTTGTCTTCTAAATCACTTTTGTATTCTGATATACGGTATCCCAACTATTTAAAATCTGTTACCTGTTCAGTGATATTATCGTTTATCACAATTTGTACCCTCTGTATGTGGTTTCCCCACATTGCCATTGATTTTGTTTTTGTACTGGATATAGTTATCTATAGCTCATCTTCTGATGTGGCTATTAAAATCTGGTCATCTGCATATAGTATAGTGTTCACTCATTTCCTATTATTTAGTTGCATACCCTTCTTCATCACTCTTTTAAATTCCTGTATAATTTTATTAGTGTATATATTGAATAATACCGGTGAGAGGCCACATCCCTGTCTTTCCCCTTTGTTTATGTGTATTGGTTCAGATACACGATCATTAAATTTAATCCTAACCTTCGTATTCCTGTAAATACATTTTATTGTGTTTAGTAAATACTTTGGAATTTTATTATCCATCGTTTCCCATAGCTTGTCTCTGTTCACGTTATCGCATGCCTTTTTATAATCTATAAATAAAAGAAATAGCGGTAAGTTCTGTTCTTTTCTTTTTTCAAATATATGTTGCACCGTAAATATAGCATCGGTGCAACTGCGTCCCTTTCTAAAGCCACACTGTTCCTCTACCATTTTGTCCCACATGTTCATTTAGTCTGTTTTTTATTATGTTTGCAAATAGTTTGTAGGCTGTAGGCAATAAAGTAATTCCTCTGTAATTTTCGCATTTGCTTTTCGTTCCTTTTTTATGTATGTTTATCACCATTCCTGTCTCCCAGTCTTGTGGCATTTGATTTTTGTCTGTTATATTATTAAACAGCTCTAGTAAGCGTATTTTTAATTCGTTTCCTCCAAATTTCCACAGTTCCATTGGTAGGTTATCTAACCGCAGCTTTTCCTGTTGTTTGCATGTTTAAGTACCTTGTTTAGCTCTTCTATTGTTATCATGTCTTCGTTGTCGTGCCTTTGCTGCCTTGCTCATTCCAGAGTTTTCCATAGTCTTCTTTCCATTCCGTTTTTGTTATTGGGTCAATTTTGAGTTTATCTGTTTCTTGCAGTTGCTGTTTAAATATTTTAAAGCCTCGCCTTTGTGTTCCTGTTATGCCGCTTTCCAGTGTCTTAATAAATTTATCCCAATCCTCTCTTCTTTGCCTTCGTGTCATTTTCCTTACTATTGCTCGGTGTTTTTTATATTCTATATAGGGTTCCACTGCTTTGTTTTGTAAATAATTTCTGTAGCTAGCTTTCTTTTTCTCTATTGCCAGTTGTATTTCGTCATTCCACGTTCGAAGTCATTTCCGGTTCTTCCGCTTCTTATATCCTGTGCTCTCTTCTGCTGCTTTGGTGATGGCCTATTTAATTTTGAACCAATCTGCCTCTATCTCTCCTGTTAGCGGTGTAAGTTTACCTTTCAGTCTGTTTCTATATAAAGTTCTTATTGATGCCTAATTTGAGCCGAAACGAGCCTTTGGACATTCGTATTTGAGTATACACAAGATAGAATTAATCTTCTGGCCTTACCCTCTTTAATTCTTCCATAGCGTAGTCGGTATAGCGACTCCCTACGGGCTGGACGGTCCGAGGATGGGATCCCGGTGGTGGCGAGATATTCCTCAGCTGTCCAAACCGGCCCTGGAGTTCACCCAGCCTTCTGTACAATGGGTACCGGTTCATTCCCGTGGGTAAAGCGGCCACAGCATGGCGTTAACCACCCACCACCAATCTAGTGCCGAGGTTAAAGAAAGAGTAGAGTTATACCTCTGCTCTACATCTCTTGTCTTCGTGGCATGTTATAGGGTGAACTTAACATTTTCCTTTACTTTTTCCATTTCTTTAAGTTTTCGTTTTGAATGGGGAACATTTGTAAGTAATTGTACAGGCGTCACTATGTCTGTTGTTCAACCATAAACCTTTCAGGAAGAGATACTAACAGTGAAATTTAAATATGAGGTTCGAGGTTCTCGCGGCGTTTCGAAGGAGCCTGCTATCTCTGTCTTAAGTGAAGAAAGACAGCAAATTCCTCTGACTCTCGTTCTGACCCCAGTTACCAGTTACTCTGATCGTCTTCAGTGCATTGACGCGAACGCAAAGACTAGCATGACTTTTCTGCCACATCCGCACCGGTTTCTCATTCATTCACGTTACGATTTGATCACTGTCACTATTTAATCCGAACAGCTGAAACAGCGTTTCAGGCAGACGTATGCTACATACCGAATGCCATAGTCGGGTGGGTAGCACCCCTTCATATTCGGGTTCACATCTCGCCCGGAGACCGACTGTTCTAAGTAACCCAATTCCCAACAAGAAAATACCCGAACAATTTAAATCTTGCAACAGCCGCTTCCTTTGGCATTGTGTCAGGTTTGCCACTCATTTATGATTTTACAGTTTGACATTTTGTAGCTAGTCAGAACTACTGACAGCACGAGATCTGCGCCCTTCTGGGATTTTACGCAGCGTAGGTTGGTAGTTTGTTACAGACGTTTCGGGAAAACCTATCGGACCCATTCTCAAGGGTCAGACAGTCCAAGAACGACTTCTTACATGGCCTGACCCTTGATATGGAACTGATAGTTTGCCCTGAAACGTCGGTGAGGAATTACCACTAAGGTCCCGAAACGTCGGTACGGAATGACCACTACTCGCTGCGTAATAACCCAGAAGAGCGCAGTTCACATCTACTTCGCGGTGGAAGCCTGCAATCACTGATATGCGCCTGTATCGTTTGGGAATGTAGTGTACAATACCGTACATAATCAGACCAGAAATCTTATGTCTGTTAAGTATTGAAGTAATGTAACGAATAACCCTGGAACTGTAGACATGACGTTCCTCCGAAACATTGTTATTAGTCTTTGAAAACTCTTGGCGCAACGTCTTCGAATTCTTTTGAAATCTTCTATCATTAGCGCAGAGCCTTCTTTCGAAATGCGCAACGCTACTGGGAATCGCTGCCCACAGATGAACAGTTCTGTCGTACAGGCACAAGAAATCTTTCTAATTTTTGCACAGTTGGTCACGTGAAAGGAAATAATTCGGAGTGTGACGTAATAAGGAAAACTCTGCATCATGACTGGCAGCCATTGATTTTTTGGTGCTGACGCGTATACAAAACTGTAGATGTACGGAGGAGGAAGAGTGGGAAAAGTTACGTAATTAGAGTCATGTGTATGGTTTCACCATACGTTCCCAGAGTGAATCAAGTGCGGTACAAAACATATTTCATGCACAGTATATCGAAACGTTTATGATTATCGGCGTGTCAAACTTGACATGCGTGGTTCCAGTGATTTTATGACCGACACAGACCGAAAGCTAAACAAAGTTTCGCTCGGCTGCCTTGCTGTTTAACAATTCACCATTACTTAAAGAAGTTGCATATTTTTCCAAGCTGTTACCGTACATCATTTCAGGCCCCCAAACTAAGTGGCGCTTCGCCTCACAAGTTTGCGTGTCCACCATGTTGTTGGTACTGAGCTGAGGAGGTTAAACGTTCGGCTTTGGGCTGTCCTCCAGTGGCGTGAAGTTCATACACAGCTCTTGAAAATAGGCCATATGGTTCAAAAGTGGAAATGCGGGTCCTACATACACGCGCAGACAGCGTAATTATCTTGTAAGATTACCTTTTCCATTTTTAGGAAGGAATGTAGGCTAAAGAACGATCATATGAGCGGGATACTTCGTACGTGAGATATAAAGACTTTGTGTCGATTGAAGAATTTCAGGGCACGAGGCGACTGGGAAAATCCAGTCAAAATGTAGAAATGAATTTACGAGGAGTAGGCTGTGAAAATATGAAGCGTATTGCGAGCGCGCGCTTATGTTTTGGGTTTGGAGGCGCGTCAGTGTGTAGGGCTGTTCGCGCTTGTGTAAGGTAGTCAAATTTATTTGAAAGTAAGGAACCAAACAACAGGCCAGGCGTGAAATTTATGTAGGTGCCGTAAATTATAAGTCGCGTGAAATTGAGATATTAAAGTAGTTCTGGTGTTGAAAAGTCACACAAATACCAGACTGGGATAAATAAGGATTATAATAGGCTCTCGGGGTTTATGTGGCTTTTTCTCTGGAATGCTAAACGGGATAATGTGACTAAAAACCGGAAGAATAACGCAACAGATTCAGAATCCAAAACAACATAAAGCATAATGGAATTGACTTGGAGAGCACAGTTAGTGTTTATGGACGGTAAAAACATTCGGCATGCTACGCCGATTAGTATGGCTAAGGACGTTACATAATGCCCTGAAGACGAAAGAAGCTGCGTTTCGCGTCACACAGTGGGCACTCGACAGTAATATAAAGTAGTGTTGAGCAGAAAATCAGTACCTGTAATTTAGTCAATGTAATCACTGCTGTGATTGAAGTGTTCAGTAGACAGTGACTGGACGTGATCTACAACATTAAAAGCGATTTTGTCCATCCCTTCCAACCGAACTGAACTGAAATGTCAGGTGATGCACCTCATCACTGTCGCCATGTCGTCACTCCCATGATGTAACTGCACGCTCCTCAGTCATCACAGTTCCACCATGATGTAACGGCTTGCCGCTCAGTCATCACATTCTCCCACTGTTGCAGCTGTTCGCTACACAGTCACCACAGTCCCACCGTGACGTATCTGATTGGTGCTCAGTCATAACAGTCTCACCGTGACGTATATGTTTGCTGCTCAGTCATCACAGTCTCATCGTGACGTATATGCTTGCTGTTCAGTCATCAAAGTCTCACAGTGACATATATGCTTGCTGCTCAGTCATCACAGTCTCACCGTGACGTATATGCTTGGTGCTCAGTCATCACAGTCCCACCGTGA
>Ga0123355_10018620_pt1 | contig 11028 bp, 12 predicted proteins | sample TergutEmb28metaG_3_FD_89872 | JGI IMG/M metagenome (GOLD analysis project Ga0123355, IMG submission 89872) | Embiratermes neotenicus P1 segment gut microbial communities from Petit-Saut dam, French Guiana - Emb289 P1 | ecosystem: Host-associated > Arthropoda: Insects > Digestive system > Gut ...
GACCTCCTGATGATGAGCACATGTGCTCGAAACATGTAGAGGCATGAAATAAACTTACTGTAAAACAAAAATTTTGTGCATCAAGTTGGTTAATTACTGAGATAAATATACTGAGACGCACGGCCAGCAAAACGTACCCCCCCCCCCAAAAGTGTCAAAACTACTGTTTGCATATAGCATCAAAACTCACAAGAAAATTATTTGTTATTTTCACTTTTAGTGTAAGAGTGCAAAACACATATAATTAAGGCTGTACTAAACAGAGCTTATGAATGGGCTTATGAATGAATGCTGTCCTCTGGTTGTAGCTACTTTTGTTGTTTAGATGAGGCAATTAGGACTTCATAATGTGGCAGAAACTACACATAACATAACTTATTTCACTCCACGATATACTTACTTTCTTACCCAGTCATGATATGATTACTTTCTTACACACGAATGGATGATAATAACTCCACATCCAGAACTTAACACTATCAATTAACTCTAAAATCAATATAAAAACAAAACAGAAAAAGTTGAAATTACATCTAGTAAATCATGCAAGAACAAAGATATTTGAAGAATTTAGACTGTGGTCTTCTGGGATGAAATAACATGCAGAGTACATGCTGTTCTAAAGATGAAGGCAGCAGATTTCTCTAAAACAATGGTAACCACTTGTGAGACTACAGTATCACAACCCAGAAGGCATGAATCTGAGTTTTCACTGCTGTATAAACTTAAAATCCCATGTAGTATTGATCAGACATAAGCTGATACAATACCTAATGCAAAACTAACGGCAGGAACTTTTTCGGTGCCTTACAACTTGCAGTTATCAGTCCTACAAAAACAGTTTTGAGGACAGGATTTATAGCAACCTTTTCTCACACTTTTAATAAGGCATAACATATGCAAAGTAAGAAGAGGTCTGATACTTACGTTTTAAATTCCAGTAAAGAATGCAGTTTCTTCTCTCTGTACAGTTCAGATCCAAAATGCACATAGTCAAGAGAAGGAATAGCATCCACTTTTGTTTTTGTCTGGGTCTGAAGCACATAAAAGGGGAATAAAATTCTCGTTGTTATTTCCACAGAGCAGAATCTATCGTGAAAATCTTAGCCTCCATGTATGAAAGAAATCTGCCTCTTATGTTGCCTACAGGTTAGTTAACATGTTCAAAGGATCAGCCACTTCACTCTACATCAAGTAAGACGTATCTGTCCACATTCTTTCACTATATTACTTTAAGACCCTCTTTACAATATTCCCCACCTTCTACATGAATATCTCCAGATATCTCTTTCTTTCAGTCTTCTCTAAATTCTATATGCATTTATTTCTCTCATGCACACAAACTCCATCTTAACATCAAAACCCTTTTGATTTGATCACCCTCATATTATTTGATAAAGACTACATACACTATTATGCAGCATATCCAGCTTCCTGTTTTGTCCCTTTTCTGAGGTCCAAATATTCCCTTCATTACACTGTTCTCAAACACTTCTATAGCTACATATACGAAGTCATAGAGGTGGGGAAATACTAGCAATAAAGCACTTATATATGAAGTAGAAATATCATTATGCACAGCAGCATTTACACTTACCCTCTTTACTCCGTGGTCAGTATTCCATTTTATCACTTCACCATTTCCCTGGTCAACATTACTAGCACCCAGTCTTAACTGCGCTTCTTTAAAAAATTGATTCATTTTACCAGCAGCCTTAAATGCAACTTGTATATTTACAGCTGGAATCTTCTCAGGAACACACTCTGGTTTGTACGATTTGAAAAGGCTGCAGAAAACATAAAATGCAGGTCAGATGCTTATCCATTCTGTACCATGTCTTCTAACAGAACATATAAATGACTGTATTAATAATGTAATACAAGTGTAACAGAAGGCAACAAACATAAAATTTACCCAAATATTAAATGACTTCCCTTCACAATCTTCAATTTTCTGGAAAATACCTATACAGGACATGCTTACTGTTTTGTGCAAGTATACAGTAAGCCCAACTTAAATGATGAATTAGCAAAAAATTTTTATCTTACATTTGGGTAAATGAGATATATGCACTACATTTATGACATATTTTATTAAAAAAAATAACTATACATCAGTTTCCTCTATAAAAACTGAGATCCTGAATCTCAATGTAGACACACACATGCACCTGCGTACCACACGCACACTCATACACACACACACATCTTTTATGACAAAAGGTACAGCTTCAATAAAACTGTGGAAATAGATTTTATAGCTCAAATAAAAAATTTAGAACAAAATGTCAAGCAACAGAATATAAATAAGACCACAATCTTAACCAACAGCTTGAATAATGCTTTAACTTGCAGACATTTATTTGTTCACAGTTCACATTCAAGTACTAATCAAACAATGCAAACATACATAAACTCAAGTCATCACATCAATATCATACACCTAATTTTGCACAGTAAATGATTCTGTGAAAAATTTCTGCTGCCAATACAGACAGCAAATACCCAAACAGAAAAAGAACATGAGGAATGCTGCACTAAAATCATGTGACTTATTTGTTACAAAATGCACAATATCAATAACTCATTTCAGTTACGGTTCATTTACTTATACTCAACAGCCAACTGCCAAGTACAAAAATGACAACAATGAATAATAACACTGATGATAGTGACAACAATGATTGTCATTCAGTGCAAAGAATGTTTTTTTTCAATCAGCTCTACTAACTTACTTCAGACCAACAAGGCTCATTAGTCTAAGACATGGCTATATTTACCATAGAAGACAAGTAGTGTGATTCTTCTTGCCAAGCCTCTGTTCTATCTTTAAGATTCTTTTCACTCTCCACCGTGACACATCACTAGGAATTGTTAATAGATGTATTAACTTACAGGCAGGCACAGCCTGTAAACCAAATGACAGATAAAACACAGAATAGTTAACTAAAATTGTTGTTACAGTGAAATCTATTAACCATTCACCGGTTTTAAAAATACATTAACACTCAGAAGTTTATCTTAGTAATTAACCAACTTGATGCACAAAATTTTTGTTTTACAGTAGGTTTATTTCATGCCTCTACATGTTTCGAGCACATGTGTTCATCATCAGGAGGTCAAAATTGTATTATACAGCCTCTGGTATCATCACTCTATCTAAAAAAGTTGTGTTTATCCAGTTATTAAGATTGTGCGGTGTCTGTTTACTTTACATTAATTGTTGAATCTACAGAAAATGCAACTTCAAGTTGCATTTTGTAAAGTAAATTAATGTAAAGTAAATAGACACCGCACAATCTTAATAACTGGATAAACACAACTTTTTTAGATAGAGTGATGATACCAGAGGCTGTATAATACAATTTTGACCTCCTGATGATGAGCACATGTGCTCAAAACATGTAGAGGCATGAAATATACTTATTGTAAAACAAAAATTTTGTGCATCAAGTTGGTTAATTACTAAGATAAATATACTGAAATGCACGGTTAGCAAAACATCAAAACTCAGAAGTTAATTGTAGGCAGCTACTGTTCACCATCTACAGAAGGTGCAGTGATGGTGAACAGTAACTATTTATAATTTATGCAACACACACAAAAAAAGGTTAATGGCTTCAAATTGTGTGCATATCTGATTAAAGACAAAAATGTTATTTAGAAGGCTTACAACATCTATTAAATGTACAAACAATGAATGAACACTTTACCAGTTTCTCCACTTCAAGCAGCAAATAGAAATGGTGATAAAAGGCATGAACAGGCACATCATCTGTTAACTGAAACTCTATTAAACCTGTAACAAAGATCACACAAGACAAGTGTGTGTATCTGAATACATCAGCTCGAACAGCAGGTGCCAGTGCTGTGAAGAAGTTGGCAAATGATATCTTCACTCTCTTAATCCACAAGGAGTTTAATGATGAACACATAAAGCCTACTTTCCTACTGCACAGATTTCTAGACCTAAATATGTACTAACATTGTTTCATTTCTGTGAAGAACTTATTACTTCAGTATAGATTCTGCGTACATTCAATTGGTCAGATATAAATTAAATGATTCATGTCACTACCATGTTTGTAACTGATGATTTATGAACAATATTTTATGCCAGTCACTCGGTGATACAGCATCATATCCAAGAAGAACAAGGACTTCAATATTTTATACATATTGTCTGCAAACATTTATGATCTAAGTGTCAAACTTCACATGCTTGTCCCATATGATTCATCAGTCACAGCCATTAAACCAAAAACCCCCCAGAATTTCACATGGCCATATTGTTATTTTACATTCTACAAAAACATTACCTTAATGTTCAACATACTGCTCAAATGACACTAGCTACTCTAAACATATACTGCACTTAACACAACTTCTGTTATAACAACACGTCGGATTCCAATAAGAGATTCAAATAGAATGAATACTGAAATGTTTGATACTTTGAATCCATTCTCTGAAATCCCCATTTTATTAGCTCAACAAACTAGATGTTGATCCAAGAAATGTCCAATATTTAAAAGAGGGCACTGCTTACCTATTATCCATTCTAATGCTGATTTTACACTTCCAATAGCTGCAGTGTGGTAATATGTGAATACCCACTGAAGCAAAATTAAAGTTGTTTTAGATGGCACCATTTTATATGGAACAATACATTCCAAAAGACCTTGAAACTTAACACTTCCTAGAACAAAAAGAAAAAAATTTTTTTTTTTTAAATGACAACAAACCATAACAAATGTTTCATTAATATGCAAAAAAAAAAAATACATATATAAAACTATGTAATATACCACGATTAATATTCATATATGGTACATAGCTACATGTAAATTTTACCAGGGTAATGAAGATGCTAGGTGCTTCCAAAAGTTTGGTTTCCTGACATTTTGATCAACTTTAGGAATACCAAAGACGTGCAGCAGTCATTTAAATGTTTAATCAGTTCCTAGCTGAAGTAGCATCTTCTGCACTGCTGATAACCACACACACCAAATTACCTTTGCTTCAGCTATTTATCATGGAGAATGGGTTGTGTTAAATGCGTTACTGGAAAATATTAAAGAAGGTGAAGTTGTTCTTGTGTACACCAGGAAAGAATATGAAGCAACAGACGTATAGCTTCATTCCTTCTTCACACCAGGTGGTGACCGGTCAGCTTAATGTTTTGGCTACTTTACTATAAGGGAAAGTGCCTCCATATCCACTGAACAAGAGGCTGGGTGGGTGGAAGATTTCGAGAAGAGAAAAATCTCGGCTGTCAGAAACTGAACCACAATTTGTGTTATCCAGCCTGTAGTCTTGTTGCTGTATCAACTACACCATCCTGGCTTTCACACAACATTATTACTTGTAATTACTGGATCTGACAGACACAGAAACATTTCTCCACCTGAGCTCTCCATCTCTCAGTAATTGCATACACAGCTCTGCAACAAACTGGGCTTGTCGTAACTACAAGCCAAAATTAATGTGAAGAGCTTTATACAACAATGGTAGTCAAATGAGATCATTCATATACTTAGAATAATGACTCATGACACTTCCAAAATAATGCCAGTTTTGAGCAACTGCCTTATCACCCCCTCCCCACACACAAAAGACCAACATACTATAGATACATTCCACAGATGCAAGAAAAAATATGAAGCAAGCCACGGTACAATTTATCACATTCAGACAAGATCTTGACATGCAGTACATGGAGAGCACACACCCAAAAACACAATATACTGCAATGGGCATCCTATCAATAATTCCTTGCCAACTACACAACACATTTTGAAACTGATAAAATATGTCAGCAAATTAATACAGGTAGAGAATTACTATACACACAACTTAAACACAGAATTATAGATTGTATAAAATATGCAATCAGATACATACAAAATTACACTTGTTAATCATTCCTTTGTGACATAAATTTATCAGACAATACTGTCTTGAAAATACAATTGTATGCAGTAATAATGCTTTCATCTGACTCAACCCCTTTAAACCATTTGAAATAATAAGCTTCCTGCCCCTGTATATCAATAACTAAAGTGTATTCTTTCATTAAATAAAGAAAGAGAAAGGAATAATGCCACCATATGTTGATATGATAAAATTTCCAACTTCTGCCCAGGACAACATTGAAGGTTAAGAAACTTCCAGTCTCACAGAATGGTAAGGCTACCTGGAAAGAGAAGACTGGCTGACCACATGTTTCATGTGATGTTAGTCAACAATGAGTTGAAAAATGACCAATGACCTAACACATTAATTTTTTTCAAAACAGGTTTCTGAAAATGTGCAAGAAGAAAACAACTTACCAAGATTCTTGATATTGACAAGCGCATCAATCAAGATTTCTACTTCCTTTTCAGTGAAACCGTTGTGTCTTTCATTCTTCAGCTCATTAAGACATGTTGTGAACTCCACTCTGTTAACCGTTTTCTTTCCTGCAAACATAATGTTGCCATTAAAGTATGAACAGTAAAACATATAGGTTCCAGGTGAAAGGAGGGTTCTTTTTTGTACTTTCTTCTTCTACTTCTTCTTCTTAAATGGCACTAGAGTCTGATGCGGACCTTCATCTCCTTAATGGACTTCTCTCAGTCACCTCTGATTTTTGACCTCCCTTCCCAGTTTTTAATTTTCCAACTCTTAACATCCATTTGTACACAGTTCCACCATCAGTTTTGTTTTGCTTGTCCTCTTGGTTGAATTCCTGGGGAGTTCTATACTTTACTTAACCTTTATTTAAACAATCATATTTAAATGTAACATCACAGCCAGGTATATGAAGGTTAAGAGTTGCCAAGTAGAATACTCAATATCACCACCAGTAACCTTAATGTTATTTAAGAACATGCTCAGCATGTCCAGTCTTTAACTGAACATGCCAATTTACACACAATGAAACTATCTGTCTTTTACATCTGTGACGCTTTGAGGGTGACTGTTAAAGCAACACAAGTACAATCACAGGGATTAATACAATGTTGTGGTCAGTACCATCCTACTAGAAATCAACCAGGGCAGTGGTTCAGAACTTCTTGATCATGGAAATGAGTGTTTACAATGTCCAGAACAGAAATGGCAGTGTGATAGCACACAATCTTGTTGGGGGGGGGGCAATACATTGATATCACAGTCCATTCCTTGCAAAGCAGGAATAGTGTTCTCTGCAAGAAGTGTCACATAACAGAGTTCACATATTCTTTTAGGAATGTAAGGCCAACCATACCAAGACAAGATACACCAAACTCTAAATATATTGCTAGATGAAGTCGAATATGTTTTTGGTGGTTAAGATTCTGTTTCATCAATCAGCTGTTCTGTTTGTTAAAATTCCCATTCAGAAAACATTAAAACTCATCTGTAAAACAAAGGTTGTTCATATTACCAGGATTCATTTCAGTGAAACTGCCCAACAAATAACAAGTCTGTCAATCTTGTTAGAATCACTTGATGTTTGAAAATTCTGTACCTGGACTCAAAATTGTATGTATTGTTTTGAAACTAATACCATACTGTTAAGAAAGACAAGAAATAAATTCCCTTGAATTTGTATGAACTGTTTCGCCTTCAATGATTCTTACAGTTCACCAAAGTACATCTTTCATATACATAACACAAACCAGTTTCTTCAGTTTCATCCCAAAAGTACTACACAACTTCTTGCTGACACATCACAAACACTGGAATCTAGCTGATAATTTCTTTGTTCTTGCATAACACATTCATATTTATAAAATGTTTTCACAATAAACACCATTTGTTTTGTAGTGCAGCAAACCTTCTTCACCCCTAATGCACACTAGACTCCCGGCATTATTTTATGCAAGCACAATAACAATGGTCCTACCAGGGGTTAGAGGGCACTAAAAATTTTGAGCAATTAATCTTCAGTGCAAACCCTAATCTCCATAAAACCGCATAGAATATAAAAAGCTGGTGGTAATAAAATGTCTCAAAAACAACTGACTTTCTTCGGTCATTACAGTTAACATGAATAGTTCAATGAATGAACAGATTTCCGCAAAAATAGATATCAGAAATCAAGATAAGACAACATGCCGTTTGATTCCTGACTTAATGTCATAATGGATAATACACTGCACAGTGGCACCTAACAGGATTATAACAAACTAACAAACTCCATGGAGCAGAGTCCTTCCAGAGAAGCTAAAAGGTTCTTAGCGTGTCAAGAAATTCTCCGCATTTTACAGAACCTGAAGGCTCAATACCACATTCACAAGTGCATGCCACCTGTCCCTATCCTAAGCCAGAGCAATCCAGTCCATGCCTCCCATCACATTTTAATATTATTTTTCCCATCTAGGCCTAGGCCTTTCATGTAGTCTCTGTTTCTCCCCCACCAAAACCCTGTATGCACCTCTCCTGCCCCCCATATGTACCACATACCCTGACCATTTCAGAGTTCTTGATTTCATCACCCCAACAGTATTTGGTAAGCAGCACAGATCATAAAATTCCTTGTTATTAGTCTTCTCCACTCCCCTGTTACCTCGTCCTTCTTAGGAACAAATATCTTCCTCAGCACCCCATTCTCGAACACCCTCAGCCTATGCACCTTGCTCAATGTGACAGACCATGCTTCACACCCACATGAAACAACAGGCCATATTACAGTTCTGTACATCTTGAGCTTTATATCAGTGGACAGCAAATTCCAAGACAAAAGATTCTGTACTGACTGACTGCAAACATTCCCTGACTTCATTCTGCTCTTAATTTCTATATCAACAGAATTTTGATTTGTTAGTGTATTACCAAATATCTGAACTGTTCCACCCTTTCAAAGGATTTATTACCTACCTTTATGTTGTAATTTTGTCCTGTGTGCTGGTCTCGAGACATGATCATATACTTAGTTTACTCAGCACGTACTTCTACACCAATCTCCTTAATAATGACTACGGAAGTTTCTGTATTTTTCTTTATAGTATGTATACTTCCACCCAATATAGTAACATCATTAGAATAAACCACAAGCCCTCCTGGTTTGCTGGTACCTTCCCAACTGCAAATTCTAAAGCAGAGCTGTTGAGCAAGAGGATCTCATTGTTTCAAACCATTTTTCATAGGAAACATGTCAAACATATGTTTGCTAGCCCAGACTCTTACTGGTTTCATTTAGACACTTTTTTTAGCCTTAGCAGTTACAAAGGGATACCAAACAAAATAAGAATATATAAAAGACCTCCCGCCTAACTAAATCATAAGCTTTCTTTACATATATAAATACCTGATGCACTAACACTGTATTCCCACTGTTTCTCAAACTGTATAATGCATGCAGAATAAATGATAAGTAATTCACCTGTTATATCAATATCCACACTGATGATCCCCAATAATTCCCTCTGCAAATGGAGTTAACCATAAGAGAAGGATGCTGGATAGAGTTTTGTATGTAGTTAACAAAAGTGACATACCCCTACAATTACTACAATGTTTTACTACCCTTCATATACATAGGTATGATTAACTCCTTTCATTCTTCAGGCAATCTTCCTGCTGTAATTATTTCTTCTACGATTTAATCAATATTGAGTGATTTGCATCTTTTTTTAGCTTTTCAATATCTTTCTCAACCTCAAAGGCCTAACATTATAAAACCCATGCACATTCAATGGCTGAGAGAAATGGTTTATCCACCTAGCCAAAATACTGTGGGGATCTGCAACCAGACAACCCTCTTCATCCTTTACTGTATTAACTGTAGGCCGGTAACCTTTCTTAAAGTCACTGATGGCCCTCTACAAGTCTCTGATATTCTTGTTCTGTTCGTTTCAAATTCATTAACTTTAGCCACCAGATATTCCCTCTTTTTATTCCTGAAATGCATACTAGCCACATGTCTTACATTGTCCAGATTATCTACATTACAAAGGGTTTGGGTCCTGTAACCATTGCATTGTAGCCTTCTTTGGCTGATCTGAAACCTCCGAATATTCTTCATGAAACCACTGTTCATGCTCCAACTAACACGATTATTGCACACCTAATGTTATTAGTTCACCAATATGATGTCATTCTCAGGGAAGGAAAAAAAGAGAGAGAGAGAAAGGAAAGGAAAATGCTTTTAAGTGAAATTATGAGTAACGCATAAGACATGATGCATGTGACAAAATGTTTTGAACTACAGAAATGATGACCAATATTCAAATGCAATCTTTAGTCTTTTATTACTTTTTATATCACATTACGGTGGGGGGACCGCGGTAGCAGAGTGGTTAAGGTGCTGTGCTACAAATTGGAAGGTCGTTGGTTCGATACCAGCTGGTGTCAGCGGATTTTTCATTGACATAAAATCCTTCCAATCGCACTCTGGCCATGGGGTTGACTCAGCCTTTAACAGAAATGAGTACCAGGAGTATTTCCTGGGGGTAAAGGCGACCGGTGCATAAGGCTAACAACCTACCACCATCCTGTCCCATTGTCACGAAATATGGGAACCTTAACTTCCTGGAACCCTCTGGGCCTGTCCAGGCCTGTAATGGGACTGCTTTGCTTTATTACATTATGGTACACCAAATTATCAAACACAGGACAGTTACATTAGCAAATCACATAATACATTTGGGGAAGAGAAATGCATCCAAGGTTTTGAAGGAAAGAGGAAATATTAAAATGGATTTTATAGAAATAACATAACACAGTTTGGACTGGGCTACATTGACACATAGATTGGGACAAGTGGCTCGCTCTTGCAAACAAGGTAACAGACTTATGAATTCCAGAAAACGTGCGATGCTTCTTGACTAGGTGAGGAACTATTAGCTTTTATGGGATTAGTTATGTTATGACAGATATATGAGAATATATCTCTAAGTTTCCTATATAAAAATATACAGATTAAAGTACATAAAACTATGATAAAAACAAACCAACAAATTGCACTTGTTTATTAAAACACATTAAAGCACCATTATGGTGCGTGTCTTATATTAGATTCCTAGTATCTCCGACATGTTTCGGTCCCCCTTTGGACCATCA
>Ga0123355_10018621_pt1 | contig 11027 bp, 11 predicted proteins | sample TergutEmb28metaG_3_FD_89872 | JGI IMG/M metagenome (GOLD analysis project Ga0123355, IMG submission 89872) | Embiratermes neotenicus P1 segment gut microbial communities from Petit-Saut dam, French Guiana - Emb289 P1 | ecosystem: Host-associated > Arthropoda: Insects > Digestive system > Gut ...
TTCCAACGGGGCCCCTATGGAGAGAGGTGCCCGTCTCCAGAACCATCTTTTAACATAAGTCCCCGGTAGACTAGCCCGCTGCCAGGGTCCCCAACGGAGAGAGATTCCCGTCCTCTGAGCCCTCCTCCCCATAACCGTTCCTATAACATCACGTCTATTGCCAGTAGCCTCAAACCTCTCGAGTGGACATTCGTATAAAGTATCCTGAAACCGAAAACCGTCTGTCTGACGAAAGAAGTTGTGTAGTATGCAACACGTTTTTAATTATGACATCGCAGAAATCTGGGCAAATGTCAGTCGCACAGTGAAAATTCTCCAAATGCACATTCCATCCTTCTTCTTGCCCGAGTTAATCTGTAATTATATATACGTCTGGCAACATCCAAATTTCTGTTAGGGTATGGTCGTAAAACACGTTGTGACAACAAATTCCTCGTGCTTGTGTATCGCACATATCGACTACACCAGATCGTGAGGATAATGTGTGAAAGCGTTTCTTTCACCGGTCGTGCGCACAGCAAATAAATAAATAATAATATGTATTAACTGCAATTGGGTTGTCAGCTGGTGGCATTGCTTATTTTGCATGTATACAAAATATGAAATTGGTTAATAATAAATTTAAGTTGGGAGGGCTACATGAGAAGCTTGTAGTGGCAACTTGGAATTTTGGGAACCATCTCAGCATTTGCTTATAGACAGGGTAACCAAGAAAAACCTGTGTCGAGGTGGCCGGTCGCAGGACCTTCCGAATACTGACTTCTAGCCAACAGTCCGGCATCTAAAGTAAAAACAACAATACACTCATAGTACAACAAATATACATAAGATGACAACAATACATACAAGACAATTACAACAATACACACAAGACAACTAACAACAATACACACAAGACATCTTAAAATACATGTACAAAAATAATCCGCCACCGCGTCCGTTTCACCGCTGCGGTAAAAAAAAAACCGCTCTTGCACGCTAGCCCTTATATTATTTTGCCAGTGTGGCTGTGTTTAGTACCAAGAAGTCAGATAAATGCCCTTAGTGGGGACACGTATAACGCGGCAGTCAGGTGAGGTATGTCAAAGTGAACATATTTTGCGTGGAGTACATTCCAGATGTAGGTGCAGGAATGTTTACGTTTCTGAATTTTTAAGCCGGTTCCAGTGTATTTTTAAGACAACGTAAGAGGATGCCATCGCTACTCAAATTATGTGAGAGTTGCATTTAACAACAACAACATGTACGAAAAGACGTACAGTATGGCTGCTGCGCGCTGAAACAAAATGCAGCACGTAAGGAGAGTAGCGCCACATTCGGTGGACACAGAAACCAGTCTCCACCATACCACAGATTATCTAGCACCATACTGTTCCTATTTTGGAGGTAGAGCCAAAATGTTTGCTCGTCGTATGGGCGGTGAAGTAGGTTGATTTTGCTGCCGTCAAAGTTGGGTTGGGTTGAGTAATGGCAGATCCTCGTAAAACCCTTCGTATTAAAACGGGAGTTGTCAAACGTTTGGCAAAGGAGAAAGTGTCTTACGAAAAGGAAGCAGGTGAACAGCGACAACGTATTCAGATTTATAAAGACCAAGGTAACTATGTAGCTCCATCACTTCTGTAAAGTGACTTATGTAGGATTGCATGAGTTTTGGTTTTATTAGAGCAATACTCGGCGTGTATCAAACACAGATCATTATTTCAGCTTCCTGAGGAATAAATGCAGTGGGCATATGAGTTTGAGGAGCAACAAAATAGTAAAATTTCCGGTGGTATTAAGTAACTGTGACGGAGTATGTCCGGATTGTGATGTAGCCACATGTGAACCTGAATGACTAATACCGCAGGATAAGGGCCGTCCTTTAAATTCCTTACATAGTGCTTGCTGAATATTCGTTAGGGCATTGCAGTATACCAGTATTTTGATCATAAGCGTAGATTTATTGCAGTCCTTGCCCGTGTAAAAATCATTTGTCCTACATCTGTGTTCTGTTATGTGAAACTTCAGTATGGCTTGTGTGTAGTATATTTGCCATTATTCATTGCTGAAGAATACGTGTTTCTTGCAGACCCAGTGTGGGGCCCTGTTACACAATAAACTTCAGCTGGATTTTGTAAGTGACATTGATTTTCAGGAAAAGATGAACATGATGTTCGTAAGCAAGAGGAAGTTCTACGGGAATGTGTAATGATGATTCCTGACTGCCAGCGTCGATTGGTGAAGGCATTTGATGAACTGAAAATTCTTTTGGAAACAGAAGCAACTTTGAGTGAGTCAGAAGAATATATTGCAGCTAAGAAGGTTCTGGATGAAGCAGAGGCACAGTTGTCAACTTCTGAAACATTATAACATTCTTGTTAAACTGTAACCAGCAGGACGAAAAGAAACTAATCTGTTTAATGTTTTGTGCTTCATTTATGTGCTATCTTAAAAACACTTATTCTTCTTTAATTTTTTAATGATTGTGGGTATTGAAAGAAACTGGTTTGTAATTACATAACATTTTTATACAAAAAGAAACTTGTTTTAACAGTATATGTGAATTGTTAAAAATGACCTACAGATACCCCCCACCATTCATGAACAAATTGACAGGTGAGGTTGAGTCATATCCACCTGTCCATATGATGAACTTCAACATTCCTCCACCTGGATTCAGACCTACATGTTCCATGGAAATGTGGCATCCAGACACTTTCCAGTGTCATCCTCAATCATCACCTAAGCCATCAGTACTACTGCCATCTAATGTTCATACTGTGCTGCAGCCCCAAGAATGGGGTCAGGTGAATGCGTCATGTCAAGAGGTGCATGCACATCCGTCAAGTGATTTGTTGTGGGTGAAAGACTGGTCACAGAGACGGAAAACAACTGGCATTCATTCACAGCAGAAACAATCAGCTGTACCACTGAAGGTTCTTACTTTATGCACTTCTCCTTTTTGTATGGTGATGCCTCTCTTTCATATTGAAATTAGTATTTTGTTTCTTCAGACATTAGTTCGTTTTCCTACCATATTACCATGTTATGGGAACTGTTATTTAAACTTTTGACCAAAAGAAGCAATCTGTTGTTTGTGTCTTGAACAGGGATGCCCATAATAAGGTACTTACTGAATAAACATTTTGGCTTGTATGGCAGCATGTCCACTTTGAGATTGCAGTTCAATATTCTGGGCAATATCCCATATAAGGCATAGCATCTGTTCATACTGTAGCAAAATTCTTATGTAAATGTATAAATGTGGCATAAATAACCATTTAAAGTGTGCACTTGATTTTTGTTTCAGCTGTTTGATACCAGATGCATGTTGAAGTTATGCCTTGCCAAGCTCGAGGAACTTGACAGTATACAGGTGGACCTTAAAATTAATTATCATGATCTGAGTCCATCCTGCTGGAGAAAAAAGTGGGACCACATTAAAAAAGTTCAGGTTAGGTGCCTTAGTTCCTCTGCACATGTGAACTATACTGTACAGAGCCAGACATCAGTGGGCAAGGAATTCTTCCCCTTGGGAGGTTTATTCATTGCAGCCTTTGCACTAATCTCATTAGCTATGATTCATTGTAACTGTAACAACTAATGAGTGCATTTTGCTTATTAATTCATATGCTGACAACAAAAACATTCACTCAACTAGCCTTCTGTAATATTTGCTGTGATGTCTGTTGATAATGTGATTAATGTACAACAGTCACTTTAAAAGTAATGCTGGTGTTTTTTCCCCAGAAATATTTCTTTTTAATTAATGTTAGCATGTCATCAGTGGCAGATGGTTGTTGTCTTTGCTGGCAGTGTTTCTTATCTCATTCAGTAAGGTGCAGGTGCACTTAGCATTTAAAAATTTGTGGTATTGTCCTGTTTTAAATAAAGATTGGTTTGCATGTTTGTCTGTAGAAAGAAAAGAATCTGTAGTGGTTCTTACATGTCTCATGGGTGTGTACACATTAAGAAAGTGGCATCCCCTAAAAATATATTTTAAATTTAGAAACCACACTCATTCAAGGCATCCAGACACTAGGAATCGTCAGGTTCAAACTGACAGTTTATACAGTGGGCTCTTGGTAGTGGCAGTGACTGTCGCACACTTAACAGCTCATGAATTTTATAATAATTCGGTTGGAATTAAGAAATATAGTTCGTATTTACCAATAGGCTGCTGTCAAGATAGTCATCAAGCACTTTTTTTTGGGGGGGGGGGGGTGGACAGCAAGAAGTTTTGTGCTAGATGGTTATTACATATATGTGCAGAAATGTACAACCCACACAGGAAATGAGATATTCTTCAGTAGTACAGACACTTGAGCATTTCCTTGCACAGAATATTGACACATGCTAGGTAAAGCATGAATCTGAATAACTTGCAGTCCAGGAAATTTAGATAACAATTTTTCCCTTCCAAAAAGTGTTCAAAATCTATGTACAATACCAAAGATCACTTACGAACATGCAAGAGCTGTTTCTGCAACATGAAAGTCTGAGATCACACATAAGGTGTACAACTTTGGGAGCAATCACAAGTTCACTTTATGCTGTATACAACCCAGGCCTCACCCCAACAACTTCTTTGGATTCATCCTTATGACAAGTACTTTATTGAGACGTGATTTCAGATCAAATCACTAAGTGATAAGTAACATATCCAAACTATGTCACTATTCTGATCATTTTCGGTGTGACAATCCAAAACGTGTAGAAGCCACAGACCTCAAAACCAACAAAATGAAATGGTTGGGACAGGTCCATTATAGACTGCATCATCCAGAATAACCTTTCTTTCAGAATTATATAATTACAATACTTCATTGTTGGCATTACTGTGTAAAATACATTGGAGACATTGCAGTGTCAGATATTTTCTCATTCTTGTTAGCTGTTTCTATGTACTTGTATTCAGTTTTGATAAAATATTTATCAGAAGAAATAAAGGTTACAACTTTTAATGACCAGCATATACACATATAGCCTTCATATGAATTCAAACTCTTTCTCTCTGTAGGCAGAGATAAGCATCTGTTTGGACAGTTTGCATGATCCTGCAACTTTGGATGCTTTGAAGATGACATTACAGAAACGCAAGAAGAAGCGTCTGAGAGAGAGAAGGCAGCGTACATTACGTAAAGAAGCTTTGAGAGAATCTCACATTAGAAGACAACAGTTGCATCAGAATATTGATACTTGGCTTAAAAACATGCAGGAATTGGTCGAGGAAGCAAAGAGGGTAAATTTCTGTGGTTAAGTATAGGCAGCTAATACACCTGGCCGTGCTTTACCAGATTTTTTTGATGATTGCTTCTTGTACTGCCTAAGCATAAAGTTACCAAACCGTAGAGAGGGTTTTTTTTTTTTATGTTGGTCAATTACTAAGATCATAGAGAGGACATTCACACACCAGCCTTGAATCTAAGTTACCACAATACTGATAGTTGTGTCAGAGACACATAGTGCTCCTGGACAGAAGAGTTCATCAGTGACAAGCAGTAAGTTGGTATACATTAGTTAAATTTCTTTCATTAATATATTGTTTTTGTTGTGGCAGGGAATGTGAACATGGATTTTGACTCTGTGGAACCTGAAAATAGGCCAGTGCTGTGTATGTACTAGTAATAATGTTTTTAAATCAAAACGTGTATCTCCCCATTTAACTTATTTTACAGTGATATTTTTATACCCGTTACGCATCTTTCTCAGAATTCTATGTTCCGTCTTAACATCATATGATGTCAGTGATTTTCTATAGGACTTGAGAACGTATGATGCATTATTGAAGTCATTTCAGCTTATACAGTGAGACCACATTTGCACAAGGATTTAGTAGTCTGAAAGCTCATATAGTTGTTTGTAATTTTTTTTGATCCACCCCTATTGATATTGTTCATGATTTGACAGGACGAGAGCCTGAAACATGAAGCAGATCAGGTACTGTCAGAAGTCACACGCAAGAAGTCAGAGGCACAGCGACAAATAAACATGCTGGCAGCATTGCAAAAGCTTCGTCGTGTCAGGGCACAAATGGCAACACACAGAGGTGAACGTATAGATGCTGAAAGTGGGCTCCGATTTGTGAGGGTCACAGGTTAGTACTCTTTACAGATCTTTAAAGTTAGTGATTAGTAGTTTATTTTACCTTAGACTAAAATACCTTTGCTTTGAACTTGTTTGCGGTGAATGTTATAGAGCATCTGGTCAAGCTGTGGGAGGACCAGTTGAAAGGCTATGAAATAGAGGAGCAAGGCTTACGAGTAATGTTGGATGAGGCTGTTGTGGAACGGACAAAGTCAGAGATATCACAAGACAAACAGATATTGACTGAGTGGAAGACATTGCTGTTTGGGAAACAAGAAACATACAGCAGCTTCTACAAGGCAGCAGAACAGGATGTGGATGCATTTATTGCAATCAGGTACCCACTAAAAATGTTACTGTAAACATGTGACAGAATACAAAAGAGTTATGTATATGTACAGTGTCTGCCAAAAAATATTTTCACACTTTTTTGTAACACATTGCTACCAAGTAAATCCATATAATGAAACAGTAAAACCCAGAGCAGACAGTTTTCAGAAAATGTTCACTTATTGTCTGACTTGTTGCAGCATAACAAGTGTCATAGTAGTAGACCAGGAAGAAAATGTAAATATGATTGCAATCATGCACAAATATATTATAATTTGGCTGGCTGGAGATCTGTTCCACTCTGCTACAGCATATTATCAGCAATTCATCTTATCATACATTTTAAAGAACTTGGTTCTACTTCTTTACCTTACCCATCAATAGATTGTGTGTGTGTTTGTGAGTGAGAAAGAGAGAGAGTCACTTTATGATGTGATCCATAAGAAAATTTATTATCTAAACAGATTAATATTTGTATTGTCACTTTATATATACCATCCAACACTTCTCTTCAGCAGTTTTATATGTAATGGTCTTGTAATCTTCCTCCTGTATAACTATGATCCCTGGGGGTGACGGTTATGCCATGACGTGTCAATCATAAATATTTTCTGAAAATTGTACCTTGTTGGTTTTAGTATTTCGGTATACACATCTAATTAAGCTATATATCAACAAGTAAAGCAGAGAGATATTAATCCACTGTTTTGCTGCTCCCCTGAATGTCTCAGATGTTGTGCTTGATGATGACATGCAGCAGAGAGGTATACTGTTGTATTGTGTGTATGGGAGTGGTATGGTGGTACAGGAAATTTCAGTTTGTGCCTCAATGTACTGCACTGTTGTTGACTTTTAGCTACAAACATTCTTTACAGTAACCCAAAATTAATAGACTGAGGGGTGATTTGGTGGATACTAGGCCCTCTCCATCTATCAGAAAAATGAAAGGTGGAGAAAATATTTGCCATCATTGCCGTAATGTGGTTGCATACCAACGTCGGAATAAAACAAAATGTTGATGGACGGTACAGTCTAGTCCAATAGCATTGATAAGCAGACAATACTTGTGACTGTTACTTCAAATAAAACTGGCCTTATCAATCCTCTGGAAGACAGAATGCACCATATTGACACCCCCTCATAGACTAACTGCTCGTTCTTCTGTTACGCCTGGATTTTTGGTGGCCCAGTACGTACAATTGTGCAAGTATCATTAAGTTTAAAAGTGGCTTCATCAGACCAAATAAATCAAGAAAGGATTCCCTTCCAGCACACTCGCATGCTAAAACCCTCATAATGTTCCATTCAGCATTCTGGATCATCATCATTCATTTGCATCAAGCCATCGTGGTATGTATGGTTGCCACTTCTCATGCTGCAGAATGTGTTGAATGCTGGTTTTAAGGACGCCAGTCTCACGGCAACATGGATGGCCTTACATATTGTGTGAAGGCCTGTCACTGTCATAACAGTTTTATTGCATGCTGCACTGCAAGGTCTTCTAGATTGGCCATTGTTGACATTTTGCACTGTTCTACCATTCTCAAAATTCTTACATGGCCTTGTAATTGTTTTGCATGTTAGTGATGGTGTTCCAGAGGCAGCAACATTCTCCATTTTCCATTACAACTTAAGAATCCTCCTTCATTGCTTAAACGGTAATTGCAGTGATGACAGTGTGATGCTCATTTGTTATCTCACACCTTTCTGTTACATCATTGCAATAATATCACTTCTGTATATGTTATCATCATTTACAGTATGCAAACATGTCTTTAGGACACTGTATATATAGCTTGTGGTAGATGAAACTGGTGTGTGTGTATATATATATATATATATATATGTGTGTGTGTGTGTGTGTGTGTGTGTGTGTGTTTATACACACACACACACACCAGTTCCATCTACCGTGAGCTTAATTATATACAATGTGTGCAGGAAACTTACAATTGTAGTACTTATTTTTGCATCTGTTGGGTAGATGCTGGCACTCAAAGTGTTAAAGAACATGAGCGTGCGCGCGCGCCCACACACACACACACACACACTTCTTTACATATTTTTGTGTGTGTGTGTGTGTGGAGTATTATCAAGTTCACCAATTTTGCTTGTCACCACTCACAAACAGTTCTGATGGCCAGAAAATAAGAGTTATCTATTTTTAATAAAATTGCTTGGCAGTTTTCAAAACATGTTTGAGGAAATACAGATACCATTAAAAATAAGAGGAAGAGTGGAATAAATATCAAAGCTTGCTTCATAACTGTCCAGCTGTATGACAGTTTGTAATTCTATTATTTCCAGTAAGTCTGACAGTGATAGAAAGTAACTTGGTTTGTGCTGTATTAATATTGATCATGTTTCAGGCATTCATGGGACAAGTTTATGGCTTCCCCAGGCGTCGTGATGTCATCTTCCATTCCTGTGGGCTGGGTGCTTCCATCTAACCCATCATCTGAGAAATGGGAATCTCTGCTTACTAACAATGAACACTTAAAAATGTGATGTACATTATATCTCTAATAAAGATTTGTGTGGGGTACAGTGTTCATGTGTAATACAGTATGGGGTCTATTATCCAGTGTTCCAGCATTCAAAATGCTTCAGAAATTGACTGTACAAATAAATTTAAAATTGGCACCAGCACATTTTTTCACAGGACATTCTACAGTACCATTACCAGTAGAAACCATTTTAATGGAAAGCTTGTATGGGTCCCACATGTATTTTTGCTGCATATTTAGCCCTTTTTTATTGCATACCCCTAAACAGTATATCAAAAGGCCTCCAGGAAGACCAAGTGTGATCAGTGCAAATAAGAAGTGTGTGTCACTTAGTATAAAGGAGGAAGTAGAGGAACTAAAACATCTAGATAAAGGCACTTCTCTGAAGTTATTGTGTGAAAAATATGATGGTTTATCCACCATCTGTTATTTGAAGGAGCAAACAAAACTGTTGGAATTGTACAGTGATGGTGATGAACAAATGTCAGCTAGGAAAGCAAAGTATGTTCTTGTGGACAAAGTAAATTGATGGAATGGATGCCACAGCACTGCATTGACAATTTCCCACTTACTCATTTCTTCACCATGATCAATGCAAGAATATTACACAGTAAAGTCTCATTCCATTGCAAAGTTTTCATTAATTTGGTGCAGGAAATTGGAGAAATTAAATTGAACTTCATATATTCACTATGTGCAGTGGGAAAGTATAGATCAATTATGATGCTGCTGAAGCCTGTTTGGAGAAGTTCAATAAATTAGATACTGATGAGCACCTGGCAACACAGCAGGCATGTAATTCCTCTGAAACCTCCTCCATTTGATGGTATCTTCCATGGAACACAGTTCTAAACACCTCAGACGTCTGCACCAAGTGGTTTTAGATTCAAAAGGAAGAACAACTGTGCTTATATATTCTAATGCAGCAGAGACACAGAAATGAAGATTGCTTGTTATTGATAGCAACAGAAATTTGTGCACATTGAAAGGTGTTGAAGAGTTTTTCCATTCACATATGCAGGCAATGTTGGCTTGCAAACCACTTTGTTCATGAAGTTAGGGTACACTGGACAGGACACGCCAGTGTTAACCAAGTTGCGTTCATTGTACATAACTGTTCATTTCTCCATTGCAGAAACTTGTCAAAGCTAATATGCTTGCTGTTAACTTGGCACCTATGTGTACATCCTTCAAGCCACTTAACTAAGGTATTTTGTCTCTTAAGTCACATTATGAGGGTGAATGTTTACGTGAAATGTTGCTCAAGTGCAATAAATGTATCATTGTCAAGGAATTTAAAAGTACCTTCAACATCCAAGATGCCATTTGGAATGCCACAACAGCATGGGAAAATGTTAGACACTTTGTTTCATGGATAGCGTAACTTGTGGGTGAGTTGCAGTATGTTGAAGGTCTGTCATGTCCAGGCATCCAATCATTTGATGAGTCAAAAACTGCCTCAGTATTGACAGCGATGCTCCATTCTCCCTTCAGATGACTGAAATATGTGATATTGTGTGAATGCGAATTCACATGATAGTGATAGCAATAAGCAATTTCACTGTGGAAGCAAATGTTTCTGTTGACAGTGAAATGCTTTACCAACAGACTGATTTATTGTGTGGAACAGAGGAACAAATTGTATCAGTCTATAAAATTAAAGAACATTTCTTCTAAGCAAGCCTTAAGCTTAAGCCTCAACCTGCAACAGCTCATACCTGTGTTTATGCAGCTCTCTCTTCTTCAGATATTCCTGGCATCTCCTCAGGTGGTACTTTGTAAGTGATTTTAACTAAACCAACATATCTTCATTTTGTAGGTAAAATACTTTTTCATTTTTTTTAAATATGTTTCAGTGGATTTATGTCCATGAGGTTAATGATATTAGGCAGACTGATATACATATAGTGGAACAACTAGTGCCTGAGATGGCTACTGAGAGCTATAAAAGACACAAATCACCAGGTATTGATCAAATTCCAGCAGATTGATTAACCTTTTGACGACTATAGTGGTCGTACCGCACCGCTAACCTCTAAATGTTGCATTTTATATATTTATTCAACAAATATAGGTACTGAATATTTTAAACATGGTATATACTCTCCGGTTTTTCCTCTTCAA
>Ga0123355_10018622_pt1 | contig 11027 bp, 12 predicted proteins | sample TergutEmb28metaG_3_FD_89872 | JGI IMG/M metagenome (GOLD analysis project Ga0123355, IMG submission 89872) | Embiratermes neotenicus P1 segment gut microbial communities from Petit-Saut dam, French Guiana - Emb289 P1 | ecosystem: Host-associated > Arthropoda: Insects > Digestive system > Gut ...
ATAACTCAGCAAATAAGCCGCAAGCTCCTGAGGATGGATGTATTAACGTCCGAAACACGTTGAGCATTAAATAAAGAAATAATAAAACAAGTGACATCAAGTTGGTCTCTCTTTATTCAACTAACGACCAACTTCATTGACATTTCTGTGGTTTCCTTTAGTCTCTTAAGGCATATACCATGCTATTACCTTGACTGAGGCCACAACTGCTTCCTTCCACATTCTTTCAAATTCACTATGCCTCAGTCCTACCACTGCATGCTGTATAACCTGATGTAATGACAGCAATATTAAGCAAAGACAGAGTGAAAAAAGAAGCCTACCATTGTATTCACAAATGCATGGTTCTGTGACATATCTGCATGACACAGAGGCTGAGTGGCTTGACAAATCTGATTCATGACCTGTAAATTAAAATGTTGGTATTACTTGTGAATGCGGTATTGAACTTTCGGGTTCCATAAAATGCAGGGAATTTCTTGACCAGCTGATAACCGGTTAACTTCTCAAGAAGGACTCTGCTCCATGGAGTGAGTGAGTGAGTAAGTAAGTAAGTAAGTAAGTATAATTGCAAGTATTACCGTCAGGCAAAGGTGAATATTACACTCTCGCTTCTTTATTTGGTTCTGATTAAAGCTCAGAAATTACAGTACTTTGTCAAGATAAGAATCATTACCCAGTTTGCATCCATAACTGCTGTCATGGGGCACAGAATGATCATGAAAAGAGTGTTTTTTTAGCAAAATGTGAAAGACTCTTGAAGTTGTTTCTGCTGCCATCCCTGAGAAATATTGTGTTGCTGTGTCAATAAATGTCCAACAAGATGCAACTATACACAGTTTATTTTATCTGTAAACTGCTCTACATGTTTCGGGTGGTTTCTCCACCCATCACCAGGACCACAAATAACTGTATCTACAGTGTTTGGTACTAGTCAACCGTTGTTGTTACCTGTCACTATGATGGAGTTGAGACAGGTAGCAACAACGGTTGACTAGTACCAGATGCTGTAGATACAGCTATTTGTGTTCCTGATGACGGGTGGAGAAACCATCCGAAACATGTAGAGCAGTTTACATATAAAATAAACTGTGTATAGTTGCATCTTGTTGGACATTTATTGACACAGAATTATGATGCACGGTCCCGTGAACATAAAATTGTGTTTGTGTCTGTGTAGTAAAATTTATAGCAGCAGGTGACATCTAAGTGTCCAGTCCTTTTTTTTTTTTTATAGAACAGAAATACCAGTAACAATTATACTCTCCTAGAGCAGACAACTTGAAATGGAAAGTTGGTAAAATATAATTGTAAAATATTGATTGGGCTTTGATCTAAAGTGTAGTTGCTTCCACAAGGGTTATCCATTCATGATCTAGAAGCTAAGGATTCAAATTATTGTATTTAAAGAGATTTTGAAAATGTTAACATTGCACATGCAATACTTCCAATGCTCATATTGGCTGGATCTGTACAGGTGGTACTACAGCTGCTGTTTATAGCGGATGTGGCACGCCGTCGCGTGCACCTGCCAGAGCACGACCGCAGCAAGCCAGGGCGCCAGGTGGTAACATTTCTGCTCATCTGCAATGTTACCATGTGGGTGATCTACACATTTGAGGCACAGAAGGTCATTGCCAACCCAGTTCAGGTTTGTAGATGGAATCTTACAAGTCTGAATCTCAGCACGGTTCACAGTCATTGTCACTGTGTCATTCTGTGGTTTTCTCAGTCTCACTAGCATAATGCCTGGGTGCTCATTCAAGTGCATCACAGCCATGACCTCCACTTTATGAACATGGTGTAGGAAGTTAATTTTATTGTGATTCCTACAGGCCATAACAAGAACCTTATGTGATTGCAGTTGAATTTCTATGGGTTTCTGGCCTGGGTGATCGTTCAGCGGGTGACACTACCGCTGTGCATCTTCCACCGGTTCCACTCAGCTGTGACACTGGCAGAGATCTGGAAAACGAGCTACAAGGCCCGTCTGGAGTAGTGTGGAGCCCACCGATAATCCATTTGTTTGTCACGGCAGCTACGTCACATGCAAAAGGACAGAACTTTGTCTTCGATTTCTTTTGGATTTGGTGTTATAAGATGGGATAAATTCCTCATGCAGTTTTATTGTCCTTGTAAGAGTAAGTTCTGTGTAGAGTTTGCTGTGCTGGACAGGCACCACAGTGTTGACAGAAGCTGCTTCTGATGATGCGTGTCTTGCTTCACTCCACATTACTCAGTATAGCTTAGTGGAGTTATTTGTCTGACCACCTGACCCGTCATTTGTTTGAAGTAATGTCACTGTGCTTGTCTGCTCCCTTGTTTGACACAGAGAGAGTGAGAGAGAGAGAGAGTGTGCGAGAGAGAGAGAGAGAGAGAGAGACTCAGCTCACAGTGAAAGAATTTTTAACTAGCATTTAATATTAATAAGCTTATTTATTATAATGACTAATGTTGGCAGCTCAGTCACGTGGCTGTCAATATTGGTGATGTTCGGTGTAGATCATGTCTGTTACTGCAGTGTGGTTACGCACACGGTGCAGCCGAGGCATTTGCCAGATTGTGTCGTGAAGTTTCACACTTTTACACTGTGGTTCTCCATATACAGTTTACAAAATATAACAGCTCTGTGAGGCAGAGGGTAGCATGATGCCCTGATGAAGCATCTCTGACACCCTTTTAAACATAACTCCAGCTTTAAGTGAGTGGGACTGGTTATTGCTGTTAATTGCATGGCAGTAGTACTGGTTTCACTGTGGCGAACATCTTTGCATCAATTCACTCTGTACAGTTATGTGTATACTCTCAATTTGTGGACCACTTTGTTCATATACATAAGCGGGAAGAGTTTTTCTTTCTAACTTGGCTTTTAAATTTATTTCAAGATTGGAAACTATAGTACAAAAAGATGGAATACATAGAAATTCGCTGTTGTATTTTTTAAATATACAAGATATCACCGCTTGTACATTGATATCCCATTTGTTGTCAGTGTGTTCACTGTATAGAGAATGATATATGGGCCCATTTTCTGTGTACATTTTTTGGAAATGTTGCCTCAAATGTCTTTGAGGCAAATTTTTCAGTGATTGACCAAGAAAACTTGTGTCACATTTCTGTCATTAATTTAACTATTTCACTGCCGTATTATAACCTACTATTACATACTGCTACTGTTCAGATACTATGTGTGATTTGTGATGACACTTAAAAACCCCATTAGCATATGTCAACAATCTGATTCCTGTTCACTTGGTGATGGATAGATGGAGCTGCTGTCTGCTGGGTTGACACCTGTTGGTGACAAGATGGGACAAATTGTAATTAACGCCATCTTTTTCCAAATATGATCTGATTTTAGTACATGAAATAGAAAGAATTTTTGCTGCGTTGAGAGTGACTCGGAGAGGTTCACCATCTGGCACTGTGGCATGGGCCGGCCCAGTGCAAGGCTGTCTCGTAATTCAATTGCTCAGTTCTGTGTGTGAACAAACGCACAATTTGAAGTAACAAATGATATGATGCTCACAGTAAGCCCTCTTTACCTCTCCCTATGTAAACTATAAAATTATTTGCATTACTCTACATTTTAGTTTGTTCTAACCCTCTTGTTTCCAAACAAGAATGCCAAAAAGCTGTTACACATACTAGGAATTGTGAAGATATTTTGCTTGATTGGTGCATCTGAATTCATGTTTCACGCCCCGTCTCAGTCGAAAATTAGTTCGTACATTTTAAGTCTTACTGTGTAACATTACAGAATAATTTTGTTTGTAGATAAATTAGCACTTGGAGAGATGGTGCAAGAATTGGCTACCATGTAAACAGTACAGGTTGTGTAAAATTATATCTCCCTCCACTTCTGTAATAACATTGTAGAGATGATTGTATTTTTCTCGTATTTAATGTGGTGCGCGCGCGCGTGTGTGTGTGTGTGTGTGTGTGTGTGTGCCCGTGTGTGTGTGTATCCTATGTACCTCACTGTTTGTCTCAGAAGGAACTGGAAGAGGTGGAGTTACCATAGATCCTTATTTAACCGGATATTAGAACAAATTCAGTTATCACTCACCACCAAAATAGAACTCAACTACACAGCGTTTTTTACTTTTTATAAAATAATGTGTATTTTTCTCTAAACTTCCAGTTTCTTTCATACAATTTTGTACAAAATTTCATTACATATAAGTATTATACATGTGCCAGAATAAAGTTATTAGATGTGCTGTCTGCTCTGTCTTAGCCATGAATATCCTACCAGTACACAGGACACATGCAGCCCGTAACTGTAAAGTTGTAAAAGTCACAGTAAGCATCTTATTGGAGAAGTGAATCTGAAGGAGGGAGTTTAGTATCCGGAAAGGAAGGAAGACTGTCATCATGAAATTAAAAAATATACCAGTGCCAGCAGAGCAGGTATTATTAACCCTTTGACGCCTAACGACCCCTATAGGGGTCGTACCGCAATGCTAACCTCTAAACGTTGCATTTTATATATTTATTCAACAAATACAGATACCGAATATTTTAAACATGGTATACACTCTCCGTTTCTTTCTCTTCAAAATGCAGTTTGTTTCGTAATTCTAATGTATTTGGTTCCTGTTTTATTAACATTTTATACACGGGGTGTGCTAAAATTAAAAAAAATAATTCCGGCACCAAACGGTTAAATAAACGCACAAAGTACTAACTTTAAGCTTCTGGATGGGAATCAGCAGCTCGCCACTTTCTTAGTTCTTTCACATTCTAACGTTCAATATCACTGTTGTGGGAATCATCGTGCAGTGGTCTTCTTGCATATGACACCCTGTGTTCTGGTAGGTGGTTACCAAACTTGCAAAAAACCTGCCACTTCCATCCTCAGGGTAGAAGATGGAGGTGGTAAATTATTCTGACCTTCTTAACATTATGTTTTGTTGACTGTGCATCCTTGTATAATCATTTTCAAATGAAGCCTTTTACAAAGTGAATCCTCTTGACACTCATCAAATTATACACAGATCCTTGTCTGCTACAATTTCAATATTTTTTACATTTAATGGAGGTGGAACACTTCAGCACTTTGCAGACATTCCCACTGCTTACTAAAACTTCGAAGTTTTAAGCAGTGTAACTGCAAATTTTAAGATGTAGGATACTGAGCGTTTCCTCTTTTCAATTATCATGCATACATTTCCTTCCTTTTCATTGACATAAAATCCTTCCGATCGCACTATAGCCCTGGGGTCGACCCAGAACAGTGGTTAAGGTGCTGCGCTACAAATCGATAGGTTGCTGGTTTGATCCCAGCTGGTGTCAGTAGATTTTTCATTGACATAAAATCCTTCCAATCGCACTATAGCCCTGGGGTCGAATCAGAACAGTGGTTAAGGTGCTGCGCTACAAATCAATAGGTCGCTGGTTCGATCCCTGCTGGTGTCAGTGGATTTTTCATTGACATAAAATCCTTCCGATCGCACTATAGCCCTGGGGTCGACTCAGAACAGTGGTAAAGGTGCTGCGCTACAAATTGAAAGGTTGCTGGTTCGATCCCAGCTGGTGTCTGGCGGAAAGTAGATGATTTTTGGCAGGAACGGTGTATATTTGTGGAAGTTTTTGTAGACGTGTGTAATTCAGTGTCAGTAGCGTCAAGTAATTTCGATATTTTTATGGCTGCTGAGGCTTAGTGGATTTTTCATTGACATAAAATCCTTCTGATCGCACTATAGCCCTGGGGTCGAATCAGAACAATGGTTAAGGTGCTGTGCTACAAATCGGAAGGTCACTGGTTCGATCCCAGCTGGTGTCAGTGGATTTTTCATTGACATCAAATCCTTCTGATCGCACTATGGCCCTAGGGTCAACTCAGCCTGTAACAAAAATGAGTACCAGGAGCATTTCCTGGGGGTAAAAAGTGGCCAGTGCGTAAGGCTGACAACCTTACCACCATCCTGTGCTGTTGTCATGAAATCTGGGAACCTTAACTTCCTGGAACCCTCTGGGCCACTCCAGGCATGCAATGGGACTGCTTTATCTTTACCTTTTACATTACCTTCCAATGGATCATAGATGTGGTGCACTGGCATGAATTTTGGTGTCCTCAAAATAGGATGCTGGCCACCATACATTATTGATTGATTAGCAAATGGGATCGAGCCCTTACGGTCCTGATGCACCTAGGCCTTAAAAACAGGCCCTTTCTGCCCCATAATCTGACAGCTGTTCAGGAGAGCTCTGTTTCTGTGCTGAAGTTCCAGATGGCCCCCAGCATACAGTATAGTTTGCACATGATCTTGTCAATTCATTATTATAACTGGAAGCTAAATTATGAAATAATATTGACAATAATGATAACGGAGAAAATTCCAGATTCAGTCCACTACTACTTACAAGGTTATAATTAGTTTGTGTGCTACCACACCAACACGAGATCACACGAAAAAGTTTTGCCCCATTCATAGCATATAATTTTGCTGGGAAGAAGGTGCAATAACTCAGAATAGTATAATTATGATAGGTGGCAGCACTGATCCTGAAAATTACCAAATGATACAGCATCATCTTGCAATGTACAAAATAGGTTCTCAGGCCACAGTGATGCAGGAAAAATTGGTGGTCTTATGCTCACAGATATTGTGTTCTTTCATGCTATCCTATTTTTGAGGAAACTGAGTCTGCAGATCAGGGTTATGTTGGAATTGTTGTTTGTTCAGCAGACATGACACTTAAGACGGATCAAGAAGAAGACCCAGGCAATATCATTGGGACAGTTGAAATTCAAGATGAACTAGGAACACTTGATATTAGCAATCAACAGAGCTTTAGGAATAAGGGTAATTATAACATGCGTGATTTCAGACTTTTGCTGCGAAGTAGATGAGAACTGTGTTCTTCTGGGTTGTTACATAGCATGTAGTGATGATTTCTTATTGTTTCAGATCAATCTATCAGTCCCATCTTCAAGGGGACCTTGAAGATGGAACTGATGGTTTGTCCCAGAATATTGGTACGAAATTGCCACTACACACTGCGTAATATCCCAGAAGAGCACAGTTCTCGCCTAATTATGACACATTTCCTTTGATATCCATTACAGTACAAAGAGCAAATGTGCTATGAAACGTTTCGTGACTAGTGATCAAAGAGACTGGACAAAAACCTACCTAACCAGTACTAAACTGTAAACAAAATGAAACCAGGCACTAATAAAAGTAGAAAGATTGTGTACAAGGCTTCATTCATTTTCACCCAGATAGTTATACCTAAATACAAAAGACAATTTCGCCAGTGAAAGCAACATTATCATGGTTTCAAAATCAAGCCACTCACTGATATGATCAAATGCTGCTTATCAATAACATGGAATTTTTTGGAAATACCAGTCTGGAGATGGAACAACTATCAAAACCCATGATAACAAACAGTTCATTTGTGGAAGACCAGAAATGTGTACTTGTAAACCATGGTCTGTTTGTGGTACAGGAGGACACAACATCATTTACAAATGTGGTAGGTAAGGCCATAATAACTGCATGGCTCATCTGTGGGAACAGATAACAGTGGATCTTCTGGAATTCAATTGTGCTACACATGTGCCCTCTCTCACACCCTACACTAACTGAAAGCAGGCGGTATTATATTTTGTCACTGTGTGCTAGTCACATCAGAGTAATGCCTGATGATAGATTTGATGGTGCAGGCCATATTATTATTAAACAAAACGAGCGAAGTAGATACGGTGAAGATTGGTGTAAGGGACTATGAAGAAGTTACTGCACTAAATATAATACCTGGTACATTCAGTGCTTTACTTTATATCACAAGTAAAGATCTGTGTTACTAACATGATGAATAAAAACTTCTTATACATTATGTTTTTGGTCTTAGAGACTGTACTTGTAGGTAACGATTCCATAACATTAAGGCAGAAGCCCAGCGTTCTATTTTTTGGGCGGCCGATATCTCGCAAACGAATCTCAAAATTCAGTGACTTCAGATTGTTATTTGTAGCCCTCCTTACGTATATTTATTACAAACAACACATATCTACCCCAAACACTAATGTGGGCTTTAAGAATTAAGAAGACAGCCGAATACTTGCTTTATATAACGCAGTATTTTAAACGCCTCCCACTGCTCTGCTGTTTGAAAGATCAGCAGAATCTTACGGTACGCGTTTATATATCATTCCTCACGCATTTTTTTACCGACCTACTAACACGTGTTTTCAAACAGTCTGACAACTGCTACGTAATATATAACATGTTCCTCTTTAATTTGAAATTTACATCTGGACGCGCATTTTGTTGATTCTGCTCACAATATGTTTCAGTACTACCTGATGACCCCTTGAATCCTGAAACATATGGTAGTGTTTAATGTTAATAAAGTGGTGTTAACATACATAGCGCTTTAGCCGGATTTTTACGTCAAACGATGAACATGTTTCGTTCTGCCACCTGCGGTGGAAATCGTTTTCTTCCACACACTCATCAATCTACGGTCGGGATGTTAAGATCTTCCACACACTCATCAATCTACAGTCGGGATGTTAACATTCCTGAATCACATTGCGCAAGTGAATTCTTTATCCATGGGAGTGGGGAAACATGCGCCTTCTTTTCCATGCCACGGATCGGATAGGCGATTCGTGGTGCACTTGCAGGTTGTGTAGCGCTGGCAGTTGGTAACGGCAGGCAAAGCACATGTGAAAATGTGTGACGAAAATAGGTTAAAGTTACAAGAAGAGATTATCAAACAGGGTGAGGTTGTGCGAAAATTGAAGGCAAGTCAAGGAAGTAAGGATAAGGTGAGTATAGGAGATTTTGCTGTAAGAGTTTTGTCTGATGTAATCGAAAAGTTTCACCTTTATCCTGTTGCATTTATACACTTTCTCTGCGGTTGAGTTCTGTCAGTTTGTAAGATTGACTAAAATGTGATGATACTATTTATTGTTTCGGTAAGAGATGCATGTCCACAGGCACGTCAGCCTTAGAGGTTACGTGTCTCACCGCATTTGGGCTCTTCGAAACTTAGATATTTCAATATGACTTGAAAGATATTACTTTCAGCAGAGTATTCCTCGGCATTGCTTCTCATATCCTGAATTACCTGTTCCATAATTAAGTATAAGAAACACGTAGGTGCATGTTTGAAAATGAACTAGAATTACGGAATAAATACTGCCCTAAAAGGGGGTGTCACCGTCGTCAACATGAAGCCAGTAAGTCGGTTTCGGATGCCGCAACATCAGTACGTTCAGCAAATATGAACCCGTTAGTGCGAAAATAACTAAGACGTTCGTGTATACAGAGGCCGCATGTATCATTATCTTAAAGAAGTTATGTGAAATTTGCAACATTCCCAACTCGTGTACCATCTTGTAATAAGCTGATGCCACCAAAATTCATGGAGTTGATTTTGACCGCGACATGAGTCCAAAGATAATATTGATGCTGAAGATTTAGGTGTGTTGGGATGTTACGCTGTGTCTTTCGATGAGTGGTTTCCAACATTTTGAAGGAACGCAGTGTCTTCATCATCAGAGTCCAATTTGTAATTCTTTTTGGATTGTTTGACCTTCGAAGACATATGCACCACATTTTTTTCAGAAATGTTGTGAACCCCTCATCTGGTGACACTGTGTCACATCCAAGCAGGCCTGAATTCTCAGCAACACTGCTTACTTCAAATCTTGCAATATGTTGCTAGTTTATTATAAAATACGCTGAAGCTGTGTGATATGGTGCCTGTTTCTGACCTGCTGACTTTGTACATCTCTACATTTGTATAACTCTTATTGGTATCCATGAGAGAATATGTTTTTTGCCTCTGGATAGTAGTTGAGTCAGTGTATTATTTCAGATACAAGTGATTGCTTGTTTTATTGGTCATTCTTATGTGACAGGATCTCAAGTTGATGGGATGGTTCTGTTTGTCCTTATTTAGACAAGTGATAACCACACTATAAAGGCAAGGTACATGCCTTCCTGCAGAGCATTACTGACATCCCAATATTCTGTAAGGCTTTTACATGTAGCACTGGATTGTAGAAATTGCTTATTTTCATTATTCAGTTGAGGGCACTGGTGATACGGTTGAGGCACTTCGCTACAAGCCGGAAAGTTGCGTGTTCAATTTCCGATGGGGTCTTTGGGATTTCCCATTGACTTAATACTTCTGGCTGCCCTATGGGCCAGAGTTTGATTCAGCCTCTAAGAGAAGTGAATACTAGGGGTATTACCTGGGGGTAAAGGTGGCTAGTGCATAGAGCTGATAAACTTGTTACATTCATGTGCTGTTTGTCTAGAAATTCTGGGAGCTACAACCTCTTGGATCCCTAAGGGCCTGTCCAGGCCTGCACAGGGATGGCCTTACCTTTACCATTGTTTAGTTGCAGTTAGGAAGCAGAGCTGAATATTGTGAGATAACAGACGGTGCATTTTAGTGCAGCATATTGTGAAATGAATTGAACTGCCTGTTGGTAAGTGAGCAGTGATCAGTGAAGCTTCCTTTGCCATGCTATTTAAATATGCTGTATTGATCCACCATGAAGGGTTAGGATTATTGGGTTTCTGGATTTTGCCCATTGTATTGTATCCAGAACAGCAGACAGGGTTTTGGAAACTGGTTATGTTTGTGTGCTCAGATACAAAGTTCTGGAGACTCCTGAGTAATGAAAGAGATCCAGTTTCTGGGACATTCTCTGCTGTCCAGAATATTAGACAATGTACAAAGTTCAGAAACCTAGTAATTTTAAATGTAGTACATGATTGTTGGATTTATTTCGAGGTGACCACATAAATTGTTAATGAAATATATTTTATACAGGGTGTCCCAGGAGGAATGTGCCAGACTTCAGGAGAGTGTTCCTTATGTTCAAGTATACCGATATAACCCAAAACACCTATATCCAAAGTTGAACGGTTACGGAGATAATGGCCAGAGAAAAGTGCAGTCTTCTTGCGGTTCCACGTACTGCACCTGTTCAGCTGATGCATTAGAAGTACACTGCAAATGTCCTTCAGACTGGAATGCAGTCAACATCG
>Ga0123355_10018624_pt1 | contig 11027 bp, 6 predicted proteins | sample TergutEmb28metaG_3_FD_89872 | JGI IMG/M metagenome (GOLD analysis project Ga0123355, IMG submission 89872) | Embiratermes neotenicus P1 segment gut microbial communities from Petit-Saut dam, French Guiana - Emb289 P1 | ecosystem: Host-associated > Arthropoda: Insects > Digestive system > Gut ...
AAGGGCATCCGTTTGGGTTAGGATGCGGCCAAAGGCATCGTAGGTAAAGGCAGTACTGCCGCCATTTGGTGCAGTAATAGCGCTCACTTGCCCTCGTGCATTGTAGGTAAAGGCGGTTCTATTACCAAATGGGTCTGCGTGGCTTACCAGGCGGTTTTCCAAGTCATACTCGAAAACAGACCGCCCCCCAAGTGGGTTGGTAATGCTTGTTGGGTTATCGTATTGGTCATATTCGAAACGTGTTACACCCCCCATCGGTGTGCGAATTTCTGCTAAGTTGCCAAACTCATTAAATACTTGAGTGGTCACGTTGCCGGAAAAGTCCGTTATGGACGTTATTTGGCCACTGTCGTTGTATGTGATGGCCATGGAATCCCCCATGCGGTTGGTTATAAGGGTTGTAAATCCGTTTTCGTTATTGGTAAACACCGTGCTTGCGCCGTCATGGTCAATCACTTCTTCCAGCTTGCCCGCGGCGGTGTATATAAATGTGGTTGTCCTGCCCATTGGGGTTGTTGTGGAGGTTAGGCGGCCCACTTCATCATAGGTGTTTGTTGTGGTTTGCCCATCTGGGGTGGTGATGGTTAATGGGTTGCCTAGGTGGTTGGTGGTAATGGTGGTGATGCGGCCCTCTCTGTCAACAATGGAAGTTAAGTGGTTTTGCGCATCCCGATTAAAGGTGGTTGTGTTTCCGTTGCCGTCCTGGACGGCGGTTACTGTGCCGCTATCGTTAAAAAATGTGGTAAAACCGTTTCGGTCGGTTTCGGAAGTTAAAACGCCATCTTCATCATATGTCAGATAAACGCTAGTTCCATCGGGATAACGAATGGCAATAAGATTCAAGCCATCATATTCAAATGTCGTCACAAGGCCCATACGGTCGGTTATGCTGGTGATTAATCCGTTTTCGTTGTAGGTCATCAAGGTTTCGCCGTTATCATCAGCAATGCGAATGGGGTTGTGGTTTCCGGCAAAGGAATATGTCCATACAACACCGTTTTTATCGGTGAAATACGTTCGCGTGCCGTCATATCTGTACTCGTAAAAGGTATCCGGTATACCCGGCACGCTTTGCCGCGCAACCCGGCCATGGGCCATGTATTCGTTGGTTAGCAGGTTAACACCCATAAAGTCGACAATGCTTTCTATAAAGCCTTCGCTGGTGTAGGTGTAAACCAAGCTATTACCATCCGGGTTTGTTGACCGGATTAGGAAATCGCCGTTAATCTCAAAAGCTACGGTACGTCCCGCACTGTCGGTTACACCAGATGGTGAAATATCAAACCACGCGCCAGTGTCAACTCTTGTAACACGGCGGGTGTTTCCGGTATGGCTAATTGTATACGTTAGCCTGCCGCGTTCAAAAATCTCAGTAACCACGCCGCTCATGACAGTGTAACCAACCCCATTGGGGCCGGTGATGCTATAGCCGATAACATCTTCATCATCGTCGTCTAAAATCAGCTCTATATCCCAGCCGGTTGGCGGCTGTGGGGTTAAATACTGGGCATACGTGAAGAAATTAATCTCGGCACCGCTCGGCAGCACCAGTTTTATACCCATATTGTTCTCAACAACCTCAAAGTAGAAGTTGTGCCGCCAACCCCGGCCAAGCATACCCGCATGGAGGTCTTGAGAATTATAGAAACGTGTAAAATGCATAGGCGGGTCGCTATGAATGGTTAAATCTGTATGATACCAGAAAAAGTTGCCGCTAAAAGCGTCGATAGGATCCCCGACAAAGCGCATGTTAAACATCATCTCTTGGAACAACTGCCACATAAGTGCATCACGTAGAGGGTCTCCTGTACTTGGGGGTGGCATATTGTAGTCAAAAACCACGATAATAACATCGCTGGAAAGTACAGGCGTAAAATTATCAACGGAATAAGTGGCGCCATCATAGTCTTTTTCCATGTCAAAGCCAAGGGGAGTTATAACGATGGCCACAGTAACAATAACGGGAGAATCTCTAAATTCTGCGCGAATGGTACCGTTATCGTTTAAATATTCTGGGCCGGGGCTTAAGAACCCTGTTTCGCCGCCACTGCCGGTTACCATGCCCCGTCGCCAAGTAAAGGTGACGTCTCCTGCAGGTTCTGCGAGGGATTCCCAGCCATCGGGCATGGGTGGTTCGTCTGAGCCTAAAACGATTGAACCACCGCTAAATGAACCGCCGCCGTGTATGCTAAATACCGGTGAACCCATCGATCCGCCTGAAAAGGGGGCGATATGACCTGTCTCTGTAAAAGGAGTCGGGTAGGTAGTTGCTTGAGGGGCGTTGTCTAGTGGGATGTATTCTTCCGCATCGTTGTTATCTGCAATATCGTTATCCGCTTCGTTAGCTTCGGAGTCATCTACATACTCAGGGTTATCGTTTGTTTCGGTGTCTGGTTCTAGATCAGAGTCGCCGTTTGTTTCGGTGTCTGGTTCTAGATCAGAGTCGTCGTTTGGTTCAGTGTCCGGTTCCAGATCAGAGTCGTCGTTTGGTTCAGTGTCCGGTTCCAGATCAGAGTCGTCGTTTGGTTCAGTGTCTGGTTCCAGATCAGAGTTGTCGCTTGGTTCGATGTCTGGTTCCAGATCAGGGTTGCCGTTTGGTTCGGTGTCTGGCTCCGGCTCAAGGTCGTTGTTTGTTTCGCTGTCCGGTTCCGATACATTGTTTGTTTCGATGTTCGGCCCATGTATATTTATAAGTGTCGGTGCTCCCCATGAAAGGCCGGATACTCCGATTGCATTTATAGAGGGTGCCGAGAAGGATTCCTGCCCAAGCGTATCAATTGCTTCGGTATCTGGCTCGGACTCATCAATTATTTCCGTGTCTGGCTCTGGCTCCGGATCATTGATAACTGGAGGGTCTACTGTCGTATCTTCATCGTCTTCAGTGTCCGCGACATCTCCTAGTTCCTCATCCTCACCAGAGTCATCGTCATCTTCCGCATCTTCATCTAAATGGGTATCATCATCGGAATCACCAAGCTCATCATCATCCAAAACTCCTGGCTCACTGTCCAATAAAAGGTCGAGGCTTCGTGCACCCAACACTTCCATTTCAAAGTCAAACTTGTAAATGTTCGGTTCATTATCCGCGTTGTATGGCGGATCGCCCACAATAATAAACTCCATCGTCTGCAAGGTAATGCCACTGTTCAGTTCCGCAGCAACGCTTGATTCTGTCGCGTCATTATCCACCCGCATTACGCGGATATTATAATATTGGGCACCCGCATGGCCGGACAAAGATATCATATAGTCCGTAAACATCGGGTTTGTTGGTGTTCGGTCGCCCCCGCGGGTAATTTCATGTGGGGCAAAATTCCACGGTGCCGCCGCCGCTGCTGGTTTAGGAAACATCGGGGCTATTAGCGTAAACACCAATAAAAATATCAGCACTTTAGTCAAATATTTGCGTGCAAATTTATATTTAAGCATAGAAATTTCTCCTTTGTCTGATTCTATCGGATTCCATTTGCCGCCAGCATTACCGCGTCATAATACCATTCGTCACCACTCACGTCCGAGAACTCCCGCTGGATATTATCCGTTAACATCCCAGATTCCCATTCCAGCATCCTATTCACCATGGTCACAGTCTCGGCACGTGTTATGTTGCGATCTATGCCAAATGTCCCATCTGGGTAGCCGTACACCCAGCCGCTGCTATACGCCGATAAAATAAAGTGATATGCCCAATGGCCGGCAGAAACGTCGCTAAAGGACATCTCACCTTCTGCATTAAGCCCCCAAAACCTGGACACCATCGTTACAAATTCTGCCCTTGTAATAGGGTTGTCACCTCTAAACGTACCATCCGGGTAGCCTGTTAACACCTCCGCAGCCAACAACACACCAACCGCGCGTGTAAACCATTGTCCATCAGGTACATCGCTTAAAAGCTGTGGATTTTCCGCAAAACGCTGCCTGTCCGATTCAGACATTAGCCTGTAGAAGATAACCGCAGCCTCGTAACGAGTGATACTGTTTTGCGGTTTAAAAGTACCATCAGGATAGCCCAAAATATAACCGTCAGTACGTGTTCTATCTAAAACTACGGTTGTGGACTCGGTAACAAGGGATTCGTTTGTTGGTAAAGGATCTGCACTATCTGGCAGGCTATCGGGATTGCGGTTGCTGAAAATTCCAACCCCACCAGCACCGCCACCGCCAGGAGTTCCGCCGCCAGGATCCGTAGGATCAACCGGGTTGCCGGGATCAATCGGCGCAGTCGGGCCGCCGGGGTGCACAGTCGAGCCAACCATAAACAACGTCCTAGAAAACGCGGAGTCGTGGTTATGCCGGATTTTTAACTCAAATTCTATAAACATGCCGGGAGGCAGGGCTAAAAGCATCTTGATAAAGATGCCGTTTGCATCTGTTCTAAGTTCAAAAATTTCATCTATGTCATTTACTTCTAGGGCATCAAGTAGCGCTTGGATTCTACCGGTGGTCATGCCTGGGCCAAGTCGCAAAATATAATCCTCAGGCAAAAGTTTAGGCTTAGCTGTCGCAATGTTTAAATTGCGCGCGTCTCTTGTATCAAAAAGCGCGTAAACATTGACTTCTTGCCCGGGGCTTATTGCCAAATGTCTCATGCTCATTCGGTTTTGAAAGCTTATTGCACCGTCAGTAAAATTATCCCCATTGTGGGTGATTTGCCGCAAAATATCCCCCGTCATATAGTTTTGTGACAGGTTAACCGACGCGTTGTTATTTTGGTGCCACAGCACACTGTCCGGCACATGGCCCACCAATCGATTGTTTTGCATGTGGAGCACTTCCAGCCCATTCATCAACTCAAACATATCGTCAGGAATTACCCCGGTAAAGGTATTGTTGGCGATATCATAAACTCGTAAGTTTGTCGCGTCGGAAAAATCCACTAAATTTCCTGTAAGCCCATTGTTTCGCATATCAAAAACTTCTAAGTTAATAAGATCCGCATATGTGGCCGGGATTACCCCTGTCAAGTTGTTATCTGCTACAGAAATTTCACGAAGGCTAACAGGCAGATTAGGCGGCAGTGAGCCAGTTAAGCGATTCATCGCAACGTCTAAAATCAACAATTCAGACAAGCCAGATAGTGCCGGAGGAATATACCCCGAAAGGTCGTTATTCCACAAAATCAAAGCCCTTAAACGATTGCACCCACTAAGCTGCGCAGGAATAGAACCGGACAACCGATTATTTGAGGCGGACAAAAGCAACAGAGATGTCAAATTTCCAAGTTGTGGCGGAATCGACCCTGTCAGTTGGTTATAGGATATATCCAAATTTTCCAGGGCATCCATTTCACCAAGCTCCGGCGGAATCCTGCCGCTAAACCCATTATCCCAAAGTAACAATATTTTAAGACTGGGCAGCACACTTAACCGTGCCGGGATTGGGCCGATAAAATTATTTCGCGAAACATCAATGGTTTCAAGGTGTTGAAGTGCGTACATTTGCTCCGGAAAAGCATTGTTTGAGGAATGGTTCGTAAGCTGGTTGCCGGAAAGAAAAATATGTCTAAGGTTTGAAAGGTCGCCGATTGCATCCGGGATACGCCCAGAAATACCCCGGTTAGGCAAGTTTAGCGTATAGATATCGTTTAAGTCTGCCGCGGAAGTAATCGTGTTAATAGACCTTCTTTGTAGGTTAAGTAATCGCTCCACTTCATTAATAAACCATTGCTGTCCTTCACTGCGGTTTAAAAAATATCGTCCATAAGTGGTTATATTCCGGCTAGGGACGAAGTGAGAAGCATAGGCCCTTTGGCTAAAAAATGGGGATGGCAGAATGAATATCAGTACCAGAATAATGGCCAGTAGTTGGTAAAATATCCTGTTAGGTTTAACTTTCATGGTGATACACTCCTGTCTGTCGATTTTATCAGTGGTGGGATAGTAAATTAATTTTTTGCAGTCAAAAATAAGACCAAAACGCGAGAATTTAACCGCAGCTACACAGTGTTCTGCTACGTTCTTGGACGAAGGTTAAGACTATATGTGAATTTTATTCTATAAAATACCAAATTTGGATGTATATATCCTAACATCTTTTCGAATTAGTACACAAGGGCAAAAAGTTGTAAAAATGCGGATATTTTACCAAAAAAAGTTTAATTTTTTAGCTGCCGTATCATTTTTATGTATATTATAAGACTTCCAGCAAATTTTTGGTATTAATACAATTATTATACAAAAACAAAATATTATTAAAAATAGTCAGTTGGTAAAAAATCCTTACCAACTGACTCGTTGCTTGACTCTATAAAAATCTTATTCAAAAGCCTAAAAAATTATCTCTCAAATCGTGCGCCCATCATATCAACGCTTGCAACGCCATCTGCACTAATTTCAAATATTAACACCATGCCAGGTCCATCGGCTACCATAGTATTACCAACTTGCCTTAACATAAATTCTACATAACCATGTTGTGGAAAAGTCACCCCCAGCATAGGCACGCCCACATCTGAAATAGAGATACCAATTTCCGATGACATATGAGAAATTTCACCGGCAATCTGTGGTACAAAAGTATAAACGCCAACAAACTGTTCAAACCCTTCTGGGGCTAAATAGTCTTCAACACTGGCTCTTACACCCGGAAAAATACCCATTATCGTATGTGACATTACCTTCGTATTACCATCCGCATCATGGGTGAAAATTTCCCTGCTGCCGTCTGCATAAAATGTTCCGTCGCTCATTGGTACCAGCTCAATCACATCGCTTACACCTGCCATTTCAGCAGCTGCCGTACTAATATTTGCAAACCAAGTTAACACACCATCCACTAATTCCAGTGTCCAAACCCCTGCAATGCCAAAGGAATATACACCACCAAATTCTTCATAAATGGCATCCAATTCTTCTGTTGTAAGTTCTATCGGCACTGCAGCTGGGTCTATGGCAACACCACTAACAGGTGCTACACGTGGCACAGTCCCCATTTTCTCCATTACAGCCGTTTGCAAAATTGTATTAGAAAGCATTTGCACAACCATTGCACCACTAGCCGAATTAATAGATACAAATACACCCAGCTCACCTTCTGTATTAAATATCATGTCGCTAAAGAAGTTTATCAAACCACCACTGTGGCCTATTGCCGCAAAGCCATCTGCGCTTACCGTTCGCACAAAGCCCAGGCCATAGTCCGTACAACCTTCCGGCGTGTGCACTTGCAGCATATATTCTACAGTTTGCTGTGGCAGCAGCGTTTCGCCGCCCAATAATTCATGCATAAGCAGTGCCATGTCATTTGCACTGGAAAACATGCTGCCAGCACTAAGCGCTGCCGTGTTAAACATAGGCATTTGTGCACCATGTGTTACGTAAGGCCGGGCAAAGTTAGTAATACCTGAGTCGAACACAAAGGTTGACCGGTCCATACCAATTGGTGCAAAAATATTTTCATTTGCAAACTGAGAAAAGCCTTCAAAATAGTTGTCATTCCCGGTCATGCGTGCAACCAAAATGCCCAAAAGTGTCCAACCTGCATTGGCATACTCATACATTTCACCTGCCGGAAAGCTCATTTCGCGAGATGGCAGCCATTCAAGCAGGCCGTTCATATGGCCTTGATGGTGTCCATACCCGGTTACCGCAAAGCCATTAAACCAGTTGGTAACTATGCCGGACGTGTTAGAAAGCAACATTCTGACGGTGATATGATTGGAATCGCCTCCAAGTATATCGTTTGGTAACAGACTAAATTCTGGAATATACGTTACAATCGGCTCGTCAAGGCAGATAATACCCTGCTCTACAAGCTGCATAACAGCAACAGCCGTAACCGGTTTGGAAATAGAGCCAATTTGGAAAAGTGTATCCGCATTAGCACGATAACCACGCACACTGTCTGCATATCCCAGTGCTTGTGTCCATGTCAAACCTGATTCCGCATCTACAAGTGCCATCGTAAGGCCTGTGATACCGGTCATTTCCATCATGGCTTGGGCTGTAAATACAGCGGTTAGCACTGACTGAGGAAATTGGCCTGTAGGCTCAAGAATGAGCGCGGCGTCAGGCATAGAAATGAACGCTCTGTCATCAATGTTGCTGATAGGCATTACCATTGGGCGTTCCTGAGAATTAAACACTGCTGTGGGTGCACCAGGTGTAAACACCCACGCGTTACCATTCATAGTAACGTGAACTTGCGCATCTACCCAGTCTACTTCTGCGCCAAGGGCTTCAAAAGTTGCACGGATTGGAAGCATTTGGGGCATTTCTTGTGCGTATGCTCTGATAATACTTACTGGAATAATGCTTGTTACAAGCATGGTAGCAGCTAAAGCTACGGCTGCAATACGTTTAATAAATTTTTTCATGTAAAAAACCTCCGAGGTAATATTTTTGCTTCAACACCTCTATTATCCCCAAAAAATTAATCTTACAACAGTGACATTTGTCACGACTTTATAAAACATAGTACGCCCTAAACATATCTTAGTCCGCATTTTAGTCAACTTAGTAAAAACCCCTTGATACACCCCAAATTGGGGAATATACTACATACATAAAGCACAAACAAATCACTCCGGAGGTGATGGAACTGAAAGTAAACATTAACTTAGACCCCAATTACACCGAAACAGAAATAACCAAACTGTGCCACCATGAGCGAAGAACTTGAAAAAGTTGTTGCAGCCCTACGTGTTTTAGACTTTAAACTAACCGGTGTAAAAAACGAACAAACATATATACTTGATGCCTCTCAGGTTTTATATGCAGATACCGTAGATAAAAAAACTTTCCTATACACAAAAACAGATGTGTACGAAACCTCTCTGCGGCTATACGAGTTGGAGGTTCATCTCGCCGCAAATGATTTCTTCCGCGCAGGCAAGTCAAGCATTATCAACTTTAACCGGATTAAATCCCTAAAGGCTGATATTGGCGGCAGAATAATTGTTGTAATGGAAAACAACGAAAGACTAATTGTATCAAAGCAGTACGCATCATTTATTAAAGAAAAACTAGGGAGGTAAGCACATGGACGAACAGAAAAACATCGTAAAAGAATTTATACGGCTGGTAACTATTACATTCACTTGCGTTATTCTTGCAAAATCAGTAGCTGGCTGGTTTTTGGGCGGCGAGGCAGAAGGTGTATCTGCACTATTTGACCTAGGGGACACAGGCTTATCATACCCCATCATTTTCCAAATATTTATATTTGCTGCGATTAACAGTCTCATATCTATCTTGATAACATCATCTGCTTTTTTTAAAAAAATAATGATGTTATGGAACATGATCGCCACAATGTTTGCTTGCCTTCTTGCCAGTAGCGTTTTAGTCATTGCATTCAACTGGATACCAAGAGATTCCGTCAGCAGCTGGTTTTGGTTTATTGGAAGCTTTCTCACCATATTTGTAGTTGTATCGGTTTTTATCGTTGTAAAAATTAAACTGGAAGACAGTCGCTATAACGACTTGTTATCTGATTATAAAAAGCGTCAAATAGACGAGAAATAAGGAGACACGAATAATGAAACCTATGATTTTTATGGAACATGTGCAAAAGTCGTTTAAAGGAAACAAAGTTTTGCACGACATTAATTGCAAAGTAAACGAAGGTGAAATTTTTGGCCTTCTAGGGCCATCCGGCGCAGGCAAAACCACGATTATAAATATCCTAACACACCAAATAAATGCGGATGGCGGCAGCTACAGCATCGGCGCAAAACCTTTAGAAACAGGGTTAATGCTAGACGAAGACGGATTATACGTTCGCCTAACCTGTTTAGAGAATTTAAATGTATTCGCAGGCATTTACGGCATGCCAAAGGAAAAATCCATGGAAGCCCTAGAAAGTGTTGGACTAGGAGATGCCGCAAAAAAATCTGTAAGCCAACTATCTAAAGGAATGCGCCAGCGTCTAGCACTTGCCCGGGCTATTTTGCACAAGCCAAAAGTATTATTCCTTGACGAACCTACAGCCGCACTAGACCCCGCCACCGCAAAGGGCATTCACAAACTAATAGAAAGCCTCCGAGCCAAAGGCACTACCATATTCCTTACAACACACAACATGGATGAAGCCATAAAGCTATGTGACAACGTCGCACTTCTATACAAAGGAAAAATTGTAGAATATGGCGCACCAACAGAAATATGTACACGACATAATTCCATCAAAACCGTTCCGGATTTGGAAGCTGTTTTCCTAAAATTAACCGGGGCAAGCTTAGATTAACTAAAAAAAAATATAAGGAGTTATAACATGAGAAGCGCAAAAACAATTTTTATTAAGCAAGCACAAGATATGTTCAAAAATGTAGGGGTACTCGTTCAATTTATTATATTTCCGCTTGTTGCATTAGTAATGACGCAGCTTATCGCAATACCAAATGAAGATATGCCCACAAATATGTTCGTTACCATGATGGCGGCAATTTTTGCTGGGATGGGGCTTATATCCTCAACTGCAAGCATAATCGCCGAAGATATAGAAAACAAAAGCCTTCGCCTACTGGTAATGGCAGGGGTTAAACCCCATCAGTATTTAATGGGTGTGGGAGGCTTTATACTGCTTGCAGGTGCGGTTACATCCGTTGTATTTGGCTTAATTGGCGATTTTACTACAATAGAATTTCTTAAATTTATCGCCATCATGATAGCAGGTACCGCCGCATCCATTATCCTTGGGGCTACAATAGGCATATTTGCAAAAAACCAGCAAGCCGCCACCGGTATAAGTATGCCTATTGCTATGGTTTTAGGCTTTACGCCTATGATTGCCAACTTTAACGAAACCATTGAGCGGGTCGCAATCGTCTTTCACACACAGCAATTAAACGTAATTGTTAACGACTTTTCTGCAAATTTTGCACAAGCCATGGCGATAATTGGAGCAAACATGGTTATACTAATCATACTATTTGCCATAGCCTATAAGAAAAAGGGATTGAAAGGGTAATACAATTCCCATAAATTTCAAGATTGACAATCCATCTTACAATAAGGTACAATCACGCAAAATAAACCGATGAGACGGAAGTAAAAACATTCATGCACCCACAGAGAGTCCGGATGGTA
>Ga0123355_10018625_pt1 | contig 11027 bp, 10 predicted proteins | sample TergutEmb28metaG_3_FD_89872 | JGI IMG/M metagenome (GOLD analysis project Ga0123355, IMG submission 89872) | Embiratermes neotenicus P1 segment gut microbial communities from Petit-Saut dam, French Guiana - Emb289 P1 | ecosystem: Host-associated > Arthropoda: Insects > Digestive system > Gut ...
ATTCGCATAGACTGAGGCTGTTGAGGTCATCACGTATTTTTCAGTACTGAGTGAGTCTAGTAGAATTTTGATATCGTTTGAACAGTATGCTAGATTGTCTACTGTTACATCATAGTGTTTGCCTTTAAATGCGGCGGCTAGGTCGCTTGCATTTTGCCGATCTACAATGATTCGTTTTACTTTATCGCCGAAAGGGTCTGCTAAGTTACCGCGTGTTGCTATTGTTACATTGTGTCCGTCTGATATGAGCTTTTGTACCAAGTGCTTACCCATGAATCTTGTGCCGCCTAGGATTAAGGTTTCCATGTTGTGCCTCCTTAGTTATACCCGTTCGGATTCTTACTTTGCCATCTCCACATGTCGCGACAGCCATCTTCTACAGTCTGTTCTGCGCTCCAGCCGAGCATCTTTTGCGCTTTTTCTGTACTGCAATATGATATTGGCACATCACCTGGGCGTCTGTCTGATATTTTTACAGGAATTTTTATACCGCTTGCTTTTTCAAATGCTGATATTAGTTCAAGGTTACTTGTCCCTTTGCCCGTTCCTAGATTAAAAGCTTCTACGCCTTTATTATGTTCACAATATTTCATCGCCGCGATGTGACCCTTGACCAAGTCCATAACGTGGATATAGTCGCGAATGCAAGAGCCATCGGGCGTAGGATAGTCGTCTCCATAGATGTTGATAAAGTCATATTTGCCTGAGGCGGTTTGAGCTATGCGTGGCGGCAGATTCTTAGGCTCACCCGTTGGGTCGTCGCCCATTTCACCACTTTCATGCGTACCAAGTAGGTTAAAATACCGCAGCATCGCTACAGACCAATCGGGATTTGCCGCTGCTGCATCTTGTAGTATCTGCTCTGACATCAATTTTGTCCAGCCGTATGGATTCGGGCAGTCACCTACGATTGAGTCTTCTGTAATAGGCATTTCATTCTTCTCACTGTAAACGCACGCAGAAGATGAGAAAATGAATTTTGTAACACCGTGACGTTTCATTGCCTCGCATAAGGAAAGTATGATTCCTAAATTGTTCGAATAATATTTAAGCGGCTCTTCAATACTTTCTCCAGGAGCTTTAAATCCAGCGAAGTTCATGATGCAGTCTATTTTATGCTTGCGAAATATTTCATCGAGTTTTGCGCTGTCTTTTATGTCAAGTCCGTAGAAAGTAAACTCACGTCCAGTTATTTTCTTTACTCGGTGCAGTGCTTCTAGTGTACAGTTTGATAGGTCGTCTGCGATGATTACGTCATGGTTTTGGTTGAGTAATTCGACTGCGGTGTGGCTACCTATGAAGCCTGCACCTCCTGCTAAGAGTATTGTCATTTTTGTGCCTCCTTTGGGTTGTGTGTGGCAGTTACGTAGTTTCTTGTAAATGGGGAGCTCTGCGGTGCGATGAGGGCATCGCACCCTACAAGCCCGTGTTGATTCAAACGTAGTTACTACAAAAAGGAATACGCTTATAGGGGCGGGGAACCCCCACCCTTATAAGCTAATGTCTGTTCTTTGTAGGGTATGCGCCCCCGCGCATACCGAAAATATCCATTTGCAATAATATTCGCTATCACTAGAGATTTCGTAGGGGCGGCAACCTGCCGCCCGAAACCTCTATAAATCTTGAAGTGCGTCGCATTTTTCACCCTACATATCCTCAAAAGCCAATTTCTCAAACCCACCCATGTCTAAAACAAACTGCTTGATTATCTCAAGTGAGGCAACACAATCATCCATATGCAAAACCTCAACTGGGGAGTGCGAATAACGACGCGGTATAGTCAACGCCGCAGATAAAATTCCGCCGGCCTCAAGATGCATTGCCGCCGCGTCCGTATTGCCACCAGTAAATAGTGCCAATTGATACGGAACTTTAGAACGCTGACATACGTCTATCATCAACTTTTTCATAATTGGGTTAAGAAGGAACGAGCGGCTCATTAATTGAACAAGAGGTCCTTTCCCAATAGCCACAGGAAATTCTTTGATAAAATTTACATCAGGTGTGTCACCCGCTGGTACTGTGTCTAGCGCAATTGCATAGTCAGGCTTGATATTATGCGCGACTACTTGTGCGCCGCGTAGCCCCACTTCCTCTTGTACAGTAAATACCGCATAAAGAGTCCCGCCAAAAGACTTATTCTGTAAATCTTTCAAAAGCTGCACTAAAATGGCACATCCTACGCGGTCATCAAGTGCTTTGGCGCAGAGCAAGTCGGTATTGGTAAATTCATTATAATAAGGCCATTGGCAAATCTGAGTACCAACTTCTATTCCAAGCTTTGCAACCTCTTCCGCGCTGCTGCAACCAACATCTATGTAAAGCTCACTATGCGGTTTGACCTCGCTGCGCTCCTTAGGTGTCATAAAATGACCTGCCTTAACACCGACCACGCCAAAATGCCCACCGACAGAAACTTGACGACCTAAAATAAGAGCGTCACCAACGCCTCCAATCTTTTCAAAACGTATCCAGCCGTCTTTTTCTATACTCTTGACCATTGCACCTATCTCATCAGTATGTGCCGCTACGAGCACTGATGGGCCTGGTTTGTCGCCTTTTTTCACAGCGATTATATTGCCGAATGGGTCAACAGTTACTTCATCTGCCAAAGGGCGAAGGTGTGTAAGTAACGCGCGAACGACTTTCTGCTCCTGTCCTGAGATTCCATCTATTGCTACTAATTCTTTTATTAATACACGTAAATCTTCTTTCATCAAGTCCACTCTCCTATCTTGACCAATATTTATACTCGATTAACCCTAGACTTACCGAAATAATCTTCAAGTTAATCGAGTATAAAAGACAAGCACGATTGAGTTATAATCGTGCCTGTCCTTTACTTTACTATAAAATAGTGAAAAATCATAATGCCTAAGCCTTAATAACCTTTACAAGCTCTTCTTTTAATATCGGCAGAACTTCGAACAGGTCGCCAACTATACCATAATCAGCTATTTGGAATATCATCGCATTCGGGTCTTTATTGATTGCGATAATTGTCTCAGACGAGCTCATACCCGCCACGTGTTGAGTAGCCCCAGATACACCACAAGCTATGTATACTCTTGGAGAAACCGCCTTACCAGTCTGACCGACTTGGTGTGCATAAGATATCCAGCCCTCTTCAACAGTTGCACGAGTAGCACCTACTTCTGCACCAATCGCTGCGGCAAACTCACGGATAGCGTCGAAACCAGCAGCCTCGCCTAAACCGCGTCCACCAGTAACGATAATGTCTGCATTCTCAAGGTCAACTTTCTCGCCAGCCTCGATAATCGTCTCAACTATTCTCGTTCTTATCTTCTCTTTAGCGAATGAGAAGTCTTCTTTAATCACTTTTGCATTATTATCAACGACAGTTGGCATCTTAAATACACCCGGTCTAACAGTACCCATCTGCGGTGTATGATTCGCACAGAAGATAACTGCCATAAGATTACCACCAAATGCTGGCCTTGTCCATGCGATGCAGCCTGTCTGCTCGTCTATGCTAAGCTCCGTACAGTCAGCAGTAAGTCCCGTGCCCACACGACCTGATACACGAGGAGCTAAGTCGCGACCGTTGTTTGTGGCTCCTACCATTATGCTGAGTGGCTTGTACTTTTCTACCAGATGAACGAATGCCGCAGTGTATGCGTCAGTCGAATAGTCTTTAAACTCAGGTCCTTCAATAGCAATTATTTCATCCGCGCCACGCTCTCCTGCAGCTTTTGCAGCGAGGGTCGCATCTTCAGCAATAACTATGCCCACTAATTTGCCGCCCTGTTCTTTTGCAAGGTCTTTTCCAGGGTTTAATAGCTCCAGCCCAACATTTCTGGGTGTGCCGTCAGAACGCGTCTCGATAAAAACCCATAAATCCTTAGTTGTATCTCCCATTATGTCAAACCTCCCCTACTCAATACTTTCGATTATTTTGTTGCTTGCCAACATTTCCGCAAGTTTGCCTATTGATTCTTTAACGTCGCCTTCTTTAAAGATTACGCCGCCTTTTTTAACTTGAGGCACATATGTCTTTCTAACTTGTGTTGGTGAGCCTTTGAGACCGATTTTTTCTCTATTGATGCCGTCTAAGTCGTCAACGCCTATTGCGCCAATTTCCATCTTCTTAGCAGCCAATTTTCGCTTAACCGAAGCAAAACGTAGCCCGAAGTTAGGCTTAGTAAAAGTAACCATACAAGGAAGCTGAACAGCTACAATTTCTCTACCGTCATCTGTTTCTTTTAGTACGTAGAGCTCATTGCCTATCACTTCACATATCAAGCCACAAGTAGTTTGCGCAAGGTCTAAATCTTCTGCTATCTGCGGACCTACTTGAGCAGTGTCGCCGTCAATCGCCTGCTTGCCGCAGAAAATCATGTCAAACTTGATGCCCTCGAGCTTCTCAATCTTCTTTATAGACTCGCTAAGTATATAACTCGTAGCTAATGTGTCAGACCCTGCAAAGAATCTGTCCGAAGCAAGATACGCCTTATCAGCAGCTACTGTTAAACATTCTCTAAGTGCCGCTTCCGCCTGAGGCGGCCCCATGCACAGTACGTAAATTGTAGCATCTTTATTATTGTCTTTGATCCTCGCGGCAGCTTCAAGCGCATAGCCGTCATAAGGATTAACAATACTCTCAACACCGTCACGAATAAGTGTATTCGTTACTGGGTCGATAGATATCTCTTGCGTGTTTGGTACTTGTTTGACACAAACTAAAATGTTCATAATGTGTTAATCTCTCCTTTCGAACAACTATATATCCAATATACCAACATCGACCCTAAGAGGAGCTTGCTCCCCCTAGAGTCGATGGTTTAGCTATTTAAAAATCATTGCTGTTAAGCCCTGTGACTTACATCAACTCTTCAAGTTTGAAGCAAACTTTACCAGGATTTAAGATAAGCTTTGGATCGAACGCTTTCTTAATTGCTTGATGAAGGTCGATAGTTGATCTGCCAACATAATCCTCGAAGTAGTCAATCTTACCATAACCAACGCCGTGCTCCCCAGTAAGCTCACCGCCCATTTCCTTAGCTTTCGCATACATCGAAAGCATCCATTCATGGATTTGACGCTTGAACTCTTCCTCTTCCATCGTGTTGGAAACGCCGAAGATATGAAGGTTACCGTCTCCCGCATGACCAAGATATGTAATTTCGAAATCATACTTTTCAGCTTCTTTGCTAAAGTATGCAACGAACTCAGCTATTCTATTAATAGGAACAACAACGTCATTCTCATCGAATAGCGTATGCATTTCAAAGATACAGTCAAGGAACGCGCCGCGAATATCCCAAATCTCTTTCTTCTGAGCAGGCGTGTCAACTATCATAACGTCCATAGCTTCTTCGCCTAATAAGAACTCAGCTATTCTCTCTAAATGCGGCTCAATTTCTTCCATTGAGTCGCCATCGAAGATAAGAAGAAGATATGCTTGAATTTCCTCGCCGTCTATTTCTTTTGGCCACACTTCTTTACCTACATACTTTTCAGAGAGTAAAAGCATGTCTCTCTCAAAGAACTCGATAGCAGTCGGGCGGAAGTTATTCATGAATATTTTTGGTACGCATTTGAGTGAAGTAGCGAGATCTTTAAACGGTACGATTACGCTCACGTCGAACTTAGGAGCTTTGATAACTTTAAGAATAAGCTCGGTAATAATACCTAAAGTACCTTCAGAACCTGTAATAAGCTGATTGAAGTTGTAACCCATACTACTCTTAGCAACATTCGCACCGAACTTCATAATTTCGCCGTTTGGCATAACAACTGTCATACCACGTACATAGTCTTTGGTCGTACCATACTTGATAGCGCGCATACCGCCCGCATTTGTAGATACATTACCGCCGATTGTGCCAAGTTTTTGACCAGGGTCAGGTGGATAGAAGAGACCTTTTTCAAGAGCAGCTTCTTTTAAGTTTTGAATAAGTACACCTGGCTGAACTACTACGCCAAAATGCTCCATGTCAAAGCTCAAAATTTTATCCATACGAGCTGTACAGATAACTACTCCGCCAAGAATAGGAACAGCACCGCCAACAAGACCAGTACCCGCACCCCTTGTAGTTACAGGAATATTGTGTTCATAACAAATCTTCATGATTCCAGAAACTTCTTCCGTTGTCAAAACGTCGATAGAAACCGAAGGCATGTTTGTACCATAAATCGGCATCTCATCGCGAGAGTAGTCAGGGTTGACATCGTCACCGATAACAACTCTACCAGGTACTACTTTCTCAAGCATAGCAATAATTTCAGGTGTAACTTGATTGTAAGCCATAATTAAACCTCCTGATTAGTATTTTGTTTGTAGTCGAGTCACTCCAAAACCGTCCATAAAACTTATTTTTAATTAGACGTTTTTAGAGTGGCTCGACTACATTTATGTGTCTTGTGTAAATCCTAGTTAAAGCATCGCCCTAGCCCATCTTACTGCTATAAGCCTTGCGCCTTGCAAACATCCGACCATAACAACACTTCGGCCAGACGATGCACTTTAGGCAAATGCAATCTTTGCAATGTTCTTTTGTGTATGGGTCACACGCCTTAATCTTTTCGGGCGTTACACCGCACCTTATTGTTCCAGATACACTGCAATTTTTAATAATCGCGCTACATATATCACGCTCAAGTTCTAACACGCTTCTTTTTCCGTCTTGAAATATGAGCTTAATATAGTGTACTCGTTCAGTGCTTCTATCTAGCATCACTTCATACAGCTCGACAGAGTTTGAGTCGATAAAGACAGGAGTATTCGAAGCCCGCAGTATCTGCACTTCTCCAAAAACCGAAATCACCGAACATCCTTCATAGTCACCTTCAATTACCTTATTCCTAGCATGTATCATTGTCACACTACGCTGCAAAAGATACGCCTATCGCAAGATAGAGGAACATTATCGCCGATATTGCCAAACTGCATATGATAAACGGTACAGCAGCTGCTGCGATAAGTTTACCCTCGCCTTCTTTGAAGCCAGTTGTGGCTGAGATGGCAACTGCGTTATGTATCGCTATCATGTTACCAATAGATGCACCCGAGGTTTGACCGATAAGTATGAGTACAATTGGCATACCAAGATTTTGTGCAACATCCAATTGCAGTGAATAGAACATCAAGTTAGAAACTGTATGAGAACCCGAAATGAAAGCTCCAAATGCTCCAATCAACGGCCCAACGATTGGGAAGCCTATACCAAAAGCATCCGCAAGAGAACGTGCAATTTCAGCAGTCATAGAATAAAGTGACGCATCTGTTTGGTTGGTGAAGCGCATTACTTGAACTAAAGCAACACCAAAGCAGAGTGCCAAAATAGCATTTTTAAGCTGATTGAAAGTTTTTGTAGAAATTCTCGATATAGCATCTCCTGAGGTCTTTCTCGCCAGAAGGAATATAATAGCTACAGGTATAAATGGGAAGAGCCCAGGATTATTAAGCAATGCTAAGCTAAAGTTCCTTCCAGCCATGCCCATAAAATTAGGGATAGCTATAGTTACACTTGAATGAGTAAGCCAATCTCTGAACGGAAGCCAAGGAAGTCTTGTAAGAGCCAAGAGACCAGCGATAATTACATAAGGAGACCATGCGGTGACCAAAGAGATACCAGTATCTGACGATTCATTAACCTCTAAAACTGGGTCATCTTGGAAACGATACTCTTCTTTTGGCACTAAAAAGCCCTTCTTAACTACATAGATGAATACAGGAAGTGCAATAAGTGAACTCAAAAGTGTAGGAATTTCAGGTCCTACGTGAGAGATTATAAATACTGGAACAGTAAAGAGCACACCTGCAAAGAGGCAGAGTGGGAAAATGTTAAATGCATTTTTCAAACCTTGTTTTCTACCGTCTCTTGCTACAATCGCGCAGATAATAAGGAAAGGAACAAACGAACCTACAAAAATATTTGTAAATGCCGCCATTGTATTTAAGTTATAAAAGACTGCATCAGCGTTGTAACCTAAGGCAATAATAGGCTCTCGTACAGTATCAAACCCCTGTACAGGAGGGATACCAACAGCCCCGAAAAGAACTGGAGAATAATTGGCCATAAGTGAAGCTAATGCCGCAAAAAACACAGGTACACCAAGACCTACAAGAAGCGGAGCAGCTAATGCACCCGGCGTTCCAAATCCAGCAGCGCCCTCAATAAATGCGCCAAAGAGATATGCAATGATAATTATTTGGATACGTCTATCTTGAGTGATTCCTTTAAATCCGTTACCGATAGTTTCAATGAACCTTAACTCAATCATAGAGTTAAGCAAGAATATTGCAGCAAAAACAATGAGTAGAACATTGATGGCAGAAACAAATCCAAGCACAGTAAGACCAGCAGCATCAGCAAAGCTCAAATTCCAAATGCCGATTGAAAGAATGATACTTGCAAACCATGCCGCTACAAGAGATATACCTGACTTTCTCCTAAAACCAACCATCATAACTAAAGCTACAATAATAGGCAAAGCCGCGAAAAGTGCGTGCATAAATAGACCCCTCTCAAATTTTAATAAACTACATTCATTACAAATAATGTAATGTAGAAGCCTCTTGACCTAAGAGTATGTTCGTGGAGCAACGGCCAAAAAACCACCTCCAAAAATCATATTGAAAATCCATTTTATGCATTAAATCCATTCAAAGTAATACTAACAATTCCATCAATAACTGTCAATATCATTAATCAACATCTGTGCATTACTGTCACAACGCCAATGTCGCGGTGAAATTCGACATTTTTTTTGTGTGTTTTTACTAAATGTTTATATAGCAATTATATGGACAAAGTTAGTTACTCTTCATACTATGGATTAAAGTGAATGAATATTCCACTCAGCATAGAAAAGTCTGCTGCAAAATTTTAATTATAAAAAGGCTTTGGTAATCTGCACCATTTATGCATCAAACCATAGCCTTATATAAGGTGTGCGCACTTATACACCCATAGAGCTGGTGCAGTGCGTCACTGCCGAGGGCTTCCGTGCCTATCGACACAGAAAAAGAATGTAGAAAATGCTTATTAGTTTCCGTACAAGTTAGGAAATCCAAGTTCATCATAAAGACTGTAACCGTTAGATGTATCTACATCCCAATCCATATATCTGTATCCAATCACAAATCGCATTCCGTTTTCAAACGCATATTTAATTGCGTGTTTGTAAAAAGGCAGGAGAATTTCCTTTTTGCGATACTCGGGCGACGTTTTGAAATACTCCAATGCCCCCGCACCTTTGTCATTGATAAGTGCCGACACCGCCGCAGGTTTGCCATCAACATAAGCAACAAAACAAACGAGTTTTCCCTCTTTTACAAAGTGCATGTGTCCATCCGCATAAAATATCCATTTATGGGGGTCATTAGGGTCATCTTTATGAAAGTCGCACCATACAGCAAATTCATCTTGAGTCACCACACGTTTAATCGTTATGTCTATAGAGTTTTTGGGGTAATTAGGCATATCTTCCCGCAACATAATCCCCGCTTCTTTTCCATCAAATGTGTAATAAGGAGTTTTGCCATGCACAGCCAAGCATACCCTGTCTGAGCATATATTGGGCCACTCGGCATGAAGACCGCATGACTTAATTTCTTCAATGGTGCTATACAATTCATCATCAGGTAAATTTTCAAGCCGTATATTGAAAATTTCTTGAGGACCCTTAACATCACCAATTGGCTCCATACGCTCATATTTTCCGTTGTCAACAATTCTCATGTGGTCTGCTCCAGCGATAATTCTGCGCCTAGTAATCAACCAACTGTCGATAGCTTCTAATTTCTCTTTTTGTGTCATTTGGCATCCTCCCAAATAATATTTTTTATTATTATACAGCGTTTTACTTGACAACAGTTTCCATTGTACAACTATTGAAAAACGTCGGAAGTATGGGGCTTAACCTACATGAACTAACTTATGCTTCACCTGAGTGGTTCTTGTACAGGGTCACTCCAAGATTAGTTGGGAACGACACTATAATTCCAATTCTCAGGGACAAAAAGACACCAATTAACGCCAAACTTGTCAACCAAATCACAGTAGATAACAGCACTCGGCTGGACAATCAACCCTGTGCTGGGGTTACCAGCTTCATATAGCGCGTCAAAAGTCTTGCGTAAATCAACTTCACTTTTAAATGCCACGGTAAAAACCATAGTGGGTCGGGCATTGTTAGTATTTTCATTTTTAAGCACAGCATGTAAGTATTTCTCTTCGCTTACACCTAGAAAAAACTTACCGTTTTTCGCAAGTGCTTGATAGTAAATATCTCCTTCTCCGTCAACAACTGCGGTGCCCTTGTCTTCAAGTTCAAACGCTTCCTTGTATAACTTAACAGCTTCCACACTTCCTTGCACATACACATGCGGTCCAATCCTGCTCATGTTATTGCTCATTTGTTTCCTCCTGCTCAAAAAAATTCACGAAGATAATATCATTATACGACAATATATCTGACAACAGCACGTCATATTTTAACTACCAATTTATAACACATTAACTTTTGCAAGCCCTTTGATGAAAGTGCAACCAAGTTAATTACATAGGTCATCATAAAAATCTATCTCTACCGTATCGCAAACAGCCTCATACCCAATCTTTTGATAAATACTATTTGACGTAGGATTCGATAAATCGGTACTTAATGCGGTCAAATAACCATTGTCGAGACATAATTTAGTCAAGCTTGCAGTAATATCTGTCGCATACCCTCGATTCCTAAAATACGGCGGAGTGTATACCATGCCTAAGCCGCAAGTATGCATAAGCCGTTGGTCAATCCTTGCCATTGACACAGGGATACCATTTGTTTCTAGGATATATAAGGATTTTTCGTCTAGCAATCGCTCGTATCCGCTAATATCCGTTTCGGCAAGTGGTTCAAGTCGTTCAAAAAAACCATTCCACCAAAAAGGTAGAAAGGCTAAGTCTTTCTGCACAGCCAAACGGATTTTATTGTCTTTATTTATTCCTTCGCGGATGTGTTTCAATTGGTATATACGACCTTTTTTTCCGATTTTATACTCTGCGTTATGTGTG
>Ga0123355_10018626_pt1 | contig 11026 bp, 5 predicted proteins | sample TergutEmb28metaG_3_FD_89872 | JGI IMG/M metagenome (GOLD analysis project Ga0123355, IMG submission 89872) | Embiratermes neotenicus P1 segment gut microbial communities from Petit-Saut dam, French Guiana - Emb289 P1 | ecosystem: Host-associated > Arthropoda: Insects > Digestive system > Gut ...
AAGCAATTTTTTGAACACCTACACGAAATTCCTCAAGTCTAAGACAGTCCTGTCCCCTGTTGTTATTTTAATGCATTACGACGGCTTCTTAGTAGCGAGTTTTCCAGGACGATTAAATATTAACCCATTACAACCAAACTTACAGCATTTTAAATGCACGCGCGGAAAGTTTCAGGAAATCACTCCAATGGAAGCCGAGATACAATCGAAAAGGCACTTTATTCTCCATGTAAAGCGTACTTAATTACTGACTGTTAACAACCAAAATTATTTTCTTTATGGCGCACGAGTGGAACCTGAGAGGTATGAAACTTCCGTAAAATCTCTGCACTGGAACCGAGATAGAGCAGAAAATATATTCTGTTATCCAAGTAGAGTGTTTTTAATTGTTAAACGATCGTACACAATCCTACATCGTTTGAAGGGCATCCATGAATTGTGCGACTTATGACTTTCAAAAACAAATCCCAGCGGTGCAAGTCGAGATACAGCCGGAAGGGAACATTGTTTTCCAAGTAAGGTGCCAGTAATTACTGACCGATGGCAACCAATCTTAGATTTCTTCTAGCGCATTCCTGGAGGCTTCGAGATATGAAGTATCGGGAAAATCCCTACAATGGAAGCGGAGATAAGGTGAAAAGTTACCTGGTTCTCCAAGTAAAGTGCCCTTAATTATTGACTGATTGAAACAGAACTTACGCTGTTTGTAGCACATGCATGAAGACTGCGAAGTATGATTTTTAGGAAAATCGCTCCACTGGAGGTTGAGACAGCCGAGAAGCCACTATGCTGTCCAAGTAACCGATCGCAATCAAACGTATATTGTTTGAAGCGCATGCATGGAAAGTTCGAGTTATGGAGTTTCAGGAAAATCCGTGCAATACAAGAGAAACACAGCCTGTGAGGTACTTTGTTGTCCGAGTGAAGTGCCCTTAATTGTTAACCGATAGCAACCAAACCTACATCGATTTTAGCGCATGCCGGGAGACTGTGGGATATGACGTTTCAGGAACACCCTTCCAACGGAATCCATGATGCACCCGTGAAGATAATTTTTCTCCAATTAAAGTGACATGTATCTTTGTTGTGTCATAATCAAACTCAGCATTCTGCAGGGAATATTTTGAGAGTGCGATGTGTGAATTTTCAGGAAAATCCCTCCAATGGAGGCTGATATAAGCCGATAAATTAGTTTTTTTCTCCAAGTAAAGGTTCCTTAATTATTGTCAGGTCGCAACGGAAATTACAACGTTTGAAGCATAGGCGTGCTGATTGCGGGGTTTAATTTTTCTGGAAAATCCTCTATTGGAAGCGGAGATACAGCCGTAGAGGTAACTTGTTTCCCTAGTATAGCACCCTTAGTTAATGACTGATCGCAAAAAAGTGCACCGTTTGTAGTGCATGCATGGAAATTACGAGGTAAGTAACTGTAAGAAAATCCTTATATTGAAAACCGAAATACCATCGGGAAAGTTAGTTTGTTCTGAAAGTGCAGTGCCCTTGTTTATTGACCGACCACCATAATGTGCCACAATTTGCAACGCATGCTTAGAAGGTCCGAGACGTCAGGATAATTCCTCCAGTGGAAGCAGATGTACAGCCGAGATAGCACTTTGATCTACACTCACCTTAAATTACGCCGTTTGCATCGCATAAGCGAAGAGTGCGACATATAAAGGTTCAAAAACATCCCTTAAATGAAAGCCGAAATACAGCCGAAAACTACTTTCTTCTCTAAGTAAAGTGCCTTTCGTTATTGACCGATCGCAACTAAACCTACACCATCTTTATAACCCACGTGCCGAGTGTGAACTGTGAAGATTCAGGAAAATCTCACAGTTGGAAACTGATATTCAGAGGCTAAGGTACTTTTTCTCCAAGTAAACTGCCTTTTGGACCGTGCATTTTATAGTTTATTTAAGTAACACACCAACCAATATGACCTAATTAAAAAAGGTAAAGTGATCCCGTTACAGGCCCGGTGTGGCCCAGAGGGTGGGTAGAGGTATAGCTCTACTCTTCCACGACTGCGGCACTGGAAGGGGGTGAGTGGTCAGCAGCACGCCCCGGCCGCACTTTACCCCCGGGAAAGACCCGGTACCCATTTTACAGGAGGCTAATATGACCTAATTATTTGTGTAAAATAATTATTTTTACTACATTGAATAATTGCTATATTGCCTTAACAATCTATTTAGTAAACTTGTTTTTACTTACAGACATGCTGCCACAGCACCAAATTAATATAACGAAGTAAATCACTGAGTGTTTTAAACTGTAACTTTGGCAAGGAACAAAGTATGCTCCCTGAGGATGATCGTACGATCGAAACATGTAGGAGGGTTTTCAGTGTTTTGGTGTAAATTTTAGATTATTAAAGACTATACATGTGCATTTGTTGGTGTGTCACTTAAATGCCCTTATTAATTTAACGATCGCAATCAACGGTTTAGCGCATTCATGGAGAGTAAAATGTACGAAGTGCCGGAAAATCCTTCCAATTTAAACTGACATACATTTGAAAACGTACCTTCTTTTCCTATTAAACGTAATAACACTTTTGTAGTTTGCGAAATTCTGTAGGCATGTTCCGGAGGAGTTTGCTGCCTCCATCTTCAAGGAGGCTAAGAGAGCTGCATGAGAGCAACAGTCTGCATGTCTACACTGTAAACTGTCCACGGGCGTGATCAGGTAAAACAATAGCCTGATACACCTACAGTGAGTAGGTAGGAGAAGTCAAACTGAGAAACAAAGACTTGTTCTGCATCTACTCTTAATTTGACGAATAAGACACACTGCGCCTTGCAAATACAAGTACTGTAAAAGTATAATTTTTTATTATTCGTAATAAAGGTAAAGCAGTCCCAGTACAGGCCTGGAGAAGTCCAGAGGTTTCCAGGAAGTTAGAGCTCCCAGATTTCGTGGTGGTAGGTTGTCAGCCTTACGCACCGGCCGCTTTTACCTCAAGGTACTTCTGGTACTCATTTCTGTTAGGGGCTGAGTCGACCCCAGGGCTATAGTGCGATCAGAGGGATTTTATGTCAGGAAAAATTCCACTGACACCAGCCGGGAACCAGCGACCTTCCGATTTATAGCACAGCACCTTAACCACTGTGCTACCGCGGTCCCACTTTTTATTATTCGTACGTTTACCAAACATACCAAGTATCATAGCTAGAAAGAGGATTCACTAGGCGAAGCGGGAGGGGAAGAGCAATGGAGGATTAGGGGCATGAGGGAAGGAAGGGAGAATTGAGTATTTTAGGGACATTTGAAACAATTATCATTACTACGGACCTCACAGCTACTGCTGTTGTGATTTATAAAAATATTTTACGTTGTACTTTATTACAATAAAATAAATGAAATAAAATGTAACCAATAACAAACTGCCTACAATTAAGTTGCCTTCAGGAGTCCCACGTTAGGTTTCTCTTTACTCATTTTCCTACGTCAAAAAATGGAATTTATTCAGTTTTCATAGAGTCTGTTACTTCCCTCTTCCTTTCTTCTTCTATACATCTTTTTATCAATCAATTTTCTAAACACGTTAGCGAGTAACAAAGCAGATAACTTTCATTTATGTAAAAATATTTTACTGAGAAGGTGAGAAAAAAGTAGAAGAAAATTCGAAATAAGAAAAGAATTTTAATGACAAAATAGCTATGCTTCTATTAATGCTGTACATTGAGAATCATAAATGTATATAGGGCTTGCCCTATCTAACCTCTGAATAAGGAATGGGGGCAGTGAAGCCATACTTCTGAAGTCTGAGAGGAGAGAAGTATAAAAAAGGGGGAAAAATAAATTCCAACAGGCATATAAATTACTGGAAATATTTTCGAAAATATTTTCGCTGAAAAGAGACAAAAACAGCAGGGATTTAAAAAATACATGTGTAAGGAAACTGTAAATAAAAGTTTCAAGGACCCCTCCCCACTTTATTCCTTCCTTACGGTATCCTTACGCTTCCCAGCTCTGAAAGAATATTAATGCTTATTTCGGTCCATGAATTTATAAACCTACGAATATGTTCCATGCATACTAAACAAGCTGAACTCTCTACCATCCAAAGGGTATTAAGTACAAGGTTTCCAAGACAGAGAGTTTTCACAAAATATTCTGACGATTGCATAAGGTAGAATACTATACTTGTTTAAGCACAAAATTTTTTCTATCTAACCATTGATTCACTACTATATGATGGACGCCATTAAATTTAATTGTTTCGTGATCATAGTGAATATTAAAAATTGCAGATTTGTTAAACGATTCATTGACATTTCACTCTTTTATTTTGTCTTAAAATTTTGTCCTTGTCACAAAAAAAATCCACATCATAGACGCTTTCCAGACTGAAATGACGCAGATGACTGTGGAAAATACAGTAACAGAAAGTTACACTCTAGATTCTTATAGGATATTTCTCCTTTAAATATTTTTTCCAAGAACTTTATGGTACTAATATTTCAGGTATATTGCCTGTTACTTCCAAATATACAGAAACGGTTTCTTGTACATAACATGTGTTATTCCATTAAGATAATTTATTACAGAGGTTCGAAAAGAAATGATTGACCAGTCTGTACAACAGCCGCCTCGTGTACTGTTGCTTTCTGTTTTCAGAAAGTGGATGAAGTGGGAGAGGGGATTTCTTCGTGTAGACGCAAAAATAATTTGGAGATTGCGTGTTGTGTGCAACGTGACATGGCATTGTTACCTTTTCTTTTATTTTGCAGGTACAAGACGGTGGCGTGCATTGTAACCAGCCAAGAAAACACGCTAAAACTGTCAGGCTGGACTTAACTTCAGCAGGCTGCTGAACCCATACAGAGCAGAACGGTTTGAGCATATCATATATATGCAAGAAGCCAAGAGTGGGGAAGGCAGAAAATTTCTTTTCTTTCTTTACCTTTTTTTTTAGTTTCAGAAGTGATCAGAGTTTGAAAATAAATTAAAACAATAAAAATGAACACACAATATCATTACGACAAAATTGGTTCCTAAAATACCCTTTTTTTATCGCAAGTTACTTTATCAGAAGCTGAGCTGGAGGGGAGGGAATAATTTCGTAATAACACCAAATTGTCAGTTCTATGGTTTTCGTGCAAGTTCGGAGTTCTCCTTTCAAGTTAATACCAAGTGGTGATGCAGGCGATCGAAGAGTGAGTTGTTAAAGTATCATGTATTGATTTAAACACTAAGGAAAGAACACAGATTGAGACGTTGAAGATGTGTACTGAGAAGCATATTTGGACCCGAGGAAACAGAAGGCTGTAAAAAGTAACATAATGAAGAGATGCATAATTTGTAGTTTTCACCAAACATTGTAATTCTAAAAATTATCAAGTCAAGAAGGATGGCTTGGGTGGGACTGCAGCTAGTATATATGTGGTGGGTGGGACTATATCAAGATCTGGGGAGATGGGTGGGACTGCAACAATCATGGGACAGATGGGATATCCATACAGGATTTCGGTCAAAAACGTACATGTGGAAACAGATTATATTGCAGGATAATATCAAATTCGATCTTGAAGAAGCAGGATTTTGAAAGGAGTCATGTGTCGCAAGACATACTGCAGTGGTTGGCTGCTGCAAACGTGATCTCCACTTTCCCCGAAAGGTGACAAAATTCCTGACAAGCTAGAGAATATAAACCTCCCGGGAAAGGAATCTAATCCAGGGTTCCAAGAAGCCGAGGCTCCTAGATTTCGAGGCAATCGACATAAGAAGCTGGCAAGGTTGTCAGCCCTACGCACCGGCCGCCTACGAAATATTCCTGGTACTCAGTTCTGTTGGAGGCTGAGTCGACCCCAGGGCCATAGTGTGGCCGGAAGGATTAGGTCCATGAAAAATTCCAATGACACCCGCAACCTTAGGGTTTGTAGCGCAGTGCGTCAACCTATTGCGCAACCGTGTGCCCCATTATTACTGTGTAGTTATTATTATCATCACAATCATTGTCAGCAACGGAAGCAGAAACACAATTACTACTGTAAACAAAGTGAAAAATTAAGAAAAGTCGAAATACTCGGTGAAATCCACAGGTTCATTTTGTCCACTATAAAACTTACCTAACCAACCTTGCATGCAGCATGGTTCGTCACCAGTTAAAGCCCGGCTTATACAACCTATCAAACATCGTCCTTCCCTGTACATTGCTGATGGACTTTATGAAGGTTCTGTACATATTTGTAGCCTATAAATAAAGTAACAGGAAAGCACCATACAAGACTTTTCTCAGACAAACTGTGCACACGATAAAGATTAGTTATAAACATTTAGACCTATGTAATCCTACTTTTCTGTTAAGCTGACAGTCTGAACTTTTAATCTTATGTATATACATAGACATATGATATATATTTGAATTATTTTTGCAATATTTCCTTCTAGACGGTTACGTAGTACACAAAATCCAATATATTTCACCTTGTTTAAGGTTTAAAGTATTGGAATACGGTAGCAAAAAACATAAATCAGGACTCTATCCTAAATAGCAAGACAAGAAACGTGCATTGTATGTTCTGGGTATTTAAGTTGCTTGATCTACGTTCTTATTGCAGCTGAGCAAGTAAACATTACAAACACTAATATGTATTTGTTCCTTTACAAAACTAATTTAAAAACGACTTATATTTATACAATTAATATTTAATATTTTTGTCGATTGGTTATCACATGACTGCGAGAGGAAGCTAATACACATTGCTCTTGTAGTGTTCAACTAATGCCATGCAGTAGAAACTGTCTGGAGGAGCACATCTCTAAGCAGGAGCAAGCCGAACGTTCATGTTATTAGGAAAACCTATCTACGACTAACTCTTACGTTATTAAAGATGTAAGACAGGTGAAAAAAATTCCTTTCCTGTTAGAAGGAGAGGACAGAATATATGGCAGCTCATTGGGTCTGCTTGTAGAAGACGTATGTGTATCGTGGCCTTAAAGGCTCAACCAATAACACACTCATTTCTATTTTACACACTTTCCCGGCTTTCCACGTTAATTGCGGCCACTCATAAACAGTACAATATTCATACTCACACATTCATTGACTTTGTACGCTAAGTACCTACAGGAGTGTGCCATGATTGGCCCCGTCTAGAGGTTTCTACGGTAGCTGTGTGTATGAAGTGCCTTTCCGGCTCTGGTCGTGGGGTTCCCACAGTAACTTCGTACAAGAAGTGTGACTTGCCTTTACGATTCGGGGGTATTCCAAGCAATTAAGGAAATATATGTGACTAGATTATGCGATTCGAAGGACACAAGCAGACTACTCTTAAGAAAGCCAGTCCTGTCACAATGTCGCATTGGAATTGACGGAACTACACTACATGGCACGTAACATTACATGGCTGAAAGATGAAGTTTCACGGAAGGCCACCAGTTGGAAGAAGAAGATACTATACACAGAACTCAGACGTATGGAAGCGCAGACAATATATAAATGACACAACTACTTGATGTAACAATGACGACAATGTAAAAGTTCGCTCAGAGGCATTAGATAATACTATAGATAAATGCACATTATTCGGAGTTCCCTCCATGTTCCTCTCGTAGAACCTCATAAAGATAAGAGTTACTCCACTGCCAAAACCTTCCTTTATATATATATTAAGTTGCTTTCATAGTTTCCACCAAAGGAGCCGCCCCAAGATGTTCCAAATGCAGAGCAACCATAGAGAGAGGCGCTAGGTTTGCATAGCCCAAAAAGCTTTCCCTCACGGGGCCACTACGAAGACAGATGCCCGACTCCAGGTCATTTCCTGTCATATTTATCACAGTAGCCAATGAAGGAACACGCACTCCGGGTTCCCACATTCCCATAGAGAGAAGATCCGTCTACAACGCCCTCTTTTACTGTCTCTTAATAGAAGTATCGTAAGTGATCCCCTTGCGCACCTAGGTCCCAAACTTTTGTATGCAGGTCTTCCGTCTGCGAAGGACTCCGTGGAAGTTGGCCGCATGTTTTGTGACAATTTCCTGTGACAGCACATTAAGTGAGTACTCTGAGAGGTACGAGGGAATGAATAAACCATTGGATCTAGAAACGGAACACCTCTCTCCATGGGGAACACGTTGGGGAATAAAGAGGAGGCCACGACTTAGAGACAAAAAAAAGGAAGCTCTGGAAACGCAGCGTCGGTCTCTGTGGGAGTTCTGCATTGGGAACCCGGAGGAAGGGCTTCATTACTGGAACCCTGAGAATGTATTAATGAATGTTCTGAAACGGGGATCTCTCTCAGTAAGAGTCCCTTTGCGAAGCTGGACGGTGGGTCGCTTACCTGGATCTGTGAGGGTTGAACAAGTGCTCTGGACGCAAGGCTTTCTCTCGAACGGAGTTATGCGAGTAAAACCAAGAGGGCGGGACTTTATCTGGGACCCTGAAAATTATGTCAAGGAAAGATCTGTAGACGGGGTCCTGTCTTCACTGGGGCCCCTTTGGGAAACTGAGAGTATTCGTTTAATTGGAGCTTTAGGAGGCGAAAGAAATTCGAGGGATAAGAAGAAGGAGACTTCAAAATGTCATCAGTATCCATGAGGGGATCATGGAGGAGTCCTACTTTAAGGGGAGAATTTTGAAAAAAGCGAGATTTTGTTTCATCAGGAGACCTGTATTGTTACGGATACCAAAAGATTTATAAAGGATGTTTCGGAAGACGACCATCTCAAACCATAGGAGCTCGGTCTGGGAACCTGAAAGGCAGCACTTTTACCGGGGAATTTGATAAACGAAAGAAGGAGGGCACTTTAAACGGAGCGTCTCCCCCCCCCTCCCCTCTCTCTCTCTCTCAATGGCAGCACTGCGAGGGGAACCTAGAAGAAGGGCTCCTCTACTTGGGAATTTAAAGAATATGTGGAGGAAGACAGTGTACACCGGCATATCCCCCCATATGTGTCTCGTTAAGGGACCTTGAGGTTCCAGTAAAGGACAGTTTGAGAGAAAGCTAAGATTTTGTTTTACCAAGAGAGCTTTTTTATTGGGGACTCCGAGAGATGTGTTTATGAAGGCCCTGGAACCAGGCGTCCCTCACCATACGGGTTCAGTTGTGGGACAATTGTGGCGGGCTACTTTACCGGGGAATTTGGTGAGCAAGTTGTGGCTTTGTTTTATCAGGAGATATTGTTTGTTGGGTACAACGAAAAAATGTAAAAAAGACTCCGGAAACGGGCATGTCCATCTGTATGGGTCCCGCCCTTTAACAACATTCATCCCTTGCAGCAAAGCTAGCTAGCCGCACGCCTCGGAAAATTAATGAACATAAATTCATATTTTAACTTCAAATTAAGCAACAAATGTATTGGTGTCTTCGGTTAATATATATGCGAGGCGTGATTGGTTGTAATGAATGGAAGAAAGAGAAATGCCACGAAGGCACAAATATGGGGAAAGTTAAAAGACTCGATTATGATGGCAACTGTACGTCACGTCAATCCCAGAGCGGGACGTACAAAATTATAGGCCACTTGAATTTTGTTGGACAGAGGATACATACACACACACACACACACACATTCACTCATACATACATACACAGATACATACATGCATACATACATACATATATACATACATACACATACATACAAACACATACATATATACATACATGCATGCATATGTACATACACATACACGCATATATTCAGATATTCATACATACATGGATGCATACATACATACATACAAACATACATACATACAAACACATACATACACACATACACAATTCATATATGCATTCATACATACATACATACATACATAAATAAGCATACATACATTCATGCATACATACATATGAATAGTTGCGTAAAGAGAAAAATTTTCTTTTTTTTCTCTTTACGCAACTATAAAGATGATGCACGGTCCAATAAACATAAGATACATATGAATATATAATACATACATCCATACATACACACAAACATAAATGCATAATACATACATGCATACGTACACACACACACACACACACACACACACACATTCTTCATGTTTCCACTGTAAATACGTAAAATGTCTCCGCGTAATAATACTGCAGTTTAATAAAAATATAAACAAATGCATTATTCGGATTATCTGACTATGTGCACAATCCTAAAGTATAATATACATAAACATATTTTCGGAATTCAGCAGTAGCAACATAAATGGTCGTCGGCAAATAATACTGCAGTATAATATACATACCTGCACACTTCGTGTTTCCACGTTAATTATGGCCACTACTATCAAGTACAATACATACACCAATCCTTACTTTCCACAGTAACTTTCTAACACAATGTGCTTGCATACGCAAGCCCGGGGCTTTCACGGTTACTGCGTGATTTGGAACTGCCTTACCAGCTCAGATCGCGGAGCTTCCGGGTTAACTAATTACGTGAAGTAGCCCTTTTGTCTGTTGGGTCGCGAAATTTCCACGATAACTGCGAAAGTGTACGTGCCTATCCTGCGCGGATCTCGTCTTTTTGTATAAGTTAACAGTGACATTCCTGTTACAATGCAACGGTGGAAATCACGGTCCGTCACCAGAGAGTACTTAACGTCACGGCGCTGGAGAGTGAAGTTTCACGGAACGCCACCTGATCGCAGAAGACGAAACTATACAGAGTTCAGTAACACGGAAAAGAAGATATAAAAAACACATCTATTTCAAGTGTTTAACCATAACTAGTAAAGAGTTGCCAGGCAATATTACTAAAGGGTGAGTCTCTCGCTAGAGGTCCCAAACTATTATCTATGTATACAGTCGAACAGCGCGGGTTTCTCGTTCGTAAATACTGGCAAACGGGTTCATTTAAAGCATGCCAGACGGCTTTTCGAACGGAATTTGGTGAAAGACGTGCACCATCGAAATGTTGCATCCAGAAATTGGTTAAAAAGTTAGATACAAGGGGAAGCCGATCTAACGCCTGCCGACTTCTTTCTTTGGGGCCTATTGAAGGGCAAAGTGTACAAAAATACACCCCGCACAGTCGAACAACTCAAAGACGCTATACGCCAAGAGATTCA
>Ga0123355_10018627_pt1 | contig 11026 bp, 4 predicted proteins | sample TergutEmb28metaG_3_FD_89872 | JGI IMG/M metagenome (GOLD analysis project Ga0123355, IMG submission 89872) | Embiratermes neotenicus P1 segment gut microbial communities from Petit-Saut dam, French Guiana - Emb289 P1 | ecosystem: Host-associated > Arthropoda: Insects > Digestive system > Gut ...
GAGCAAACTGGAACCTTACCTAAACAGGTGATATTTAGGTAAGATAGGACCGGGTATAACAAGATTGCCGTCCCACCGTGGAGCGTGATCAGTGTCACATTTAATCAGAAGGACGGTAAAAACTTCATAACACTGCAATGAACAATTGAATTGTCGCTTCCATCTCAGATGTTCGCATGGACACCGTCATTGTTAGTATTTATCATAAGTAATTACAGAATTCGAGAGGACGGTGTCCTCAAACGATGTGATCTTCATACCAAATGAACGTGAAATTCAGACAACTTCTTCGAAAGTTCACAGAAAAAATGGACACACGTGGCCTCCAGAGATCTTCCCCATAAAACTGGGAAGTCGGATAAAAGTGCCGCAACCCATTTTCTACAGTCTTAACGCGTGTCTTCCCCGTTGTGTCAACAAAACACGTAACACGTTTCAATGACACAGTCCGTCTCTCAGCCCAAAAATCAACATGTTTCTGCTGTACGGAACAGCCGTCATCTGGCTTCACATTTCAGAAATATAAGATACTCTTTTTGTATTTCTGAAACGTGAAGCCTGATGATGGATGTTTCGTACAAACATGTAGCTTTTTAGACTTCATATAGTGTTGTGTACAAAACGGGTATCTCATTGTTACCAGTTCTACGCTTTCCTTTACCTTACAACGTCAAAGAATCATCGCAACTAGGACTTTTGGAACAGCTGACTTTCCACCGAGTGATCAAAGGATAAACCCCACAATCCTACATCAGAAGCTATTCCTGCAAGGGTCGCTCTAGATGGTAATGAATATCTGCAGTACAGTCCCACTCTGTCTAGTGAACCAAAGAAAACCGAAACTGCAGTTGTGTCAGGAACTGGTCTTCGCTCTTTGATTTTGTTTTAACGGTGGCTATCGTGTGCGTCCCCTGATATTTCGACTACTCTGTAATGCGAAGCCTGTCACGAAATCCTGCCTGGTATCACGTTTATTCCCTCGGGCAATGGAGGATAAAAACAACAGTCTGAATCTAACTAACGTGGTTTCTGCTGCGTGTCGACTGCGTACCCCTATAGGTCATTCGTCTTTCCGAGCATCAGTAACGTTAGATACAGTCTCTGCAGACTTCCTATCACTGGGCACTCGAACCTAAATTAAAGTACTGCAATATTCGTGTTAGGGTACGGGTTACCTTTCACTGGGAATTCGAAACTGAAGTACAGTCCGACAATAATTCAGATTCAAGTCTTCTGGGATATGAAGTCACGCTGTTTGTGAACAATGTCTTCTCAGATGAACTTTCCTCCATCTTGGTTGCCTGAAAGGGGACTGTGTAGCTTTTAAGATAAAAGCAAAATCCGCCGAAAAATCCATAATTCATTAACGATCGATTACTTTTATCGGAGAGTACCCGACATTCGTATTTCGTTTCATGAGAGTCTACTTTCAAAATAGAAGAAATCAATAATTTTTTACGATTTACCTCTCCAGCTTTTCTCTTTCACCCTTTCCGCTGTCTATTAGTTTTCTATATATAGCGAGTGCCGAAAGAGCGGGAAAAACGATGAAATAATGGTTACTGTAAATATACCAAGCGATGGTTTGTCTCGATTACTGATTATCCCTGGGCTATTTGTTCCTATCTAACAGAAAGGGAGTTACTTCGGTTATTCAAACACAGAATGTAAGCGTGAATTAGGGAGTTACTATGTTCAGTGAGTGTATGCATGATGGGTGAGATAGTGAGACACTTGGCTTTTTAAATGAGTGTGATGAGCTTGTGAGTTAATTATATTATTAATTGATGAAGAATGTGAGCTATTTAGGTTATTCAGTGAGTATTAGGAGTTAGTCAGCTGCTCAGGTAAATCAATGTGTATATGGAACTCATGAGTTACTCAGATTATTCAATTAGTACGAGCAGCTAGTGAGCTCCTTAGGTTGTTCAGTGCATATGAGAGCTGCTCAGATTATTCAATGTGTATGTGGAAATAGTGAGCTACACAGATTATTCGATTAGTACGAGGAGCTAGTGAACTACTTTAGGTTATTGAATAAGTATGAGGAGCTAGTGAGTTATATTGATTAATCAATGCGTATAAGGAGCTTGTGAGCTACTCAGGTTATTCAATGAGTGCACGATGAGTGAGCTGGTGAACTACTTGCATATTTCAATGAGTATGACGTGTAAACTGATGAGGTGCTTAGGATCCTCCATGATTGCATGATGAATGAGTGAGTGAGCACGGGAATGATGGGGTGAACGGGTGAGTAGGTGACTAGTGACAAGCAGTAAATTACGTAGTATCATTTATGAGCTGTCAGGTTGTTAGGACCCTGTCATATTGACAATGACAGGCAACGCAGCTGAGGATCTAGCTATGAATGGATTAATGAATAATAGATGAAATGTGAAACCAAACTAGTTTCGCTTTGTCTACTACCGAATCATTAATTCATTGTCCGGAACTTCGGTACGTCCAGGGTATGTAGTTGCGCAGTAAAGTCGAACTTGAATTCTTATTGTTTCTAAACCGCATACGTAGCCTTAGGAAAAATCGACTGTTTCCAGTTCGGTGTTACATGACTGGGTACTTGATATCTTGGCCACATCTCTGGAGAAGACAAGCAACTTTTAATAGCGACAAACACACATTTGCAATCCAGTAATCATTAAGGCTACTTCATATTCGGGAGTTCTTAGGTTCAAAATCTGACCCAGAGACAGGCTAACCTTAAACTTTTCGTGATTTTTCTCCTTACGTAAACGAAATTCCAGAACAGTGCCTTAAAATAAACCACGACCGCTCCTGTTTCCCAATTTGTTATCCACTAGTCAGCCATAATTCGAACCTCCACAATCCGAGAAGCTGGGTGTCGCAAGAAGGCCAATATTCCAAACTAACTCCATAGTGCGGATTCCTTTTAATGGTTAACACTTACTCAAAAAGCAAGAAATTTCCCGCTTTGATATAAGATGAAAATCTCTTTACCTCTTGAAAAGAGGACAAAAATAAAAATAAATAAATCACAACGGAAATTTCGTGTATTGGTCCATTTGATCTGTTTCGATGCCAAGACCAAAACTGGGTTTACTATCACTTTATGGGACTTCCTACGTTCCCCCTTCTTTCGGTGTGTAATACAGAACTTTAAATGGCAAACGATCCTTAATCATTCTTCTTTACCTTCATATGTACACGTTTAGTAGTCTTCCATAATTTCTACAAATTCCCTAATGTTGAAATACCTTAATTTTGTTGACGGTGTTACGTTTGTTTTAACATCTGCAGCTGATATGTGTTTAGTGTTCGTGTTGCAGAATCTTATAACAAAATTAGAAGCTCACTGTGTCAAAATTTAGGACAGTTGTATTGTTCCTAATAGCCGCTGGAACTTCTGCACCTTCCCTTCAATATCTTTTATTTCTACATAAGAAAATGTGCCTTTCTTGACTTGTTATATTATTTGTTGTTTAATATAATGTTAGGCTTGGCACCATTTCTTTACTAGCCAAGACTTTATCTCATGATATCGAGATATGTAACTTGTATTTTCTCATAACTGCGTCCACTGTCGTATATAATGCATTGCGCTTTAGCTTCTAAGTCAGACAGCATAACTTGATCAATAAATCACTGGACGTTTAAAAATACTTCTTTTCCCTGAAATAAAGTATTTTCAAATGAATGTGACTTTTTAACTTCTTCGTCGATATACAAATTGAAGTGTAAAATTCAAAACTGCCACACTATTCTGAGCCTATGTTTATTGTCCCTGAAATTATCAGGTGTTGTGTCTCCTCATTTAATTTGTACGATGTGTATGTATCTTAATAAGGCTAACGTTATACCCTTTTTAATTATTATATCCCAAAGTTAATAACAAAACTAGAAGAGGAAATTTGTCGCTTCGGTTGGTGGATGGTTTTCGTGGGAAGACGGGGGATGTGATATACATAAACAAACATGTAAAATGGTGGAGTTTTTGTGGCATGAAACAAAATAACGTAGCATAAAGTAAACAAGCGGTCTTATAGTTTTCACTCAAGTGCACGGCGGGGGAGGGGAGGGAGGGAGGACGCGAGGAAGAATAGAACAAAAAATATTACGGCCATAAACATAGAAGCTGAAATCCATCCGCAGGAGATCTCTGTACTGCGCTATTCACCTATTACCAACAAATAGACAAGTTATTCAGTCACGATTTGTGTCTTGGTGCTAGAAGGCTGGGTAAATCTACATCGCCAGGTAAGTCGTTCCCCATGCGCTTTCGGGCAAGTGTGTACGAAGTCACGGTGTTCTGAAGAGCTGAAAGGTTCTCTGGCATTCTCACAGGTGTGTCTCAAAATGCCATGAATGCAGCTACAGGTGTCTGATAACCCAGTTTCACTCCACTGCGTTCCGTGGTTTGTGTCCTGGTTCCACACTCAGCCGTATTTTTATCTAGCCTCGTTGGCAGGAATTTACCTCGGTAGTAGTTACTTCACTGCCTATCTCCACAGTTTGAAGCATCCAATTTCACATCTTATTAAACTACATTCTATACACAGCAGTGCACTAACTGACTGGGTGGACGTGAACTTAGCGTTCGAGAGCTGTGGTGTCTCATAATAGTGCATGATACTCTCTGTAATTGTGATAAAAATATTTTCAGAATTTTAATGTGCGTCATCCCCGTTGTGTTACTAGAATAACAAAACCAATGTGATATGTGTATATATCGTCAAAACACAACTATATTTATTAGTAGTATAATACGGTATCTACTACATTAGGCACAATACATGTTTCGGTCGCTAATGCTGGCCATCTTCAGATTGTACATTAACTTATCGAGTAGCTATAAAACAGATAATAAAATTAACATGTATACTTTACTAGTGTGTCTAGTGAAAAAATAACAGTACAACTAGAGACTCTAGTAAAGTATACATGTTAATTTTAGTACATTTATTTCTATTTGTGACATAAACAGAGAAATATAATAAGCAACACTTAATGACACTGCACATAAAATTGGGATAAACAACAATTAATATCAGCTGTACCTATACAATCGTATAAAGACCATACCACAATGTCCTAGGTGAAAAGATAGAAGTAAAAGAGAGTAGATAGACATAACATCCTAGACTTAGCGATCAGGGCGATCCGGTGGGTGGTGAAAGGATGAGCGACACGAAGTTTCAATGAGAACCGGGAGGTGGTCCGAGCTTAGTGCGGAGCACGAAGTCACATACACCGGGAATGAGAGGTTCTTGGTTATCACGATGTCCAGGACATCGGGAGCAACCGAGAGGTTGTATGGGTTGGTGGTTGGGGAGTCGGGTTCAAAGATCAGACAGGAGTTCTCGTCGGCATAATCACGTAGGAGTTTCCCCCGTCTCGTGTTCAGCCACGAGTTCCAATCCACGTTGAAGTCTCCAGCCATCAAGACCGGCAATCCCCCGTCAAAACAGGCGGTCAGGTCCGCTGCGATCAGTGGGCGGGTAGGCGAAAGGTAAGCCGCAAGGATTAACACCGGTTTGTCGGCCAGTGTGACTTAGATGGCAGTAGGCTCCAAGTGGGTCAGGCCCGGAACGGGCACTGAGTGGTGGACTATACCACGGCGGACCAAGATGTCTGTGCCGCCCCAAGCTGTCGGTCTGTCTATGCGGTGGCAGACATAATGGGCAAGCCGGAAGGCTTGCCCAGGGGTAAGGAATGTCTCACTTAAGAGACAAATATCGACACCGTGCTGGCTGAGAAAATGCTCCCATTCAAGTTTCCTGGCGCGCACTCCGTCCCCATTCCAGCAGGCGAGGCTCAGGGCTTTACACCGCTCTGTCCTCCTAGGGCGTGCTGTCACATTCGGATACAAAAAGAACGACGGTCTTCAGGACAGCGCGAGGGCAAGCTGCCCCTGTGGGGAGGGAAGAGATGGACGTGAGGAGCCGACGAGTCAGCTCCACACATGCATGGTGGGGAAGGTGATCGAGGAGATCTGAGATTTCCTTCAGTGGGGAGGTGGGACTTTGGGTGGGGACCACCAGGCTGGGTGTTGTGGGCGTGGCGGCCGCAGTTTTGACACTCGCTTTCTTCTTAGACTTCCCAGAAGCCCGTTTAGGTGCTGCTGTGGATTTGAGCTCAGGTTTTTTAGGCCTGGCCGTCTCCCTGGTTGCTGTCTCTAAAGGATTCACGAGCACCTCCGTGACCGGCTGAGGAGGGGTATAGGATGTGGGTCGGTGGGTAGAGTCGTGGTAGCCTTGACGACAAGCCCCCTCGGACGACGTGATTCCACCCCTCTCCCAGGTCCATCTGCTGGGCAGAGGGACCGGCCCGCAAGCGCTGGCAGCGCTTGCATTCCAACGGACCTTTTGGAACCACAAACGACTCCACCGACACTCGCAAGCCGCAGAATTCGGTGAGCGATCGCACTTTTGACATCTCAGGCCCTCGCGCCACTGACACAATGAAGTGGGGGTGGGAGGGCGGTCCTTGGCGGGGTCCGGATCGCGACGGCCGGATCGCAACTGCGTGACTCCCTGAACACGGATGTTCAGACTTTCCAGCTCCTCTCTGACGACGCTCTCAGGCATACCCCTACCCAGGTTCTTCACCAGAAGTCGCGCACAGCGGTCCTCTGGGAGTGTGAAGGTGTGGAAACTCACACCGTCCTTCCCATCGAGGGACCGCTGCGCACTGACCGCGGCTCTGAATCCGTCGGCGGTTGATGGGACGACCATCAACTTCTCGCCCTTTAGTTGGGCCATCAGACCGCCAGGGCAGGATGCCCGCAACCAGGCCAGGAAGGTACGGGTATCACTAACACCTAACATAAAAATGTTCGCCTTGTTAGGACGCTCTCCTGCTGGTAGGCAGGCGTTGTCCACTTGGGCGTTTGAAGTGGCGCCATCTGGAATGCCGCTCAGAGAACCGGACATGTCGCTAGACATGCGTCTTTTGGTTGTCACGGATGAGACACCGGATTCGGACGGGTCCGATTCCATGGCTGTGGGCTTGAACGTCCCACTTGGCTGAGACGGGAAGACGGGCCCGTCCAGTACAGCCGCTTACGTCGCCCCTCCCCCGGATGGTCCGGGTTGCCGGCTGCCGATAGCAGCTTGTTCGCCCGTGACTGACGAATTCGCGGGCAGAGGCACGGACCCAGTCCCAGGTGATGGCCGCCTCTTGGCGGGCTCCATCGACTCGCCCAAGCCTGCTAGCTCGTTGGCTTTGCGCCTGCCCGCGAGCTGTTGAGAGGCTCTGACCCCGCTCCCAGATGTGGTGCTGCGTTTCCCAGCAGACACTGCTGGCTTCTTCTTCCTCCGGGTCATAGCCAGCTTCAGCTCCTTAAGAAGTTTCGGCGACAACTGTAAAGTAGAAATAGCCTTAATAAAGGGTAACTCGTCCTGCCTCAACATGACGCTTCGGCAGGGGCACTCCGAAAAATCCTCCTGTCACTCCTCTGGTGTTGTTCTACTGTAGACTAAGTGCAGAAACCAGCGCAGTCAATAACCTGTTTGACCAGTTAAACTAGGCAGGTAAGTGTCTCGATCCTATCTCCAAGCCGGTCACAATCAGACTCCAACTCCTTCAACCAACTCTCCACTCGCTGCTCACTGCCACTCCTGTCGACTCACTCGACGACTGATCACTTGAGACATTACAGGTTACCAGAGACAAGGAAATCGCCTTGCCCTGCCGCTACAAACCTAGTGAGTTTGGTGTATGATCGAGCGCGGAATCTTTCTGGGAAATTAGAATATTGCTCATAGTAACCAACACCATAAAGTTTACTGAGTCTCGGAATCTTGTCTCTCCTGTCCCGCCTAGTCCCCAAAATAACCACTGCACTCTGTTCAACGTCTGTAAACCTTGTTTTCATTTAGAATAGTTGTCTCAATGTAAATTTACTTGCTTGTTTGAGAATGTTTATGGAATCTACGCCGGAAATTCTACTACGCTTTGAAGTTAGTCAGGAAGATGTGCTACATACCTGATATATATATATATATATATATATGTGTGTGTGTGTGTGTGTGTGTATACAATTTTCAGTTGTGATAATACAATCTTATCTATAAAATCTATATGGTTTAGGGGTCGTAAACTACCATATCACAATAAAAAATGTGTTTACAATGGGAAAAAAGCATCAACGTTTCAATTATATGAAATTTCGTACATAAGTTTGTTACGTTACTGCTATATATATACAAACACACAGAAGTGATTGCACGAAGTTTTACTAAGCAACTGACACAATCTTGTGAAAATCATGTAATAATAACACCAATACATAATACATCGCATTCACAAACACTCCAATACGAAGTCCGTACTGTTGTCTAAATTTCCATGAACGTATTCAGTCACTTTACAATAAAAAAAATTCGCTCGTGTCGCCGAAACATAAAATTATACCGCATAGGAAGACCTGCCTTATTTCCTGCAGGAATTGTGCCGCTATTCAAGTAGAAGACGACTGATGTCTCTAGTGGAAACAGACAGGAGGATAAATAAAGAAAATTAAGGAATAGCATAAAACGGGCTTGTGATAATTTTAACGCAATTTCATGCTTGCAAAACATTGCCTTGTGATTGTGTTCATATAAGAAAATATTTTGAAACATTTACCTACGTCTATCTCATCTTTCTGCTCTCACACACATCTGTTTTATCCTGCTTACCGTTCTAGAAATAAAAATACACAGGAAATGAGAATATATTTTGACACGGAGACATGTTCTGATTTATAAACTCCGGACTCTTCTCAAATAATCATAAAATTTAGTCTGCAAGGGTAACATTTTTCTTGTTGTTCACAACTGTATACACACGTACTATGGAATGCTACTGCTGCTATTAGTTCCTGTTACTATACGCCAGCTTACTTCGGACAGCCTATTATTTAGCTATCTGCATTGACTTTATATATGTAAAATTTGTCGTTCTTATATAATATTTTCTCTCCATCAAAACATTTCGTTGTAAAAATCTCTACCTCGCGATCTCTTAGGCATATCTATTACTATGACAGCACCCTGTTAGAGCTTAGAACACACAGATCATATTAAAATAAAAGCGTAATGGATCTTTACAGTCAGTGATGCCTTAAACTCCATTTTATTCTCAACATTACCCACAAATCCCATTTTTTTAATCTGAGAGGACACAAATGAACAAAGTCGAGTATGTGTAATCTTCTGTCGATAAATTATAGCGTCCACATTTCATTTATATCAGGCTTTATTTTACAATTTAGCCTGAATAGGAACAGATTCGTAGTCCAAACCCCAAGGATCGTGTGAATAAGAAGGTGCAAGGGCAAATAACTAGAGCGTGTAACGTTCTGTTTGTGAACATGTTTCATCCTCGTACATCTTGCTTAACGTTAGTGGGAACTTCTTCTTTTTTGTGCAGGAAACTGAATTGCTGTTTCGCTGGTTAGAGGTTACAGAACAGGTATTCTTGGCGTATCCACTGCATCATTAAAAAGCACTCCAATCCTCACTCGCCTAGTACAGCTACCTACAGTTTAAATATTCAGTATAATGGAAGAAATACTGGAATTGCATTTTAAATGCAAATTTATTTTTCATTCGTTCACAGCCGACATTTGTTTGGTTTACCACCAAACCCACTTGACTACGACGCCTTCAAAAACTTTGCGGCCTAACATAGTCGCTACGTAATCAATCAGGTGTGACGTCACAAGCACTTTCCACCATCAGACACATCCTTTCGTGGCGCCGTCTGTAAAAAAATTGAAAGAAAACACATTTTTTGTCTTTTTTCTTTGATGAAGCTTGGCAATCAAATTCCCGGACCATAATTTTTAAATTTCATAAATTATTTTGCTTCTGTCCCATGCACAGTGTCACTTCTGTTGTGCTGTAATTCTTTATCAGATGTCGGTGTTTCTTTCTTATCTTTTCTAATACTTTCTGATAATTGCTTATTCGTGTGGAGCTGACATCGTTATTACCTTATTACACGTGATTTCCTCTTACGTCTATTTAGCGAATTACTTTGCCTAGTGCTGTATTCCGCTCATTCTAAAATCGTACGGGCTGGCGTAAACTGTTTTATACTATCTACATGCCAGCTACATTTTCTGCATGTGTCTGTTGTAGCTAGAGATTCATTAAGAATAAATTGCCTGTAATTACGTAAATATATCAATGGTCTGAATCTGTACAGTTATCACAAAGGCGTCAGTTTCTAAAAATACACTTCCCCATGTTTAATTCATGCATTCTACACAGCTTTCCGACTTAACGTTGCCTTATTTGGACTGGCTTGTTTCCACTTCTATGCAGCTATTATTATTAGTATCATCATCATCTCCTTTATGCAGGGTATTTATACATATATTCCTGAGACAAACTATGTCCCTAGGGAATACAGTGTTGCTGCTATTCTGTTCTTACTATTCATGGTGCTTATATCGTTAGTTTCAGTGCTGAATTTATTGTATTTTTACATTAGTTCTTTCCGAAGTATGTGTGCAGTGTCCAAAATGGCTGTTTTCTGTAGTTCTTGTTTTCGTGTTTTCTTGGTACGTTGCCCACGTATTTTGTAAATGACTTTGAAATAGTCCCAGTCGCCCCTATTATTACTGGTATCACCTTTGTTTTTACATTCCACATGCGCTGTATTTCTATTGTAAGGTCTTTATATTTTAGAATCTTCTCGGTTTGCTTTTTAATCACATTTCTGTCTCCAGAAATTGCAACGTCTATTAACATACATGTTCCCTTTTCATTATCACGGATTATAATGTCTGGTTTGTTGCTCGTGACAGTCCTGTCAGTTTGTACTGTCGATTCCACAATACGTGTATGTTTGCCTTGCCTCCTTGACTTGATTCTACTGATTTTGGAACATGTTCATACCAGTGTTTTTTGTCCAATTGCACCTCTGTTTCCTTGGAAATGTTGAAGTGTAGTTGTGCACACAATCTATCATGTCTTTTTATGTACTGTTCTTTTGCCAGTATTGGGCATGCTGATGTTATGTGGTCTATTGTCTCGTCAAATTGTTGGCAAAGTCTGCA
>Ga0123355_10018628_pt1 | contig 11026 bp, 11 predicted proteins | sample TergutEmb28metaG_3_FD_89872 | JGI IMG/M metagenome (GOLD analysis project Ga0123355, IMG submission 89872) | Embiratermes neotenicus P1 segment gut microbial communities from Petit-Saut dam, French Guiana - Emb289 P1 | ecosystem: Host-associated > Arthropoda: Insects > Digestive system > Gut ...
GTCTCAAAGCCAACACATCTTTTGCCATTTCCAAGGCATCTGCCAAGTCGTCCCCTTGAGTGTAGCAGCTTTCTACATCAGGGAAATTTACAAAATAACCGATATCCTCCGGAGTTAAAACAACAGGGTATACGTATTTAGCCATAATTAAACCTCTTTCTATTTAAGACCTGCGTCCTTTAATATACTGGTGTTCCGTCTTTAATTTCCGATTTTATAAATTCTTTATTATCAAAAGGGGCTGTCTCGCTAGGCACTTATAGCGAATAATTATGCGCTCTACTCGTCATTGCGAGGAACGAAGTGACGAAGCAATCCAGAAAATCAAGGCTTCTGGATTGCTTCGCTATGCTCGCAATGACGGATGCTTGCATATTTATTCAACATTTTTGCTTAACGAGACAGCCCCTCATAATCACTGTATCCTCTTAAATATATCCAAAATCCTATCCAAATCCTCGGTAGAATAATACTCAATTTCAATTTTGCTCACCTTTTTACCAGGACGAATTTGCACTTGCGACCCCAGCACGCGCTTTAATTCATACTCCGCGCGACGGTACGCATAAGTGGAATTATCCTGCGCGCTGGCGGCCTGCTCTTTTTCTTCCGCGCCTTCTGCTTCCTCTGCCGCTTGCTTTGCGGCTACTTTTAGTACTTGGGATATCATTGTTTCTGCGGCGCGCACACTCAGGCCATCTTGTACAATTTTTTCTGCACAGGTGGCTTGCAGCTCGGGGTCTTCTACGCTTAGCAGCACTTTTGCGTGGCTGGCTGTAAGCTTACCTTCCGCGGCGAGTTCCTGTGCGCGTGGGGTAAGCTCCAGCAAGTGTAAAGCACTAATTATAGCATGTTTATTCTTGCCAAGCTTTGTGGCAATATCATCGGCAGAAAAGAAAAATTCGTCCATCAGGCGTTTGTAGCTGTTTGCTTCTTCGATTGGCGTTAAATCTTGCCGCTGGATATTTTCTATAATTGCCGCCTGTAGAATTTCCATTTCCGTATATTCTTTGATGATAACGGGAATTTCCGTAAGTTGTGCCAAACGCGCCGCGCGATAGCGGCGTTCGCCAGAAATAATGGTGTAATGCCCACCATTGTCACTCACCAAAAGCGGCTGAATGATACCCAGCGTTTTCATAGATTCCGCAAGTTCTTTCAGCGCGTCTTCATCAAAATATTGGCGCGGCTGTGTCGGGTTGGGTTCCACCTTGCGGATATCAACCATCATAGCGCCGCCTGTGGCTGGTGTTGTTTGTGCCGCTGGCTCTGCTGCCGCGGGCTGTTCTTTTTCTATCGGCTTTTTTGCATCTACTGCTGCACCGTCTAATAAGGCATTTAGCCCTTTACCAAGTCCTTTTTTCTTCATTTATAACGCTCTCCTTTAACCCCGTTTTTTTATCACTTCGCGTGCTAAACTCATATATGCTTCCGCGCCTTTAGAATTTGGTGCGTACATGGTAATTGGCAGCCCGTGGCTTGGAGCCTCGCTTAAACGCACATTGCGCGGGATAATGGTATCGTAGGTGTACGCAGAAGAATTGGCCCGCACTTCTTCCACTACTTGCGCACTTAAATTTGTGCGTACATCGTACATGGTAAACACCAGGCCCTCGATGACGAGCCGCGGATTTAGTTTGCGCTGTATCAGGTCTATTGTATGCATGAGCTGCGTCAAACCCTCTAGCGCATAATATTCGCACTGGATAGGTACAAGTATAGAATCTGCGGCACACAATGCGTTTAACGTAAGCAAGTTAAGGGACGGCGGGCAATCGATGAGTATGTAGTCATACAAATATTTGGCATGACTAAAAATGTCCCGCAGCTTAAATTCCCGTTGTGGCTGGTCGATAAGTTCGATTTCTGCGCCGCTAAGCTCGATATTGGCGGGGAGCAGCTGCAACCCTTCGATACCAACATTAAGGGCAACCTGCTCTAGGTACGTTTCGCCCAGCAACAACGAGTATATGGAAGACTCCACCTTGTACTTATCTACTCCAAAACCACTTGTAGTGTTTCCCTGCGGGTCCATGTCCGCCACAAGTACACGTTTACCGGCCTGAGCCAAACACGTTGCAAGATTTACAATGGTGGTGGTTTTACCCACACCACCCTTCTGATTAGCTACAGCAATTACCCTTTTCATGGAAACACTCCTCTTGTTTTTCTTGACATGATGTATTATATCATTTTGGTGCGACAAAATAAACGATATAATTTTTGAGCAAAAAAATCGGCCAAATGGGCCGATAGGTAGATTAATGAAAATAGGGTAAAATTAATGCTTAAAATGCCGCACGCCTGTAAACACCATGGCAATACCGTGTTTATTAGCCGCATCAATTGAAAGCTGGTCGTTAACAGACCCGCCTGGCTGTATTATTTCGGCAATGCCGTAGCTTGCGCATAGTTCCACCACATCTGGGAACGGGAACATTGCGTCGGACGCAAGTACTGCGCCTTTTGCTTTATCCCCTGCCCTGCTTAGTGCCGCTTCTGCGGCCCAAACGCGGCTTACTTCGCCGCCGCCAATGCCTAATGTGCAGCCATCCTTGGCAACAACTATTGCATTAGATTTGACATGCTTAACAACTTTCATTGCAAATAGCAGGTCGCTCATTTTTTGTGGGGAGTTTTCTGTTACAACTTTTTGAGTTTCGGTTTCTATATCAACGGCGTCCGATTCTTGAACCAGCAAGCCACCGCCTACGCTTTTGCACTCCCATACAGTTTGTGCATTTTTATTTATATCGGGCAATGCCAAAAGACGCAGGTTCTTTTTCTTGGTTAGCACTTTTATAGCCTCGTCGCTAAAAGACGGTGCGATGATTACTTCCAGGAAAATTTCATGCATTTTACGTGCGGTTGCTTCGTCTATTGCGCGGTTTACGCACACTATGCCGCCAAAAATGGATTGTGGGTCGCAGTTGTACGCGGCAGTATAGGCATCAAAAATGGTTTCGCCTGTGGCAACACCGCAAGGGGTGGCGTGTTTGACTGCAACGCACACGGGTTCTTCAAACTCTTTTGCAAGTGCCAGCGCAGCATGAGCATCGGCGATATTGTTAAAAGAAAGCGGCTTGCCATGCAGTAGCTTTGCGGATTCTATACCGTTATATTTCTGCTGCAGCCATGTGTAATATGCCGCCTGTTGGTGCGGGTTTTCTCCATAGCGCATCGGTGTGCCGTGCTTGTCAAAGGTGATGGTTAATGTTTCTGGGAAAGTGCCGGGGGCAGCAATTGTGCGTAAGTACTCCGCAATATATGCGTCATACGCCGCGGTGTAGCTGAATGCTTGCGCCGCTAAGCGGAAGCGGTATGCTTCGTCAATGGCGTTATCGGTTATACGCTGTGCCAGCTCCGCGTATTCTGCCGGATTGGTTACAACCGTTACATATTTGTGGTTTTTTGCAGCGGCCCGTATCATAGACGGCCCGCCCACATCAATTTGCTCGATGGCATTTGCGAGTGTATGCGCTGGGTTTTCCACTGTTTTCCTGAATGGATATAAATTTGCAACCAGAATATCAATTGTGCCTATGTTTTGCGCGTCCATTGTGCGGCGGTGTTCAGCATCGTCCTGCACCGCAAGCAGCCCGCCAAATATAGCAGGGTGAAGGGTTTTGAGCCGCCCGTCCATACATTCTGGGAAGCCTGTTACGTCTTCTATGGCGGTAACCACCAGCCCATTTTCGGAAAGCAGCGATGCCGTACCGCCTGTTGAAATAAGCGCGTAACCGGCAGCGTGTAACGCCTTTGCCAGCTCAAGCACACCGGTTTTGTCGCTTACGCTTAAAAGCGCGCGTTTTTTTGTCATGTTAGCCACCTATCCCCAAATAAAATGTGTTGCGCTATTCTCTACAACGCTGCCTATCACAAACGCTTTTTCTCCTTGCCCTTCCAAAGTGTCAATTAACTTCTGCGCTTCTGCCGCAGAAACCGCCAGCACCATGCCTACGCCCATGTTAAAAATATTGTACATCTCATTCCAGTCTAACCCGCCTTGTTGTTGCAAAAACGGGAAGATATCCGGCATTTCCCATGTGCCCTGTTTCACTACCGCCGCAATGCCTGCCGGTAACATGCGCGGGATATTTTCTATAAACCCACCGCCTGTAATGTGCGCCATACCTTTTATTGTCACGTGTTTTAATGCATGAAGTATGGGCTTTACATAAATTTTTGTGGGCGTTAGCAACGCGTTGCCAAGGGGCGTATCGCCAAAATACACTTTATCCAGCGGCAGGTCCGCCACTATTTTACGAATAAGCGAAAAACCATTGCTGTGTACACCAGAAGATGCAATGCCTACCAGTACATCACCTTCGGTAATATTTTCGCCTGTTACCATGTTTTGTTTTTCCACAACGCCCACGGCAAACCCGGCAATATCATATTCGCCATCTTGGTATAAGCCTGGCATTTCCGCGGTTTCACCGCCTGCCAGTGCACAGCCGGACTGTACACAGCCTTCGCTTACACCTTTAATGATATCTTCAATTTGCGCAGGGTCTATGCTGCTTGTGGCGATGTAATCCAAAAAAAATAACGGCTCCGCACCTTGCGTAATGATATCATTTACACACATTGCAACCGCATCTATTCCAATTGTATCGTGGCGATTTAACGCGAAAGCCAGCTTTAGTTTTGTGCCAACGCCGTCTGTTCCGGAAACGAGAACAGGCTCTTTTACGTTTAACGCACTTAGGTCGAATAAACCGCCAAAACCGCCGATGCCGCTCATAAGACCGGGGCGTGCGGTGCGTGCTACGTGGGATTTCATGCGGGAAACCGCTTCGTATCCTGCTTCGATGTTTACGCCTGCTTGTTTGTAGGCTTCTGACATGTTATACATCCTTTCTATTAATACAAACCACGGGCAAACTGTGTTCGCCCGCAAATTGCGTATTTACTTGGGTTTATGATGGCCTCTCCAAAGATATCCGCCCAAGTTTGCCGCCTCTAAACTCATCTAACAGTATAATCGCCGCGCGTTCAATATCTATAACTCCACCCTTCATTTTGAAGCCACGCGCCTCGCCGATATCCATTAAAATTTGTCGTCTGTCCTCTGCATTTTCGCACTTTTCGCATTTCATTTTATATCGTGTTTCCAATGCTTTTGGGTCTATCTCCATAAGCATTTGAACCAAATTTTCTGCCAAAGCAATTTTATCTACAACGTTGTCCGACACCGCCCCTGTACATGCCAGTTTTAGCCCCACGTCCGGGTCTTCGAATTTGGGCCACAATACGCCGGGGGTATCCATTAAATCTATATTGGTACCCACTTTAATCCACTGCCGCCCTCGTGTAACACCCGGCCGGTCTGCCGTAGCAGTACTGGCGCGGCCCGAAAGCAAATTTATAAATGTAGACTTGCCCACATTGGGGATGCCTAAAATCATAGCCCGCGTAGGGACATTAATACGCCCGCGTTTACGCTGGCTTTCGGCCCTTTCCTGCATGATTTTTTTCAATAGTTCGGTAAATTGATTAAGCCCGCTTTTTTTCTTATCGTTTTCTTTGGCACTAAGCGGCAACGTAAAAAAGCCCAGTTTGCGGAAGTGTTCTTCCCACTGGGCTGTAACTGTAGGGTTGGCTAAATCAGCTTTATTAAGCACTAAAATGCGCTTTTTTCCCTTGGCTAAGCTGTCGATATCTGGGTTGCGGCTAGACAATGGAACCCTTGCGTCCAAAATTTCTACCACAACGTCAATTAAGCCCATTTGGGCGGTAAGCATTCTTTTGGTTTTGGTCATATGACCAGGATACCATTGGATTTGCATATTTGTTGTGCCAGAATCCATTGCTACTCCACCCTTCCAAAAGACGAAAGGGGCCAAAACCGCACTAAAACTTTGCCCAGCATTTCACTTTCCGGCACAGTGCCAACCGTCGTACAGCGGCTATCCCTGCTCACATTACGGTTATCACCAAGCACAAACAGATGCCCCGGCTCCACGGTTACCGGGAAACTCATGTCGCCACGGTTTAGCACCGGCATAAAAGAAAAATCGTCATCCAACGGAAGGCCATTGACCAAAAATTGATCCTCTTGCAAGTCAACAATATCTCCGGATACAGCAATAACCCGTTTGATAAAAAAATCAGACGGGTCTTTTGGGTAAGGGAAAGCCACAATGTCCCCAGCTTTGGGCGAATTAAACAGATAGGTAAACCTGTTCAGTATTAAAACATCGCCGTGGCTTAGTGATGGTTCCATAGAATATCCTGTAACACGAGTAATCCTAAAAAGAAAAGTGCGAGCCACAAAAGCCAGCAAAAGTGCCAGCCCAATGACTAAAACCCACTCTATTAAGCCCCGTAAAATGGGATTTCCTATGCGGACCTTGAACATTTATGCTTTTTTCGCTTTAGAGAAAATCGCTTCTTTCACTTTAGCGGCTTTACCAATTCTATCACGCAAGTAGAACAATTTTGCGCGGCGCACAATACCACGGCGCACAACTTCTATGTTGTCTACCCTTGGCGAATGCAATGGCCACGTTTTTTCCACACCAATGCCGCTGGAAAGGCGACGCACGGTAAAGGTCTCGCGAAGGCTACCGCCTTGGCGTTTAATAACTACACCTTCAAAAACCTGGATTCTTTCTTTCGCGCCTTCTACAATTTTGGCGTGTACGCGAACGGTATCTCCAATATTAAACTGCGGCAATTCTGCCTTCATTTGAGATTGTTCGAGTTCTTTTATTAATGTATGCACTTTATTGTCCTCCTGACTGATGTGTTGCTCATACTTCTTAAGCAGCGCACATGAAATGATTATACAACACCTTGGACATTGCCGTCAAATAATATCGCAGAAAATCCTTATGAATGCACCAGCCCAAGTAATACTGCTACGGCGACTACAGCCGTTAGGCTTAGAAAAGTGCCAATGATGTAAGTGTTCGCCTTCAAATTGCTTTTTTTATCTTTTATTTCCGGAAACCTTGCTATGGATTTTGCGGAAATCACTAACCCAATTGCGCTATATTCACCGCTTAATAGCAAAAAGTAAACGACGATTCTTTCCAGATAGCCGATTATACGGCCCGCGTCTTTTTGTTCTTCTTGCTCCTTCTTTTCTTCTTTATTTTTATCGTCTTTTTGGGCGACTTTTTTCTTATTAAAATCCCAAATAACCCCTGACTCTAACAGAATGCCAACCGGACGCAGGATTATCAACAGCCCTAACGGTATATTAAGATAGCCGGCATACTCATATATGTAGTACCCAACGGTAAGTCCCCTACCCCACATGCACCACGCTAAAAGTATACATGCAAAATGAGCGGCTTGATCTATGGAAAAAAGCCACTTTTGAGAGGGGATAAATTTTTTCAAAAAATCTATGGTTAAGTGTGAACAGCTTAACAAAATAAACATCCATAAAAGATTCCACGAATATGCAACGCCACCAAACCATGCTAAGGATAATAACGCTAATACAATACAAGTTGCGTATACAATTCCATGGGCAAAGAACCATTTATAGCTTGCATTTTTCTTCTTGACCATGTTATTGGTTTGAAGGTAAAAATCCCCTATAACGTGTCCTAATAGCAGAGTTGCTAATGTGAGTGAGATATTCATTATCTAGCGTCCTCCATGTCCTTTTTGATATTTGATATAAATACATGAAGATGGTCTGTATATTTAGGAGAAGGAAGCAACATCGTTTCGTATAGAGACAATGCTTCTTTTGCCCAATGTAGAGCCTGCTCATAATTTTTAGCCTTATGATGACAATATGCGATATTACTCAGTGTAATGGCATAGTTAAGAGGAAGAATTTCATCTGCATTCATATTCATAGTAAGGTTCATATCATAGTATTTTAACGCTTCCTCATATTCTTCCATACGTATATACATATCTGCAAAACTATCGTAAATATTCCCAACAAAATCGTGAGCATCGCCAAAGATGTGTCGAGCTACATCTACTGCATTTTGAAAAAACCTTTTTGCTGCCGCATAATCTCCTATTGCAGTGCATATTTCTGCTTTTATTAACAGTGTTTCGGCATATTGCATTCGTGTTTTAGACATTCTATCCTGTAAATGTATAGATTCATTAACAAATCTTTCTGCATTTTCGTACTCCTTAATTAAATAGGATACTCGCGCCAATTTATTATAGATTGGAATAAGTAACGGATCATTTTTTTCCAATTCGCTTTTTGCTATTTCAAGTGCTTTTTGGAAAAGAGCCAGCGCGACAGCATAATCCCTTTCAAGTTCAAATGCAGTAACCCCCATATTGAAATACGGTACATAACTTTTTTCCACCACAGGCTTATCCTCTATCGTATACGCATCCATATTTATAAGATAATCTGTCAAGCCTTCCCATGCTTGACGGTACGCTTCATAATTTGCCGCTTTAAGCTGTTTATTTACAACAGAAGGTGAAATGCCAAGCTGCTTACCAACCACTTTTTGCATACTGCCATATTTCTCCATTGCCCATACAATTTCTCGCTGTTTATCTGTCCAGCCTTCGGTTAGGGCTGTCATTAACGCAAGGTGGCTGTCTACAAGAGACTGCGCAAGAGAGCCGATGTCAAAAGATACTTGAAGCCAATGGGTACTTTCGCGTTTTTTCAATTTTTCCAAATTTGCAAATGCGGTATGAAACGCGGGGCCATCTGTTTTATTACGGTCTTCGCTTGTTACGGTCAGGTGCCCAAGTGCAACGCTTATGCGTATCGTTGTTTTTTCTACACTATATACAGCTTTTATTATATCCTGTATAATTTGGGGCGCATGGTATTGTGTGAGCATTACCCCTTCAAAGGCATCGCCCCGCACCATGCCAAAGGGTGCCATTAACGAGCCTATATGATCGGTATTTATCCGGTCAAAGGCATTTTGTATGGCTTCGGTCACTCTTTTCCGTATATCGGTATCCGGGTCGATTCCACGTGAATCAACGATATCCCCCACTACAACACAGTACATTGCCCGGTTCCTCCTTACAACAGATTTGGACATGGGGCTGTCTCTCCTTTTTAATAATATACCAATTTTGGTATATTTGCAATAGAATTGACCAAAAAAGGTGTACAGGCTATCAATTAGCCATTTTTGGTTCAAGCCATATGATTACATACTATTTATGATATCCAAAAAGCGTTAAAACCAGCCGCCAATACACGCCGCAACAAAATTCTATTGAAATCTTCGCTGCAATATTGTAGTATAAATATGCAATAATCACCTTTGGGAATAGATAGGTGCTGGTGTGCCTCCTGGTCTTCAAAACCTGTGCCGGTGGTCAAAAACTGCCTAGGTGGGTTCGATTCCCACATATTCCCGCCAAAATTTATGGTATTCGTTTTTGTACGAATGCCTTTATATATTAGGAAACCGCTATGGACATTAAAACACTCAGTAAACTTGCCGCATGTGGCGGCTGTACCGCAAAACTACCGCCGGGGATGCTAAAAGACAGCCTTTCTAAAATCCCCACATTTAGCGACCCTCATTTGCTGGTGGGTTTCGACAGCTCGGATGACGGAGCGGTTTACAAGCTTAGCGATGATATCGCTATTATTCAAACGCTGGACTTTTTCCCGCCAATGGTAGACGACCCTTATTTGTTTGGGCAAATTGCGGCGGCTAACGCGTTATCCGATATATACGCAATGGGCGGTGACGTAAAAGTTGCACTGAACATCGTTGCATTCCCAGAAAATGAAGATCCCGGCATATTGGCGGCTATTTTGCAAGGCGGTGCGGAAAAAGTAAAAGAAGCTGGCGGCGTGCTATGCGGCGGGCATTCGATTAACGACGCCACAATAAAATATGGCTTATCCGTAACGGGCGTAGTCCACCCAGATAAAATAATGCAAAATAACCGCTGCAGAATTGGCGATAGAATAATTTTGACCAAGCCGTTGGGTGTGGGGCTTGTTACTTCTGCGTTCAGAGTTGGGGAAGCAAGCCACGACAGTTTTAACCTAGCGTTAAAATCCATGCTAACGTTGAATAAATATGCTTTTGAAGTTGCAAGAAAATACGATATATCAAGTCTGACCGACGTTACGGGCTTTGGCTTTCTTGGGCATCTTAACGAGATGGTGGATGCCGAAAAATATTCCATTCAGATGAGCAGCACAAATATTAATTATATTCCCGAAGCAAAACGTTTGGCTCGCGAGTTCCTGCTTACTTCTGCCGGGCAGAAAAACCGAAACTTTCTTGCAAGCGACGTACAATTTGAAGACGTAGACGATTTCATGCAAGAGATACTCTTCGACCCGCAGACGTCCGGCGGGCTTATTATTGCCGTATCGGCAGAAGACACCAAACCGCTTTATGCGGAGCTTGAAAAGTTAGAGCTTGCACCATGTATAGTAGGCGAGGTTGTGCCAAGGCTTGCAAAAAATATTGTAGTGTGGTGATTTGGTATGAATAGAATCAATTGTGTGGGCGATATATGCCCTGTGCCTGTGATAAAAGCAAAAAAAGCCCTAGCGGATATAAACGCGTCCTCCTTCGATGGGCTTGAAATTGTTGTTGACAATGAAATAGCTGTACAAAATATATCTAAGCTGCTAAATTCCCTTGGATGCTCCTTTTCGACCTCAAAAGAAGAATCGGGGCATTTTTTGATACAAATTTCGGAATATGGCAGTTCGGCTGAACCTATGTCGCCCCATTCCCCGCCGTCAAAAATTGTTGTAATTGCTTCGGAAATTATGGGAGCCGGCGACGATGCGCTTGGCAAAATGCTGATGAAAGGGTTTATCTTCGCCATGACTCAACTGGAAAGCCTGCCGAAGGCGGTTATTTTTTATAACAGCGGCGTGCGCTTAGCCCTAAAAGATTCCGAAAGTATCACTGATTTGCAATACTTACTCCAGCAAGGTGTGAAAATTTTGTCTTGCGGTATGTGCCTAAACCATTTTAATGCGCTTGCAGACCTTGCGGTTGGCAAGGTCACAGATATGTACAGCATCGTAAACCTCATGCAGCAATCTGCCTGCATTATTAGGCCGTAATATGATTTA
>Ga0123355_10018629_pt1 | contig 11026 bp, 8 predicted proteins | sample TergutEmb28metaG_3_FD_89872 | JGI IMG/M metagenome (GOLD analysis project Ga0123355, IMG submission 89872) | Embiratermes neotenicus P1 segment gut microbial communities from Petit-Saut dam, French Guiana - Emb289 P1 | ecosystem: Host-associated > Arthropoda: Insects > Digestive system > Gut ...
CAGTTTCAGGGCGAACCCCTTCCTGAGTAATAAGTCGCGTCTGAAATCATTTCGCCCTTCGCCGAAAACCGGCCTGAAGCCGCCGGTTCTCGCCTCGCGCTCAATTGTTTCAGACTGCGATTATTACTTGATGGCAAACACGTCCTTTGGCATGGAAGCGACTGCTTAATTTCTCGGTTGCAGGGCAAGTATAACCCACGTGTTTTACCATAGTATCCGGAACGGTTCTGAGAATTTTTCCTGGAATCATGCAACCCGAAGACACAAAAAAACCGCGCATTCACGCGGTTTTTCATCGTTTTTGTCCCGATTTTAAAGGGCGAAGTCTTATCGTAACGGAATTCGCACCCGCGCGTTTACGCCGATGAAATCATCCAACAGCACGTCGTCGGTGATTGTAATTTCAACCGCAAGCGTGTGAACAACTCGCGTAAAATTGCCGCCGGTGTTAAAAAACATGGCTTGCCCCGTAAGCTCCGCGCTTGTGATTCGCGAAATTTCCGAAATGTAGCCGGTAAATTGCCTGCTGCCGAAAGGGTCGATGGTAACATAAGCATCTTGCCCCCTGTAAAGCCGCCCGACGTCGGTTTCTTCGATGTACGCGCGAATGTGAATATTGTTCACGTCCGCAATAGTCGCAATCGGAGTCATGGGCGAAACCTGCTGACCCTGCCGCGCGTATGTTCGCACAACAAGCCCGTCGAACGGCGAGCGCAATGTTTCGCCGTTTTCGACCCATCCGATTATTGCATTCTCCGCCAAATACTGCCCCTCGTGAATGGTGAATCGCTCAAGTGTACCGGGAAGTTGCGGCATTACGTCAAATCGCGTTGTCGTCACTCGCGCATTGTCCGTTGTGATATAACCCGCGCTTCGCCACACGAAGAAAATCCCCGTCGCCGCACCGCCGGCAAGAATCACCGTCAAAATCAGCACAATCCAAATTTTACTTGCACCCTTTTTTTCTTCCGGTTTCGTTTCTTCGGTTTTTTCGACCGTCTTTTTTTCGTCATTCATACATATCGCCCCTTTTTATTTTTTTTAAATCCCTCGGGGGAAAACTTTTTTGAAAAAAAGTTTTCCCCCGAACCCCCTTTCAAAAAACTTTTTCGGAAAATCGCGCTTCGCGCGATTTTCGATAAATTTTTGTCGAACTTTTTTTAAAAAGTTTGCAGGGTGCGGGACGGAGTCCCGCGGTCTTAAATTTTATATATCAAACTGAGAATTATATAAATCCGCGTAAAAGCCGTTCTGTTCGAGCAGATTATCATGGCTGCCCTGTTCGATTATGTCGCCGTCTTTCATTACAAAAATGACGTCGGCATCTTTGATTGTCGAAAGCCTGTGGGCGATTACGAATGATGTTCGTCCCTGCATCAGCTTTTTCATCGCGGATTGAATCAAAACTTCGGTGCGGGTGTCGATGGAGCTTGTTGCTTCGTCGAGAATGAGAATCGCCGGGTTTTTTAAAATTACGCGGGCGATTGTGAAAAGTTGCTTCTGCCCTTGAGAAATATTTGACGCTTCTTCGTTCAAAATCATATTGTACCCGCCGGGAAGCGTTCGTATAAATTTGTGGCAATGAGCGGCTTTTGCGGCGGCAATAACTTCGTCGTCGGTGGCGTCGGGCGAGCCGTAACGAATGTTCTCCATTATTGAGGCGTTGTACAGCCACGTGTCCTGCAAAACCATGCCGAAAATGTGCCGCAACTCCGCGCGTGAAAACTCGGTGGAATCAATGCCGTCGATGAGAATTTTGCCGCTGTTGATTTCATAAAAACGCATGAGCAGTTTTACAACGGTGGTTTTTCCCGCGCCGGTCGGGCCGACGATGGCAACTTTTTGCCCCGGTTTCACGTTTTTTGAAAAATCGTGCAAAATAATTTTTTCCGGGTCGTAGCCAAAGCGAACATTTTGAAAACTTACGCGACCTTCGTAGGAATCTTTGTGCGCGGAGATTTTCGGGTCGGGAGTTTCTTCTTCTTCGTCCAAAAATTCAAAGACTCGTTCTGCGGCGGCAATTGTGCCTTGAAGCATGTTTCCCGCCGCGCCGAGTTCGCCGAGGGGATAGGTGAATGTTTGGATATATTGAATAAACGCCTGCACGTCGCCGATTGTAATTGCCCGCTGAACAACAAGCCATCCGCCCATTACCGCCACGAGTACATAACCGATGTTTCCGACGAAATCGAAAATCGGCATAACGATGTTACCCATGAACTGCGCTTTCCATCCGGATTTACGAACTTCGCCGTTGGCTTTGCGAAATTTTTCAAGCGCGTCGTCTTCGCCGGAATACGAACGCACAACGTCATGGCCGCTGTAGGTTTCCTCAACGATGCCGTTCAAGCTGCCCATTGCCTCCTGCTGCTTGGAGAAGAATACATGCGACTTGTTCATAACCATAACCATAATCCACATGGACAGCGGAATTATTACAAGAGCGGCGGCCGTCATGGCAAGATTTATGGAAAGCATCATTATAAGTGTACCTAAAATTGTTGTTGACGCGGTGATTAACTGCGTGAGGTTCATGCTAAGGGTTTGGCTGATTAAATCGACGTCGTTTGTCATGCGCGACATGACTTCGCCCTGCGAGCGCGTGTCGTAATAATTTATCGGAAGCCGGTGCATTTTATCGGCGATTTTTTCGCGCAGTTCGTAGGTTACTTTTACGCTCAGCCGCGCCATAATCAGCTCTTGGAAGAAATTGCAGATTGCCGACACGATGTACAGCGTGATGAGAATTGCCGTGAGATTGCCCATTTGTCGAAAATCCGTCAAAAGTCCCGTTCCGAGAACGTGGGCAACAATGCCGTCAACGAGAATCGTTGTAACCCGCCCCATAACTCGCGGCCCGATTACCGCAAAAACCGTGGACACGACTGCCAAAATTATTACAATCGTAAGGGCGGTTCGTTGCGGCTTGAGATAATTTATGAGCTGCTTAATTGTTTTTTTCGGGTCTTTGGCTTTTTCGGCGACGCCTTCCATCCCCCCGAACATATCACTCGCGCCGCCGTCGGTCTTTTCCGCCTTGACAATTAAATCGTCGTTTTCGTTCATTTGCCGCCCACCTCCTCTTCGGAGAGCTGCGATGCCGCGATTTCTTTGTAAACTTCGCAGGACTTGATTAAATCCTTGTGCTTGCCCGTTCCGACGATTTCGCCATGGTCGAGTACCAAAATTTTATCGGCGTCCATGATGGACGAAACCCGTTGCGCAATTACGAGCATCGTTTTTTCGCCCATTTTATTTTTCAGCGCGGCACGAAGTTGAGCATCGGTTTTTACGTCGAGGGCGGAAAAGCTGTCGTCGAATAATTGAATCGGCGCATCCTTGACCAATGCGCGGGCAATTGAAAGCCGCTGCCGCTGCCCGCCGGAAAAATTCGAGCCGCCTTGGGCAACGTTTGATTCGAAGCCCTCGGGTTTTTCCGAAATAAACGCCTCCGATTGCGAGATTTCTGCGGCGCGCGAAATTTTTTCTTCCGTGGCGTCCTTGTCGGCATAAAGCAGATTCGACAAAATTGTTCCGCTGAACAGCGACGCTTTTTGCGCCACGTAAGCAATTCTTGTGTGCAAATCCTCTTTGTGCGCGTCGCGAATATCAACGCCGTCGATGAAAATGCCGCCGGCCGTTACGTCAAAAAAGCGAAGCAACAGCTTGAAAAGTGTGCTTTTCCCCGAACCGGTCGCGCCGATAATTGCCGTCGTTTGCCCCGGTTCGGCGGTGAAGCTGATATTTGTTAAAACGTCGTCATCACCGTCGGTTGCGTCGGGGTAGCGGAAATTTACGCCGCGAAATTCAACAACGCCCTTGAAATCCGTCGGAAAGGGTAGGGGGTTTTCCTTCAATTGAATACTGCCTTCGGTGTCGAGGACTTCGCTGATGCGGTTCATGCTTACGGCTGCGCGGGGAACCATAATGAACATCATGGAAATCATCAAAAATGAAAAAATAATCAGCATGGCGTATTGCAAAAATGCAAAAATGTCGCCGATGTCGGCGCGAAACGCACTTGCCTGATGCGCTCCGACCCACACAATAAGCGTGGTTGTGAGGTTCATAACAAGAGAGATAATCGGCGTCATAAAGGCAAATGCCTGCCCCACAAATCGCTCGGCCTGCGCCAAATTTTTATTGGCTTCGGCGAAGCGTTTTTTTTCAAACATCTGCGTAGAAAATGCTCGCACAACAAGAATCCCGGTCAAATTTTCCCGCGTTACTTGGTTTATGCGGTCGATGAGCGTTTGCCAAATTTTGAATTTCGGATACGCGACAAAAAACATTATGCCCATCAGCACGAGCATCACGGATGTTGCAGAAACAACGACCCACGCAAGCTCGGTGCTTCTGTCCAGCGCGCGGATAATTCCGCCCACGGCCAGAATCGGCATGTAAATCAGTTGACGAATTGCCATCATAAGCGTGTTTTGCACCTGCATAATATCGTTTGTTGTGCGCGTAATCAGCGAAGATGTGTTGAAGCGATTAACTTCGGCGTTCGAAAATTTCAGCACTTTTTCAAAAACTGCTTCGCGCAAATCATTTGCGACGCCGGTTGCAGTTCTTGCCGTAAAGAAGCCGACAATCAGCGCAATCAGCATGGCAAGAAAGGTAAGCCCGAGCATAATCGCGCCGTTGCGCCAAATCACCGACAAATGCCCGGGCAGAACCCCGTCGTTTACAATATCCGCCATATAGCCGGGCAAAATCAGCGCGACCATTGCTTCAAATGAAAGCAAAAATGTGACCGCAATCATCATGCCGCTGTATGGCTTCATAAATTTTAAAAAATTTCGCATTTTTTTCTCCGTTTATAATCAAGTTTTCGGGGCGGAGCCCCGCAGCGTCATTTGACCTTGGCGATTATAATGTATACCATCATGGTAGAGTCAAGTCGCAAATTTAATATCGCGCGTACGGTTTTGAAAACGAGAAAAAAAGGAGATTTTTTATGAGCAGAAGAAAAAATTTAATGTCTATCGGTGATATATCAAAACTTACGGGTTCGAGCATAAAATCTTTGCGATATTACGAGAAAATAAATATTTTGAAACCGGCTTACATTTCATCCGATTCGGGTTATCGATACTACAGCCTCGACCAGGCTTATCTGATTGGGATGATACGGTTCAGCATTGAAATCGGGATTCCGCTCGCGCAAATGACGCAGTTTGTTGACGCCGACGGAACAATGGATTTTCGAAGTTTCATTGAAGAAGGTCGTGCGGTTGCCGAAAAAAAATTGGGTGTGCTGAAAAGGGGGCTGCGCCATATTGATATTATCGAGCGTTCGATGGATTTAGCCGAGCGGCACGAAATCGGGGAAATTTACGAGCGCGAAATTCCGCCCAAACGGCTGTATGTGATTCCGTGCGGAGAGTCGCTGAATGAAGCGGAGCGCATTAAAGTTTTGCAAAAATTCATGGAACTGCCCATTGAAGAAAGCGATTGGGAAGACGCAGAACACGGCGTTTTGTGCGAGCAGTCGCCGTCGGGTGCGGAATATTTTTATTTTGTTGAGCTGCCGGAAAAAATAAATTTGCCGAATGAAAAAATTATTCCGGGCGGAACTTTTTTTTGCGTTAAAACAGAGGACAGCGAAATAAAACGAGCCTCAGAAATTTTTCACATCGGAGGCTCGTTTATTGCCGTTGAAACCGAAATTTTTACCGGGCTGCTTAAAGTGAACAAGCCGCTTTGTGAATTGCGGGTTATTCGGCGTCCGCACGAGTAATTGACGCGCCGAGTTCTCGTAAACGCGAGTCGAAATCTACATATCCGCGGTCGATGTGGTGAATGCCTGTGATTTCCGTAGGGCCTTCGGCACGAAGCGCGGCAAGAACAAGTGCTGCTCCGGCGCGAAGGTCGCTTGCGGCAACCTGTGTGCCGGTTAAAATTTCTACGCCTTCGACGATTGCGCTGCGGCTTTCGATTTTTATTTCCGCGCCCATGCGTTTGAGTTCGCCGACCTGCATGAAGCGGTTTTCAAATACGGTTTCGGTGATGACGGACGTGCCCTGCGCCGTTGAGAGCAGGGCCATGAACTGCGCCTGCATGTCTGTGGGGAAGCCGGGGTAGGGGAGAGTTTTCAGGTCGGCGGCGATGATTTCGCGACAGGGGTCGCAATAAACGCGCACACCGTTTTCGCCTTCTTCGACGAGAACGTTGACTTCCTTTAATTTTGCCGTGACGGGTTTTACGTGGTCGGCGAGAACGTTTGTGAGCGTGATGTCGCCGCGTGAAATTGCGGCCGCTACCATGAACGTGCCGGCTTCGATGCGGTCGGGAATGATATTGTGCGTGATATTTTTTTGTTCGAGGGATGAGATGCCGTCGATTTTTATTGTGTCGGTTCCCGCGCCGCGAATTTTTCCGCCGATTGAGTTGAGGAAGTTTGCCAAATCGACGATTTCCGGCTCGCTTGCGCAGTTTTCCAAAATCGTTTGACCTTCTGCCAAAACCGCCGCCATCATTACGTTTTCTGTTGCGCCGACGCTCGGGAAGTCGAGATAAATTTTCGCGCCGCGCAAGCGTTTTGCCGACACCGTTACGAAGCCGTGGGAGTGGTCGATTTTCGCGCCCAATGCGGCGAAGCCTTTCAAATGCAAATCAACCGGACGCGAACCGATTGCGCATCCGCCCGGAAGCGGAACTTTTGCGCGTCCGAATCGTGCCAAAAGCGGTCCCATTATTAAAAAGGAAGCGCGAAGTTTTCCGACGAGTTCGTATGATGCTTTCAGCGACGCAACATCGCCCGCGTCGATTGTAAGTGTATTTTTTTCGCGGGCAACACGCGCGCCGAGTGATTCAATTAAAAGGCTCATTGAGTCAACGTCGCTCAAAGCCGGAACATTTTGCAACAAGCATGGCTTTTCCGTTAAAAGCGCGGCGGCAAGCACGGGAAGTACCGCGTTTTTTGCACCGCATATTTCAAGAGTTCCGCGCAAAGGGCCGCTCGGCTCAACAATAAATTTTTCGCTCATAAGCTCTTCCTTTCGAAAACGAAAATTGCAGTTTCAGTGCAGGTCGAATTTACAGCAGTTTTTGCTTCTGTACTGAGAGTGTTGAAAAATTTTCCGCACAATTCATAAAACTGCTGTATCCTGCTCTATTCTTGCCGGCTTTGCCGGAAAATAAAAGCGGTCGGATTGGTATAAAGCGGTTTTGCAATGCGTGGCGAAGTGTTCGAGCGGCGAGTGAAGAACAATTGCGAAAAAATTTCCGTAAACCCACTTGACAGTCAAAAAAATACAAGGTATACTGCCCTCGTTAGCACTCGTCGAGAGTGAGTGCTAACAAGGATTCGCAAAGAGTAACGACAGGAGGGTGAATTTCATGCTTAATGACAGAAAATTCAAAATCCTTCAAGCCATCGTAAACGACTATATCGAAACAGCCGAGCCGGTAGGCTCGCGCACGATTGCAAAAAAATACGGGCTCGGCGTAAGTTCCGCAACAATTCGAAACGAAATGAGCGACCTCGAAGATTTGGGCTTAATCAGCCAACTTCATTCGTCATCGGGGCGCGTGCCTTCATCTAAAGGCTACCGCTTCTACGTGGACAGCATGATGCAAAGCCCCGCTCTCGCGGAGGAAGAAGCACTGCTTCTGCAACGTATGCTCATCGAAAACATCAGGCAATCCGAGTACATGATGCAGGAAACCGCAAAAGCACTTTCGCGACTCACGAATTATCCGGCAATTGTAAGCGAACCGTATCTGAAAAAAACCGCAATCAAGCACATTCAGCTCGTGCCGCTTGACGAAAAATCCATACTGCTCGTACTCGTAACCGACACGAAAACGGTAAAAAATCAAGTAGTAAATCTTTCCGCCGCGCCGGGATACGACGTGCTTACAAAGCTCTCCGCGCTTTTAAATCGGCGGCTTTCCGGGCTGTCGATACGCGAAATAAGTCGCGAATGCATCGATAAAATGCTTGCGGAGTTCGGCGAGCACGCGCATGTTCTCATGCCGATTTTGGGCATAACAGCAGATATGATTCAAGCCGAAGACGATGTTCGCGTATACACAAGCGGCGTGAAAAATATTTTGACCTTTCCGGAATTTTCGGACAAAGCAAAAGCGGAACAAATTTTCCACGCCCTCGAAGACAGAGCCTCGCTGTTTGAAATTCTCGGTACGCCGAAAGCATCGGGCATACAAATTATCATCGGCGAGGAAAACGCCCTCGACTTGCTCAAATCGTGCAGCTTAATCAAGGCAAATTACACAATCGACAATCAAGGCACCGGATGTATCGCGCTAATCGGCCCTATGCGAATGGATTACGCGCAAGCTGTATCGGTGTTGTCGGGAGTGTTGCAAAATATCCGGCACGTCATGGACGCGTTGGGATTACGTAACGGAGGAACGGACTAATGCCGAAAAAGAAAAAAAATGCTTTCAACCAGAAAGACGTGGAAGCTCTCTTCAAGAAATCATCGGAACCGGAATCTGACCCTTCCGAGCCGTCCGAACAAATCGAACCGGAAATTATCAAAGACCCGCCGCCTGTTGTCCCCGCTTCACCCGAAGAAAGCGACATGACGGACAAATATCGGAGATGTCTTGCCGAATTTGATAATTTCCGTAAGCGCACAACAAAAGAAATGGCGGTACGCTACGACGACGGAGTTCGCGCCGCATGTGAAAAACTGCTGCCGATAACCGACAACTTCGAACGCGCCCTCGCCACCCACGCCGACAAAAACGACAACTTCTTCAAGGGAATCGAAATGATTGCCCGCCAATTCGAAAACACGTTTAACGAGCTCGGGGTGAAAGAAATCCCCGCCGAACCCGGCACAGTCTTCGACACAAACCTGCACTACGCCGTTTCGCATATCGCGGACGAAAAATTGGGCGAAAACCAAATTTCCGCCCTCATGCAAAAAGGCTACACCCACAAAGATAAAGTAATTCGACATGCCATGGTGCAGGTCGCAAACTAGCGCGCCAAGCGCGCGTTGAACACACATGCAGGCGGCGGAGTATTCCCTCGAAGCCGTGAAAAATTAAAAAAGGAATCTTTTATGGAGGACAAAATTATGTCAAAAATTATAGGAATCGACTTAGGAACAACAAACTCGTGCGTAGCGGTAATGGAGGGCGGACAGCCCGTAGTAATCGCAAACAGCGAAGGTATGCGCACAACGCCGTCAATTGTCGCGCTTACAAAAACCGGCGAACGTCTTGTCGGCGAAACGGCAAAGCGTCAGGCCATCACAAATCCCGACAACACAGTCATGTCAATCAAGCGTCAAATGGGTACAAACTTTAAAGTAGACATCGACGGCAAAAGTTATTCGCCGCAAGAAGTTTCCGCGATGGTTTTGGCAAAATTAAAATCCGACGCAGAAGCATACTTGGGCGAAAAAATCGAAAAAGCCGTAATAACCGTTCCCGCATACTTTACCGATAGCCAACGCCAGGCCACAAAAGACGCGGGCAAAATCGCCGGTCTGGAAGTCGAGCGCATAATCAACGAGCCTACGGCCGCCGCGCTCTCATACGGGCTTGACAACGAAAAAGAACAAAAAATCATGGTGTACGACCTCGGCGGCGGAACTTTTGACGTTTCAATCATCGACATCGGCGACGGCGTAATCGAAGTTTTAGCAACAAGCGGAAGCAATCGCCTCGGCGGCGACGATTTCGACGACCGCGTAATAAAATTCCTCGTTGACGAGTTCAAAAAATCCGAAAACATGGACTTGTCGCAAGATAAAATGGCGATGCAGCGTCTGAAAGAAGCGGCCGAAAAAGCAAAAAAAGAGCTTTCAACCGTCGTTACAACAAACATCAACCTGCCGTTCATCACAATGAACCAAGACGGCCCCAAACACATGGACATCAATTTGACCCGCGCTAAATTCGACGAACTCACCCACGACCTCGTTGAAAAAACAATGGGACCCGTTCAGACGGCGTTAAAAGATGCCGACCTTTCCCCTTCTGAGCTTAATAAAGTGCTTCTTGTGGGCGGTTCAACGCGCATTCCCGCCGTGCAGGAAGCCGTGAAAAAACTCACCGGCAAAGAGCCGTTCAAGGGCATCAACCCGGATGAATGCGTTGCTCTCGGTGCGTCGATTCAAGCGGGCAAACTCGCCGGCGATGCGGGCGCGGGCAGCATCCTTCTTCTCGACGTAACCCCGCTTTCGCTTTCCATTGAAACGGAAGGCGGCGTCGCAACGCGCTTAATTGAGCGCAACACCACCATTCCTACAAATAAAAAGCAAGTCTTCTCCACGGCGGCGAATAATCAAACCGCAGTTGACATCGTGGTGTGCCAAGGCGAACGCGCCCTCGCGAAAGATAACAAAGAACTCGGACGCTTCCGCCTTGACGGTATTCCGCCTGCAATGCGCGGCGTTCCGCAAATCGAAGTTACCTTCGACATCGACGCAAACGGCATCGTGTCCGTTTCAGCAAAAGACCTCGGCACCGGCAAGGAGCAAAAAATTACAATCACTGCATCCGGCAACCTTTCCGACGCTGACATCGAACGCGCCGTCAAAGACGCCGAACAATATGCCGAAGCCGACCGCATTCGCAAAGAGGCAATCGACGCGAAAAACGAAGCCGATTCGCTCATTTTCCAAACCGAAAAACTTTTGTCCGACATGGGCGACAAAGTTTCCGACGAAGATAAAGCCAATATCACATCCGAAATGGAAAAACTCAAATCCGTTTCCGTTGCGATGCACGGCGAAACAATGAACGAATCCGACACCCAAACTCTCAAATCCGCCATCGAATCCTACACAAAATCTCTTAACGACTTCTCGCAAAAACTCTACTCTGCCGCTGCCGAAGCCGCTCCCCCCGACGAGCCTTCCGATTACGGCCCCGACCACAACGACAGCGTAATCGACGGCGACTTTACCGAAAAATAATTTAATGATTTTTTGCAGGGGCTTCGCCCCCGCACCCCCACGAGGGGGTCAACGACCCCCTCGACCCCCATTAAAAACCGCGCGAAAGCGCGGTTTTTCGAGAAAGTTTTTTTGAAAGG
>Ga0123355_10018630_pt1 | contig 11026 bp, 5 predicted proteins | sample TergutEmb28metaG_3_FD_89872 | JGI IMG/M metagenome (GOLD analysis project Ga0123355, IMG submission 89872) | Embiratermes neotenicus P1 segment gut microbial communities from Petit-Saut dam, French Guiana - Emb289 P1 | ecosystem: Host-associated > Arthropoda: Insects > Digestive system > Gut ...
ATTTTTTCTTTCCCTTTTCCAAAAAATTATGCCCCCTGCTTTTCGGGAAAGAGGCCCCATTTTACAACCTCCCCCCCCCCCCCCCCCTTCAGATCTGCAGTACAGAGATCTAACCTAATGCTCCCATTGCACATTCATCCACTGCTACAGATGTCACCATTCCTGTTGTTATTTGATTTTTGTAAGGAACTTGTGGCTTAAATATGAAACATTTGTTGCAACATGGCGTCAAGGTTTCACACTCTTGCTGGCCATATATGTAACTTCTGACTGCTGCACAATGTCTGTGTGTGTGTGTGTGTGTGTGTGTGTGTGTGTGTGGGGGGGGGGGTTATGATGCCCACATTTCCCATACAGAAGACAAAACTGTTCTCAAAAGAAACTTATAAGCCTTCTGAATTGCCTGCTCATTTCTAGCTGTCTGATGTAACTATACGCCTAAACTTCCAGATCTGCCACATTAATGTCTACTTGCGTTCTGTTTTTGAATGGATAATTCAGAAAGCTAATAAAACCAATACAAATGTCTTCAAGTTCTTATGCCAAATATGTACAGTACACATGGACTTTGCAGTATACAAAATCTCTGCACGTCCTTCATTCACTGTTGTTTCGATAATGTGTACAAACTAAAGAAGTGCAGTAAGTGCATATTTAGTGATGTAAGAAATACTGATAAAATTTATAAAATTGTCACTTAAAAATGTCATCTTCAATCCAAGTTCAGTTTCAGCAAGACATTTCTGAATTCCAAACAGCAAATGGACATAAAACTATGTAGTATCCATTCACAGACATTCACAAACTGCACTCTACGGGGTTCTCTTCTCCAAACCAAGCCAGAAACCTCCATCTATTGACATGTTGAATCCTTTCTGTATTATTTTGATGGGTACAGGAGTCTTGGCGACCACTTTCAGGCTGAACCGGGACAGCAAATACACCAGAGCCAGTTTTGTTTCCATTAGAGCAAATCGGTTCCCTGAAACACATAATTACAATAATACAAAATATGTTTTTTCCTCCACATACAGCACTATAAGACATAACTCAGTGGTACAGTAATACAAATACAAATGCTCACCACTGAACACAACCCCAGCCCAGTTCTATGCGCCTCACAATCTCCTTCTAATGAGCAACATCAGAAATATTTGTACCTACTTCCCAGATAAGGTTCATGACCTAAGTAAATTTATTATTGAACATCCATCACATTGGATGCCTCTGCCCCTCTACTTCTCTGATGTGTTGAAGTGCCATATGGTGCTGTCACAGCTCTAGTCACATATGACCCATGTGTGTGTGTGTGTGTGTGTGTTTGTGCATGTGCATGGGCTCACCAAATATTATTCAGGTGATGAAATAAAAAAGAATGAGATGGGAGGGTCATGTGGCATGTGGCATGTATGGAGGCAGGAGAAGTGCAGAGTTTTAGTGGGCAAATCTTAGAGAAAGAGACTACTGGGAAACCTAGGCGCAGATGGGAAAATAATATTAAAATAGATCCTCAAGACGTAGGATGAGAAGACAGGGACTTAATTGATCTGACTCAGGATAGGGACAGATGGCGGGCACTTGTGAATGCAGTAATGAACTTTCGGGTTCCATAAAATGTTGGGAATTTCTTGAGTAGCTGAGGGACTCTTAGCTTCTCAGGAAGGACTGTGCTCTGTGGAGTTACTTATAAACTACTGACTTTTCAATCATATCACAATAACTGATGGAAACTCAACCTTGTTAGGTGCATTCAAAATCGGAACACAATGTAAATAGGATGCAAGTTAATGGACTAACAAAAGTAGGATACCGAAATAATCACAAAGGACACAGAATGTGGGAATACTGTAAGGTAGTTTTGAAACTTATGATCATCAGATGATCTTGCAGCACTGAGTACCTGACTCACGACGATGACATTAACTCATCTCACATATGATTTTTAAATACAGTTGCTAGTGAAACAGTAGCCAACTAATCACATATGTTACTCACCAATACAGCTTCTTGGACCTATTCCAAAAGGCAGATATACCAGGGGGTTGATGTTATGCTTGTTTTCATCACTGAACCTCTCTGGGTCAAAACGTTCAGGGTTACGGTAGTACTTGGGGTCACGGTGCAGCCCAATGATGGGAATAAAGAGGGCTTCTCCTGGATGTATTTCCATAGGAGGGTCCGATTTCAGTATGTAGGGTCGAACACACACTCGATCAACAGCTGCAACTGGTGGATAGAGTCTGAGGGTTTCTGTAAATTCAATAAACATCTTGTTTTGTTCAAAAATACAATTTAAGAAGGCTGTGAAGTTTGTAGTGCGAGAGGGGGTACACAGGGTTCACGGAAATGTTCTGTACTTTGAGAGTGCCATACCATATCATGGTACAATGCAATTGTAGTGTGATTTATGCCCATAAGGAAAGTATGCCCTTCCCTGTGCCAATTAAAAAGAAACTCAGATTCTCACAGCACTCTGTTCAGGTCTCTTGTACAAAATTTCACCCAAAGCAGACAACAAATGTGGAAGTACAGATACAAATTCACTTATGCCATAAGCAAAATATAGCTTTCACTGCACCAGTTTTCAAGAAACTGATGACTAGTGACTATAATTTAAAGTTTTTTACATCTCCATTCTCAAATTTATTTGACACTGGACAAAAAAACTTGTAAAATATGGGCAAGTCCTCATGTATAATGTAACTTTCACTGAGCCCATTTTCATGAAACCCACTTCTGCTGAACTACTTTTTGTAAATAAAACTCTTACATGGAATTTCATGAAAATCTGTGATACAAGAGATTTCATGAAAGTCTGCGATATTGTTGCTGATACTAGGTCATGGACGGAAGGACATGATGACCACATAAGACATATGTTTGTACTTCATAAAGAACACCTAACAACTGTAATTATTTAACAGGCTTCTGGTTGGTAGTCAATTACTAGTGCAGTAGAATAAATATCTGAGTCAGTGTGGCTGTACAGGAAGTTACAAACAAGACCAAACTTTCTCACTGTTAACTATCCAAATGCCAGAGAGAGATCAGGATAATGTGCTGCCCGTTGAGGACTAATGCACACCTCTGAGGGTGGTGACATTTTGGTGCAAAGATAAAAGATATTTAGCAGGGAAAAACCAGACAATATCAACAAAAATTCTGCTCCAATGACCTATCATGAACCATACATTTCACACAGCATCACATAGAAATGAAACAAAGCTTCCACAGTGGCAAGCAATGGCACAGTATTGTTTCTCTCACCATTCACAACCATGTCAAGATACTTCATGTTATGTAGCGCATCGTATGTGAATTTCCCGCCATTTTCTTGCAATGTTTCATCAATCTCTTCCTGAAGTCGAGTCTGTATCTCAAGATGAACTGCCAGCTGATGCGAAGCAAAGCACAGAAGAGTGGAGGCTGTGTCAAATCCGGCCAGGAAGAAAAGCAGCACTTGAGCTATGATGTCTTCATCTTCAAGTTCTGAGGGTAGAGAAAAAGTTGTTACATTTGATGAGTCTAATGGAAACTGTTTGAGTATATTTACAATCAGGAATTTCTGTGTTCCCTAGCTGATGAGGTGATTCATGTCAAATTCAGCAATGTTTGTTATTGATTTTGTACTGCAATATTCCTTGTGTCCTCATATCAGTTACACAGATATATTAAACACCAACTGAAACCTTTTGTCACTACTGCCATATATTACAACATACATGTGTTGGCACTATACAGCCATCAGCAGTGTCACATGTAATAACTACAAGAATTTACTGTCAATATTAACATTAGTAATTAAATTTGTAGCATTTAGTCATAATAGGTAATCAATAATGAAGGAATTTAAAAGTTATGTAAGTCTTCCTACCTGGATCCAAACATTTCTGCCATCACTGGTGTTGCACTTCACTACCACAATTCTAGGACAATAAATGTCATTCCCCATCATTCCCTAAAATAGTATTTTTCAACTGGGTGTTTGCACATTCAGTATATTGTACCCAGTGTAAGACAAATCTCTGTCCCTTAGATGTATCATGGTCTTTATTTTTTATCACTACTACTGGGAAAATTATTGTCTTGTAGCAGATTTTTTTACATTGACTTAACAACGGTTTTTAAAGTTTAAGTACGTTTCTTATTTGTAAATACAGTGCTCGAACACAACTTACTCATTTTCTTACTGCCACTAGAGTTATCTTCATGCAGCGTTCCTTTCTGGGCCTGCATAAGGAGCTGCAACATATCCGGTCTCACAATTCCTTCTTGCTCTCGGGTTGCAATTGTATCGAGCACCAGCGATGTGAAGAACTTTGTGACCTTTGTAGGCATCACACTGATGGGCAGTTTCTGAACAAAGGTCAGAAGTTCTTCATCACTTATTGTAAACAAACTTCCTGGAATTTTAATATTTGGGCCATGCAAAGCTACAAATAGGCATTACAAAAATGAGTACTCAGTTGAGTGCTTATAGATGGCAGTCAGCAATTAATTACAGTACAGCAGCATTAAAATATTCTACCACAGTAGTCTCAAACTCAAGCAGCATGCAGGACAAATAGGTAACTTTCAAATTTCAGGCGGGTTTCACATCATGTTAAGCAATAATTATGGTAAGAAATTTCATTAAAATTAAACGCATCATTAAGAATAATTCATGCTTTTTAATAACAAAATCAAAATATACTCTAATTGTTGAACTTAAAACTTCACTGTGTTTTGATATCTCTATATATTACCATCCAAGAATAGCAAACCTTTTTTACCCATAAGTCATGTGCTGGAAAACCTTTTTAACGAACACAGTTCTTCAGCACTGAGTTGGCCCACATTCTATGACAGGAATAAAATCAATGAGAGAGCTATACAGAATAAACTGGTAAGAAGTGTGCAGCCTGTGGGCCACATGTTCGAGACCCCTGTGCTGGTGTCAACTTGCTGATTAGTATGGTTTCTTATTCTTCAGCAGACTGAAGGAAGAAAAGTTTCTTTTTAACTTCCACAGTGAAATACACATAAACTATTGACCCTAACCTCTTACCTAATACATCATGGTCAGCACACGCATCACAGGCACTGTACACACTAACAAACCATCATTCATTTTGTGAGATCTGATGCTGTCAAGGATTTGGGTCTTCTGTGATGTGACACTGTCAATGAACGAATATCTGCAGGTGTTTCAGAGAACGATATTGCCTAAATTTTGAAGGGTAAGCAGTTCATGACAAACGGCCAATGCAGAAATGGCATAATAATATAAAATCACACATAAGCTAGAATTAGTTTCAACAAATAATCAGAAACTAATGCTCATCTGCTTGACCCTGAAAATGAAGGTCAGGAACAACTCACAGAAGACAGCATCACATCCCAGAAGATTTGAATGTTCTGCTGATAGTATTTTTAATGAACTACACATAAATACATCGCAATAGAGTATGACTGAACCTTATACAGGGTACAGCAAACATATGAGTGTAAAATTTTGAAGCTGATTGAAAGTTGTGTAGCAGTATGTGATGGTGGCATTAAGAGAGCAAACTGTTCTTAAATAATGCATTCAGAAATGTATTTTGGCAAGGTGTGTGGCAGGTGTGGGGGAGAAGAGAGATGCATCAAGCATTGTGGTGGGCAAAAGTGAACAAAAAGACCACTTTGAAGACCTAGATGTAGATGGAAGCATAATATTAAAATTGATATGAAGGAAATGGGGTGAGAGGGTGTGGAGTGCATGGATCTGGCTCACGATTGGTACAAGTGATGGGCTGTTGTGAATGCTGTGATGAACATTCAGGTCCCATCAAATGTAGGGAATTCCTCGACAAGCTGGGGAAATGTTGGCTTCTCAAGGGCTGTGCTCAGTGTAGGTGGTTCCTAACTACTGCACTGACCTGCATTAGTTTGGGCATTGAAACATAAGCTAGCCACTTGAAGGCGCGCAGACCACCGATAAAGGTCACGTCTTGTCCCATCATATAAAACTCATTTGTCGGCTGTCTGAAGGAGTCAACGCCAATTCCAAATGCTGCTGTAGCAATCACATCGTTAGTGTATCTTGTGTAGAACTCCTTCAGCTCCAAGACCAACACATCACCATCTACAGACACACAAACACACAAACACACATACACACTAGTAGAGTACAAATTCTCCAACTCTCTTCATTGCTCTTTCTGTGCCTCCCTGGCCTTGATGTCCACTAGTTTCAGACACAAAGATTTCACACTCCACAGAGTCATAAATTATTTTTCCTTCATATTTCTTTGAAAAGACTGCATATAAATATCAATGTTATACAAGATAATGAGATCTATGCTTTATCTTACATGTATATGAACTCCATGTATAGTGTGCCAGTTTGTAGAAATTTGAAGTACAGCTGTATTTTGATTTCATGTAAAGCAAAAGTATTTATCAAAATTTGTTACGGACACACAGTACCAAATTTCATACATACCTGTCCAGTGGGTTTTTGGGGGATAGGATGTTGAAATGGAAAAATGAACAGATTGTCAGACAACACATTCCAATTAAACATTAATTTTGCAATAGCTGTAAATAACTAATTTTGTACCCAAGGCACCATGGGGCGATTTTTATTGGTCCAGAAACATTCTCTTGATAAATTTATTCAAAACACCTGCTGCAGACACTTAGATGTCAGCTGTGCACACTTGTACCTGTACATGCCATGAAGGCATGAGAGGGACTGGAGGTGAAACTCCTTTCATTCATATCCTGGGCGATAGATGGAGGTGAGTGTACAACCTCACGCCCTGACTGCTGTACCCCACAAGAGTCCTTGGTATCCATTGAACAGAGGGCTAGATGGACCCCAGTGCTTGTCAGCTTAACAGGTTTTGGTGAGGACTTTTTTGGTCAGTGCCAAGAACTAATTTTTGTATTCCAGAAAAGGTTCACATGGTCACCATGCTGGTAGTAATTAAATATGTGGATTTAAAAGATATGGCATGAGTGATGTGCACTGGCGTGCCTTCTTGCCAAGCTTCAGTAACTGTTCTCATGCCAGCACATGTTGGACTGATAGAGAAGCTGTGCCACAAATTTCCAGCATTCAGTCAATAGATAGCAAAATACTAGCATTTATCTTTCCACCCACTGAGTAAGTGGCATATCATTTTGTACTGCTGTGTGCTATGGGGAGCTCAGGTGACAAGTCACTGGCCTCCTACCCCAGACATATGCAGGATTTGTGGTGGATAAAGCAACACTGGGACCAGTTTTTGTCTGAATTCTTCACTCTTGCCCTGCAGTATCATTCCACCAAGGTTCCATACTCACGAATTCATCTATCACTGATGCTGCACAGCCTTAGCAACTGGCAGCGTAAAAATAACGTATTTACATGCTACACAAAAAAAAATAAATTTTTAGTAGGATTAAAAATATTCAATCATAGAGGCGCATATAAATTGCAATATTCATTTTGCATACGTACGGTCTGAAGTTACATGTCAAAATAATAAACACTGGCCAATTGCTATAGAAGTTGCTGTGTTTCGCAGATAAGAGACCCAACATCACAAACACATCACCGTTTTCCCACTTGAATATGAGTCTGAGGAAAATGGCATCTTACCTTTCTGTATGTTGCAGCCTTTTGGTGGTGTATCTGTGTGGCACTGCTCTAGAAACTGTACAAACTGTTGGCAACACTCTGACAGCAGCACAAACATCGTCTTCATCTTGCTGGATGTGAAGGCAGGACTCAGTGTGGATCGCATGTCCTTCCATCGCTGCCCTAATGACATATTCATGTATGTGATGAGCTAACGAAAATGGTGCAGTCTTTGAGAAGTTCACAGTTCCTCTGAGTCCAGAACTTCTCTCCAATTTATGCAACCCAAAGATTCATTAATCTGCTTTTGGTCCAACTGCCAAGACATATGAATGCATTCCACAACCTCCCATACTCTTTCAAATCAATTTTAGCATTATGCTCCCACCTACATCTGGGTCTACCATCATGCTCCCTGACCAAAACTGTGCATGCATTACTGTCTTATGCATTTCGTGCTAAATGACGTGCCCATCTCACCCTCCTCGACCTGATGATCCCAGTCATAAAACAATAAATTTCACCCTATAACAGGTCGTGAAGGCCCAGAGGAGGGTAGAGGTATAGCTCTACTTTTTCTTCAACTTCGGCCCTAGATAGGGGTGGGTGGTCATCGCCGCTCCCCGGTCGCTTTACCTCCGGGAATGACCCGGTACCCATTGTATAGGAGGCTGTGTGGGTCCCAAGGCCGGTCCGGACAGTTGCGAAAAATCTCCCCCCAACGGAATTGGATCCCCGGACTGTTCAGCCGGTAGCCAGTCTTTGTACCGACTGAGCCATCACGGTCCAGGATCCTAATATTATGACGACACAGCGTACATTACGAAGCTCGTCAATGTATAATTTTCCTCACGTGTTTCCTTTCATTTTACAGTGCAAACCGAACAGCTGTCGACATCTTTAGAAGACGCTATTGGGCGCTGTTCGATAGTCGGCCATTATCAGCGTTTGGGAAGCTGCCACTGGCTCGCTTATGAGGGTGAGTGCACAGATCACTCACAGATCACTCACCTTTAAGGGAGAAGATTCCCCGCGACCACGCTTTGTCCTTATCTTCTGAGAGTAACGTGCGGTGGTCTGTGAAATATTCGAAATCCTTCACGGCGATTGTCTTTATCAGTTCAGGATCTCTTGGAATGATAATTGGCTGTTTAAATATAAAGAAGCCTCCATATGGATGTTCTTTCAGTGCGTTGTATATCTCTATCATTAAATCAGGGAAGTACTGCTTCCTCAATAATGCTGGACCCATACAGCCAACAAATGGGAGGGGTTTAATGAAAGGCACATTCTGTTTGGAGAAGTGGTTGTAGTTGCTGGTTGCTATGAAATACAGCAGCACTGCGACCATCAGCAGCAGGACTGCCCAGTCGGAGTAGGACCATGTCCAGTCTAGCACAGCCATTTGGGTAGTGTGACGTCAGTCAGGCTCTGAAATCAAGCAGAGGGCATGTCAATTACTAAAAATGGTATTTATACAGTTTATGTCTTTAGGCGGACGAGGGTGAGCGAATCAAGGAGGATGAGATGGGTAGTGCATGTGGCAGGCACATGGGAGAGGAGAACTTCATGCAGGACTTTGGTTGGAGAATCTGAAGGAGAGACTAATTGGAAGCCATACGCTTAGACGGGAGGATAATATTAAAATGGATCTTAAGTAAATAGGATGGTAGGGACAGGATTGGATTAGTCTGTCTCAGGACAGGGACAAGTGGCGGTTCTCCTGTAAACCCGTTAATGAACCTTTGGGTTCCATAAAGTGTGCGGTATTTCGTGACTAGCTGAGGAACTATTAGCTCTTCGTTAAGGATTCTTATCCACGGAGTTAATCACTCAAGTGAAAGGACGGGAAATGTAATATTTATAATATTTAACGACGCTGGCAGTTGCTAAAATCCCACATAGACGTGCCTTTGATTGAATTCAGGCCTCCGTGATCAAAGGTCGGCGACTGTGGGTCTGAGCCCACCGGCCCTGACACGCTGGATCATATAGTGTCGGACAACCTGCCACTTGTCGCTACAAGACACACGTGTTGAAGGAAATAAAGCGTACGTGGGACACTCGTACAGTCGGGGCAGGTGCACGAACTTCAGAGGTGGAAGCGGCACCAGCGACATCTGTTCGATACTGAATGACGTCTAGCAATAGCCTTTGTAAATGAGCATTTTGTTGAAGAACACGGTGTTAGACTTCAGGGTAGTTATACTATCTAAATAATCACTGGAGCTAGGCATGTGAAATTACGTCATGCATGGGCATTGTTAACAGTTCAACAATCAGAAAGATGGTGGCGGTGCGGTGGGTTATGTACGACAAGCCTTACGCAGAGAAAAAGTGCCTACCACGGTATTCTGGGATGTGACGCCGTGTATTTTGGTATAGAGGTACTGTCTTTGCAGGGGAAACCATAACGAATCCTAATGGAACAAAATTCGAAACGGCGAGGTTCATAGACCGCGTCGAGAGGATTTAAGACATCAGCACGTACAGATTGACACCCAATAACCAGAATAAAGGCACCATACTACACGTACAGATTGGCACATAATAACCAAAATCAAGGCACATTCTACACGTACAGATTGACACCTATTAACCAGAAACAAGGCACCACACAACACGTACACATTAGCACCTAACTGCTAGAATCAAGGTACCATACTACACGTAAACGTTGACACGTAATAACCAGAATCAGGGTATCGAACAACACGTACACATTGGCACCTAATAACTAGAATGTGGGCACCAAACAATAAGTACACATCGGCACCTAGTTACTAGGATGTGGGCAACAAACACACACACATTGGCATCAAATAACCAGAATCAGGGCACCAAAAACACGTACACATTGACACCTAATAACCACGAACAAGGCACCATAACTCCAGTGTTCCAACATCACTACATGTTACATCAGACGCTGCTCACCTGGCAGCGTACCGCTCGGCTTATCTCTCCACACGGGCTGTCACTCGATTACTGCTTCTTGAGCAAGGCCTCATGTCATATCGTTCGGATGTGTGCTGGCCTCCAGCTTACCATTACGTAATCACTTGTGTGGGATTTGCGCCAATGATTTAAACTTTGGACGAGACGGTCGTTAAGTGCCCGGCAGGACAGGGGCGGGCGGGGCTATGTTCGATTTGTGAACCTGTGATGGCTGATGTGGACAGCCGAAACATGTAGTAACATGGAATAAAAACCAAACGCACAAAATCTATGTGGTTGTGCTTATCGGATAGTAACATAACAAAAGTAACGCTTGATTCTTATTTTCTGTCAAGGGCAGCCATTGTGATTACTCGCCGCGGGCGTCTAGACTATTGGCAGCCCCCCCCCCCCCCCCCCCCCCCCCCCCCCGGTTAAACCACCCCCCTGCTTTTCCACGCCCCGCCCCCCCCCCCCGCGGCTGTTGCCTCGAAACCCACA
>Ga0123355_10018631_pt1 | contig 11026 bp, 9 predicted proteins | sample TergutEmb28metaG_3_FD_89872 | JGI IMG/M metagenome (GOLD analysis project Ga0123355, IMG submission 89872) | Embiratermes neotenicus P1 segment gut microbial communities from Petit-Saut dam, French Guiana - Emb289 P1 | ecosystem: Host-associated > Arthropoda: Insects > Digestive system > Gut ...
GAAAAGCTGAAGCAGCTGAAGGCCGACGTGCATGTGCTGACGCTGACCGCGACGCCGATCCCGCGCACGCTCCAACTGGCACTGGCGGGCGTGCGCGAGATGAGCGTGATCGCGACACCGCCCATCGACCGGCTGGCAGTGCGCAGCTTTGTCCTGCCCTACGACCCGGTGGTTCTGCGCGAGGCGATCCAGCGCGAGCGTCATCGCGGCGGCCAGATATTCTATGTGGTGCCGCGCATTGCCGATCTCGATGACGTTCGTATGGCGCTAAGGGAGATGATGCCCGACCTCAAGGTCGCGATCGCTCACGGCAAACTCGCACCCACGGCGCTCGAAGATGTCATGGCGGCGTTCGACCGCCATGATTACGACCTGTTGCTCTCAACCGACATCATCGAGTCAGGGCTCGACATTCCGACCGCCAATACGCTCATCGTCCATCGCGCCGACATGTTCGGCCTGGCGCAGCTTTATCAGCTGCGCGGCCGTATCGGCCGCTCGAAGCAGCGCGCTTACGCCTATTTCACCCTACCGCCCGGCAAGATGCTGACCGAAGCCGCGCAGCGGCGTCTTGAAGTGATGCAGACGCTCGATCAGCTCGGGGCCGGCTTCATTCTGGCGAGTCACGACCTCGACATCCGCGGCGCCGGCAATCTTCTCGGACGGGAACAATCCGGCCACATTCGCGAAGTCGGCATCGAGCTCTACCAGCATCTTCTCGAGGAAGCCATCGTTGCGGCCCGCAGCGGCACCGGCGATGCCGGCGCCGAGGACTGGACGCCGCAAATCACCCTCGGCACCCCCGTCATGATTCCCGAAGCCTATGTCAGCGACCTGAATTTGCGGCTCGGCCTCTATCGACGCATGGCACAGCTCGTCGACCGCCGCGAGATCGACGCTTTTGCCGCCGAACTCGTCGATCGCTTCGGCCCATTGCCCCCCGAGGTCGACAATCTGCTCGAGACCATTGCGATCAAGCAGCTCTGTCGGCGCGCGGGTGTTCAGAGATTCGAAGCCGGGCCGAAGGGCGCCGTGGTTTCGTTCCGCAACGAGCGCTTTGCCAACCCGCGCGGGCTGGTGCAGTTCCTGCAAAGTCAGGCCAATACCGCGCGCCTGCGGCCCGATCAGCGCCTCGTCGTGACCCGAACCTGGGATGATCCGCGCGAGCGGTTGCGCGGCGCCGCCGCACTCCTGACCCAATTGGCGGAGATCGCGCAAACGCCGGTCACGGTTGCGGCCTGAGAGGCTAATGCGGCGCGGCCGGGCAGGGGAAAGCCTCCGACAGGGCGAGCCCGGCCAGAATGCTGGCGTCGGTATCGAGCCGCTCCGGATGGTCGCGCAGCCATTGCTCTATGACGGCACGGCCGCGCGCCACGGAGACGCCGGTTGCCGGCGGGCAGTAGCCGTGCGCGGTTTCATGGGCGGTGTATCCCATGATCATCCCGTCGATAAAGCCGTGAACATAGTCGACGCAGAACTGCGTCCCGGCGCCGGTGTCGCCGACAAGGCAGGACCGGTAGAGGTCCTTGCCGGTGGTCGCGGCCGTTTCGTGCGCGGCGAGGGTGGTGCCGAGAAGGCAGGCGAGGCAGAGGGGGACCAGGTTTCTCACCGGAGAATTCTTCACGCGGCCGGCGGCGCGGTGCCGCCCGGCGCGCGATCGAAGACGGCGAGGAAGAATTCCGGCTCCTGCGCGCCGGCGACCGCATACTGGCGGTCAAAGATGTAGCAGGGCACGCCGCTGATTCCGATGCGGCGCGCCTCCTGCTCCTCGCCAAGGATCGTGGCAGTCTCGCTCTCGCTCTCTAGAAGTGCCCCGGCCTCGCGCGGATCGAGACCGGTTTCCCCGGCGACTTGCGTGAGCACCGTGCGGTCGCCGATATCGCGCCCCTTCAAAAAGTGCGCGGTGAACAGCGCTTCCACCATGGCATCCCCGCGCCCCCGGTTGAGCGCGTGGCGAATGAGGCGATGGGCATCGAGCGTATTGGGCTGGCGGGCGATCCGGTCGAAGGCGAAATCGATGCCGACCGTGCGGCCGATCCCGACGACCGCCTGCTGCCGTTCCTTCACGCCGGCGGAGCCGAATTTCGCCGCGAAAAATTCCTCCGTCGGCATGCCCTCGGCAGGCATGTCGGGATTGAGCTGAAACGGCCGCCACGCCGTCTGCACCGAGAGGCGGGGGCGCATTGCCAGCGCCTGCTCGAACCGCCGCTTGCCGATGAAGCACCAGGGACACACCACGTCGACGAAGATATCGACCCGCATCTATCGCTCCCAGAACGGCGTCTCGCGGCGAAACGCCTTGCTGTAGGTGGGGAAGCGCTTGCGGCATTCGGCGGCACGGCGTTCGAGCCATGTGCGCGCGGAAGCGCGAACCGCGGGCGGCAAGTCGAGCTCGCCGATCAATTCTCCCGCGGCCATCGCATCGCGCACGTCACCCAGCACGTCCTGCAGCGCGACCACGCGCTGCAGATATGGCTTCACTTCCCGCTTGCGATAGAGCGAGCCCAGAATTTCGATGGTATAGCGGTGCTTCTTCGCCGCAATCCGGAATTTGTGGAACGAAGGCGAATCGGCCAGATCGAGGCTGCGCGAATGCTTTCGCAGCTTGCGCCATTGCCGGTCGAGAAGCTCGGTGGCGTATTCGTCGATGCGCTCGTTCCATACATCCGAATTGCCGCCGGTCGGCTGGTGCAGCCAGCGCGCCGCGCCGATGGCATGCTCGGTGGCGTCAATGTCGTGTGCCAGCGGCTGGGCGCCGCCGATGGCGTGGCGGCGCTTCTTCGCCGCTTCGGCCAGCAATTGCCGCGTGCGGGCAGAGGAGCCGCGGACATTGCCTTCGCTCAAGGATTCGATGAACGCGTCCCACTGCCGCAGCACGGCATAGCGTTGCGCAAGGTCCCCGAGGCGATGAGAAAAGGCTTTGCGTTCCGCCGGTGGCAACACTTCCTTGAAGGAGGATAAGAGCGAACGCAGGCGGCGGATCGTGGTTCGGAAATGGTGCACCGTCTTGGCATCGACGGCGGCGCCATTGGCGTTGAGGCGGCTCAGGTTGGCCTCGCTCATCGCGACCCCGCGCCGGAAGGCTTCCCCGACGCTGGATCTTCCCTTCAATCGACCCGATGCGGCCGGTCCGTTCGCGTTTTGCGCCATGGGCGGCTTCCCTATTCAACCAATAAGGAAGGGCGGGGCCGAGCGCAAGGGGACCGGGAGGCTATCGAGGCAGGGTGTCGGGGCCGCTGCCCAGCCGCGCCGGCGGGTTGAGCCGCTCCAATTCGAGGAGCAGCGCGCTGTGGTCGAAGCCGGCGCCGTCCCCGAGCAGGTGCCGGAAGAGGTCGGTAACCCGCTCCGAAAGCGGCAGCCGCAATTTCGCCTGCCGTGCCGCGTCGAGCACGGTGTCGAGATCCTTCACCTGGTTGACGATCGCGAACCCCGGCAGGAAGCGGCGGTTCAACATGCGCTGGCCATGCTCCTGCAAGATACGGCTGTCTGCGAATCCCCCCATCAGCGCCTGTCTCACGGCCGCGGGATCGGCACCGCCGGCGGCCGCCAGCAGCAGCGCCTCGGCCACGGCGCCGATCGTGATCCCGACGATGGCCTGGTTACACAGTTTGGCCAGCTGCCCCGCGCCCGCGGCGCCGACCAGGGTCGGATTGCCGAGCGGGGCGAAAACGGGTCGTGCCCGCGCGAAGTCTTCGGACGTGCCGCCCACCATGATCACAAGCTTGCCGTCGCGCGCGCCGCCGGTCCCGCCGCTCACGGGGGCATCGACATGGGCAATGCCGCGGGCCGCCAGTCGCTGGGCGTGAGAGCGCGCGGTGGCCGGCGGGATCGAGCTCATGTCGATGACCAGGGTGCCTTTGCCAAGGGCGCCCGCCACCCCATCGGCGCCGAACAGCACCTCTTCGACGGCCGGACCGTTGCTGAGCATGGTGACCACAAAGTCGGCGCCGCGCACCGCATCGGCGGCGGTCGATGCAACCTTGGCGCCGTCGGCGGCGAGCGCCGCCGCCTTGGCCGGAGTGCGGTTCCAGGCGGTCAGGGCGAACCCGCCGCGCAAGAGATTTGCCGCCATCGGTGCGCCCATCAGGCCGATGCCGAGAAAAGCGATATGTCCGCTCATGGCGCGCTCCTCCTTTGCGGTCGCGGCCGGATCATAGGATGCCCGGCCGCATCAACCAATCCCGCGGCCGCCAGGCGTGCCAGGACGGTTTCGAAATAGCGCGCCGCACCCGGGCGGTCGGCACCCTCGAGCCAGTTCTGATCAAGAAAGGAGGCCAGCGCGGGCTGCCGGAGCTCGGCTTCCCACAGGATGCCCAACAGCGACGCCATCGCTTCCTCGCGCTCGCACGCCCTTTCGGTCAGCTGCCTCGCCCTGCGGGCGCCGCCGCGACGACCCGTCTCCGGGCCGGGACCGAGGCCGAACTCAAACGCCCGGCGCCGCCGGCCGTCGGACAGGAGCCAGTGCGCGACTTCATGGAGCAGCATATAGGCCTCGGTGCCTGCGCGCATGATCCGCCCGTCCCAGCCAAAGCCCCGGCGCGGCGATCCGGCCCCGAGCCGGATACCGAGCTGCCGCGCCAGCCCGACGGCGGCGCGGCGATGCGCCTCCGCCCGTGCGCCCTCAGCCCGCGCCGGGCTCGTCACCGCAATTCGCCTCAGACTGGTTCTGGCGCGGCCGGCATGCAAATGGGACGCGAATCTCTGCAAGCGCGCCTCAAGCTGGTCACGGGCAATCGGGGTCAAAATCATGGAAATATATGAAAGTTAATTCACGCCTCTCGCAACCGGCTCGCGCGTACTATGCCTCGGGAAACTTTTTCTGACCATTCGGGCAGATTTACATGATGGTCGTTGCCCGCCTGAAACGCAGATCCGCCATACCGTACGGGGCTGGACGCCCCCTGCGAACCGTATTATCCCAAGCGGCCGTAGACGGGCGGCAGATCGGCGACCTTGGCCATTCCGGGGGGCCACTGGTTAACGCCGGACATCGCGCGGTGCCGGCCTCTGCGTTGGCACCGGGGCTGGCGCCACGCCCCCGCACCGGGTTCGGGCGGCACGCAAGGCGCGGCTCGGTGTCGTAGAGGAGAATGGGTTTGCAGCCGACCGACATTGCCGATCCGGACTATTTCCACAAAGTCGTCGATTGTCAGTGGGCTTGTCCGGCCCACACGCCGGTGCCGGAATATATCCGGCTGATCGCCGCCGGACGCCACACCGACGCCTACATGCTCAACTGGCACTCCAATGTGTTTCCCGGGATCCTGGGCCGGACCTGCGACCGGCCGTGCGAGCCGGCCTGCCGCCGCGGACGGGTCGAGAAGGAGCCGGTGGCGATCTGCCGTCTGAAGCGCGTTGCGGCCGATAACAAGAAGGACATTCGCGCCCTCTTGCCGAAGCCCGCGAGAGAAAAAAACGGCAAGCGCATCGCCCTCATCGGGGCGGGACCGGCGTCGCTGACGGTGGCGCGGGATCTCGCTCCCCTGGGCTATGACTGCGTGCTGTTCGATGGCGATGACCGGGCCGGCGGCATGATCCGCAGTCAGATTCCGAAATTCCGCCTGCCGGAGGCGGTCATCGACGAAGAGGTGGGCTATATCGCCGGTCTCGGCATGGAATTCCGGCTTGGGGAGCGGGTCGACAGCTTGCGCCGCCTCATCGACGAGGGCTTCGACGCGATCTTCGTCGGTTCGGGTGCGCCGCGGGGCCGCGACCTCGACATTCCCGGCCGCAAGGAAGCCGCCGCCAACATTCATATCGGGATCGACTGGCTGGCGAGCGTGTCGTTCGGTCACGTCACCCGCATCGGCCGGCGCGTGATTGTCCTCGGCGGCGGCAATACCGCGATGGATTGCTGCCGCTCGTCGAAGCGATTGGGGGGCGAGAGCGTCACCGTCGTGGTGCGCAGCGGCTACGACGAGATGAAGGCCTCGCCTTGGGAAAAGGAGGATGCCGCCCACGAGGGCATCCCGATCATGAACTTTCTGGTGCCGAAGGAATTTCGCCACGAGCGCGGCCGGCTTGCGGGCATGCGCTTCGAGCGGGTTGCCGCCCAGTACGACGCCGAGGGACGGCGCCGGCTGGTGCCGACCGGGGAGCCCGATGTCGACATGCCGTGCGACGACGTCCTGGTCGCGGTGGGCCAGGAGAACGCCTTCCCCTGGATCGAGCGCGATATCGGCCTCGCATTCGACCGCTGGGGGATGCCCAAGGTCGATCCAAAAACCATGCAATCGTCCATTCCCAAGGTGTTCTTCGGCGGCGAAGCGGCGTTCGGCCCGAAGAACATCATCTGGGCGGTGGCCCACGGGCATGAGGCGGCGATTTCGATCGACCGGCTCTGCTGCGGCGAGCCGGTGGCGTCACGCCCGGCGCCGCTGGTGGAACTGTCCAGCCAGAAAATGGGCATCCACGAATGGAGCTATGACAACGATATCGCACCGGACAAGCGCTATCGGGTGCCATTGCGCGAGCTCGATGTCGCGCTCAAGGATATCAGGGTCGAAGTCGAACTGGGCTACGATCAGCAGCTCGCGCTCAAGGAAGCGGAGCGCTGCCTCAATTGCGACGTGCAGACGGTGTTCTCGACCCCGCTGTGCATCGAATGCGATGCCTGCGTCGATATCTGCCCGATGGATTGCATCAGCTTCACCGACAATGCCGACGAGGACACGCTGCGGGGCGATCTCAACGTGCCGGCGCTCGATCGCGGGCAGGATCTCTACGTTTCGGCGACGCTCAAGACCGGGCGCGTGATGGTGAAGGATGAGGACGTTTGCCTCCACTGCGGGCTCTGCGCCGAGCGCTGTCCGACCGGGGCGTGGGATATGCAAAAATTCTACCTGGAGACCGCGCAGGCGGAACATTTATGCCGACCACGATAACGGGGATCAACGACTTCGTCGTCAAATTTGCCAACGTCAACGGCTCGGGGTCGGCGAGCGCGAACCTGTTGTTCGCCAAGTCGATCATGCGCATGGGCGTGCCCGTGGCGACCCGGAACATTTTCCCGTCCAACATCCAGGGCCTGCCGACCTGGTACGAGGTGCGCGTCTCGGCCCGGGGCTATCGCGGGCGGCGCGGCGGCGTCGACCTGATGGTGCCGATGAATCCGCAGACCTGGGATGCCGACATCGGCGAGATCGAGGCCGGCGGATATGTCTTCTATGATTCGACGCGGGCAATCCCTGCGGCAAGATTCCGCCCCGACATCAACATCATCGGCATGCCGCTGACCGAAATCGTCAACGGCGCCTACACCGATTCCCGGCAACGCCAGTTGCTCAAGAACATCGTTTATGTCGGCGCATTGTCGGCGCTGCTCGATATCGATCCCAAGGTGATCGAGCAGCTGATCGGCGAGCAGTTCAAGGGCAAGGACAAGCTCATCGAGCCCAATCGCCGCGCCCTTCACATGGGCCGCGACTACGCGCTGAAGCACCTCAAATGCCCCCTCGGCATCCGGGTGGAACGCGCCAACGCGGTCGGCGACAAGATCTTCATCGACGGCAACAACGCCGCCGCCCTCGGCGCGCTCTATGGCGGCGCCACGTTTGCGGCCTGGTATCCGATCACGCCGTCCTCATCGCTTGCCGAGGCGTTCCAGCGCCACTGCCGGCGCTATCGCGTCGACGCCGCGACCGGCAAGAGCCGCTTCGCGATCATCCAGGCCGAGGACGAGCTCGCCTCGATCGGCATGGTCATCGGCGCGGCATGGAACGGCGCCCGTGCCTTCACCGCGACCTCGGGACCCGGCATCTCGCTGATGCAGGAATTTCTCGGTCTCGCCTATTTCGCCGAGATTCCGGCGGTCGTCTTCGACGTCCAGCGCGGCGGCCCGTCGACGGGCATGCCGACGCGCACGCAACAGGCCGATCTCCTGTCGTGCGCCTATGCCAGCCACGGCGATACCAAGCACGTCATGCTGTTTCCCGCCGATCCGAAGGAGGCGTTCGAGATGGCCGCCTCGGCGTTCGACCTCGCGGATCGGCTGCAGACGCCGATCTTCGTCATGCTCGATCTCGATATCGGCATGAACGAATCCCTGGTGCCGCCGCTGACATGGGACGATGCAAGGCGCATGGATCGCGGCAAGGTCATGACCGCCGAGATGCTGGAGGCGGGCCAGGATTTCGGGCGGTATCTCGATGTCGACGGCGACGGCATTCCCTACCGCACGCTGCCCGGCACCCATCCGAAGCGCGGCGCGTTTTTCACCCGAGGCACGACCAAGGATCGCTACGCGCGCTACAGCGAGGACGGCGCCGTTTATGTCGACAACATGGACCGGCTGCTCAGAAAATTCGCGACCGCGAAGCATCTGGTGCCGGCCCCGGAGTGGCGCCAGGGCGCCGGGCCGGCCAAGGCGGGCGTCATCTATTTCGGCTCGACGACGCCGGCAATGGAGGAGGCGCTCGACGCCTTTGCCAACGAGGGCGTTCATCTCGACGCGCTGCGGGTAAGGGGGTTCCCCTTCGCCGACACGGTCTGGGATTTCATCGCACGCCATGACCAGGTCTTCGTCGTCGAGCAGAACCGCGACGCCCAGCTGCGGTTCCTCATCGTCAATGAGGGCAATATCGATCCCAGCCGTCTCGTCTCGGTGCTGAACTTTGACGGCACGCCGATTACCGCACGCTTCATCGTCGACGCGATCTCGAGACGACTCGTTACCGCCAATGTAATGCCGTTTCGCAAGAAGGCGCCTGCGCCATGACCTACATCGCCAAGCCTAAATTCCATCATCCGAAGCTGGCCACCAACAAGCTCGGCTTCACGCATCGCGACTATGAAGGCGCGGTTTCAACCCTGTGCGCCGGCTGCGGCCACGACTCGATCTCGGCCGCGATCATCGAGGCGTGTTTCGAGCTCGATCTCGCGCCGCATCGCGTGGCGAAACTGTCTGGTATCGGCTGCTCGTCCAAGACGCCGACTTATTTCCTCGGCCAGAGCCACGGCTTCAACAGCGTCCATGGCCGCATGCCGGCGGTGCTGACCGGCGCCAACCTCGCGAACCGCGACCTCATCTATTTCGGGGTGTCGGGCGACGGCGATTCCGCTTCGATCGGCCTCGGCCAGTTTTCACACTCGATCCGGCGCAGCGTCAACATGGTGTACATTGTCGAGAATAACGGCGTTTACGGCCTGACCAAGGGCCAGTTCTCGGCAACCGCGGACAAGGGCTCGCAGAGCCGGCGCGGCGTCGCCAACCTCGACGAACCAATCGACCTGGCTTCGATGGCGATCCTGCTCGGCGCCGGCTTCGTCGCGCGCGGCTTTTCCGGCGACAAGGCACAGCTCGTACCGCTTTTGAAGGCGGCGATCGAACATAAGGGCGCGGCCTTCCTCGACGTCATCAGCCCGTGCGTCGCGTTCAACAATCATCCCGGCTCGACCAAGAGCTACGAGTATGTGCGCGAGCACAATGAGGCGGTGAACAGTCTCGACTTCATGGTGCCGCGCAAGCCAATCGTCGCAGACTACGCCCCCGGCTCGGTCGAGCAGGTCACCCAGCATGATGGCTCCGTCATCAATTTGCGCAAACTCGCCGACGACTACGATCTGCACGATCGCTCCGCCGCCATCCGCTACATCAGTGAACGAGAAAGGGCAGGCGAAGTGGTGACGGGATTGCTCTATCTCGATCCCAAACCGGTTGATCTGCACGAGCATCTCGGCACCGTCGACGTGCCGCTGAATGCTCTCGGCGATGCCGAGCTGGTTCCGGGAGCGGAGACACTCGACAAATTCAACCGCTCGCTGCGCTGAGGGCGGCGCATTTTTTCCGACCGGCGAAGGCTCGCCGTCTTCGTCATCGGGTTGTGCGCATTCCTGCAGCTCTGGGCGATCCAGGCGCTGCTGCCGACCCTCGCCGCCTTTTTTGGCGCCACCGAAGCCGCCGTCAGCCTGACCGTCAGCGCCACCACACTTGCCGTCACCATCACCGCCCCGGTAATCGGCGTCCTCGCCGACACGCTGGGGCGGCGCCGTATCATCGTCGTCGCCTTGGTCCTGCTGGTCGTGCCGACCGCCCTTATCGGCGCGGCACAAAGCGTTGACCAGATCGTCGCCCTGCGTTTCCTCCAGGGCCTGCTGCTGCCGCCGGTGTTCGCCGTGGCGGTCGCCTATATCGGCGACGAGTTTCCGCATGCCCGGATCGCGGCCGTCACCGCCACCTATACCACCGGCAGCGTCCTGGGCGGCTTCCTCGGTCGCTTTCTTGCCGGCTGGATCGGCGACTTCGGCGGTTGGCGTGTTGCCTTTTTCGTGCTGGCGGCGCTGAGCCTCGCCGGCGCGGTCGTGGTGGCGGCGACCTTGCCGCGCGAACAACGGTTCGTCCGCGTCGGCGGGCTCGTGCCTTCGCTGAATATGACGGCACGGCATTTTCGCGACCCACGGCTCACGGCAACGTTCGCCGTCGGTTTCGGCGTCCTTTTCAGCTTCGTGACGCTGTTCACCTACATCAATTTCTACCTTGCGGCCCCGCCCTTTAACTTGTCGTCCGGTTGGCTGGGCTCGCTGTTTGCGGCCTATGCTTTCGGGCTGTTCACCACGCCGATGACCGGGCCCTTGGCGGCGCGGCTTGGTCGCCGGGGCCTGGTGCTGGCGGCACTCGGAACCTGGGGCCTCGGCACCCTGCTGACTCTGGTGCCGCACCTGGTGCCGATCTTTGTCGGCCTCGTCGTCTGTGCCTGCAGCGGCTTCTTGTGTCAGGCGGTATCGACCGGGTATGTGGCCGCGACGGCGACCCGGGCGCGCTCGTCGGCCGTCGGCCTCTATGTCACGTCCTATTATCTCGGGGGTACCGTCGGCGCCGTGATCGGCGGTCTGGCCTGGCACGGCGCCGGCTGGCCCGGTTGCGTGGCGCTGGTCTGGGCAATGCTGTCTGCGAAGGCGGCCTGCATCCTGCGCTTCTGGCGCGATCCGATCGCGGCACCCGCGCCTCAAGGGAACAATTAATTCGTCCCATCTGTTCGCTACATAGCACGAGGGGGAAGGGGTGCCGTCAATGAGCCGAATCATCCGC
>Ga0123355_10018633_pt1 | contig 11025 bp, 6 predicted proteins | sample TergutEmb28metaG_3_FD_89872 | JGI IMG/M metagenome (GOLD analysis project Ga0123355, IMG submission 89872) | Embiratermes neotenicus P1 segment gut microbial communities from Petit-Saut dam, French Guiana - Emb289 P1 | ecosystem: Host-associated > Arthropoda: Insects > Digestive system > Gut ...
GAAACAGTGTCCTTGTGCTTGTATGCACTTATTCCAGCGCTCCTGCCACTGACGAAAGCACCTCTGGTAGTCACATTTTGTAATAGCCCTTAGTTGTCTCGTCACGTTGGCTTGAATATCTTCTACGTAATCGAATCGGCGACCTTTCATTGTTTTCTTCAGTTGTGGGAACAAGAAGAAGTCACGTGGAGCAAGGTCAGGGGCGTTGTCATGGTGCAGGATCCAGTTACCTGAGCGCCACTTCTCAGGGCGATGCCTGCGCACAGCATCGCGGAGGCATTGCAGGACTGTTTTGTAGAATTCCTTATTTACCGTCTGTCCTGTAGGGACGAACTCACGACGAACCAGCCCGTCAATGTCAAAGAACGCAATCAACATGGCCTTGATATTGGACTTCACCTGCCGCGCTTTCTTCGGTCAAGGAGATGATGATGTGCTCCAACGGAAGGACATATGCTTTGTTTCCAGGTCATACCCGTAAACCCAGCATTAGTCACCAGTGATTACCGAGGACATGAAGTTGGGATCGTTTTGGGCTCGATCACGGAGGTCAGTGCAAATTGACACACGATCGTCCTTCTGTTCCGCCGTTAGGAGATGGGGCACAAATTTCGCTGTCACGCGTTTCATTCGCAAATCTTCAGTTAGAATTTTCTGGCACATACCAAATGCTGTTCTAACTTCCTCTGCAACCTCTCTGATAGTCAGACGTCGGTCAGCATGAATGATTTCTCGCACACGTGCCACGGTCTCCTCAGTGTGGGAGGTGGAAGGCCTGCCTGGGTGGGAGTCGTCTTCAAAGGATTGGCGTCCACTTTTGAAATGGGAATACCACTCAAATTTCTTCGATTGACTTAGGCAGGACTCTCCGAAAGCTGCTTGAAGCATTTCGTACATTTCAGCACCAGTTTTCTCCAGACGGAAACAGAAATCAATGCACACACGCTGCTGCACTTTCTCCTCCATCGTGAAATGCGACGCACACTGTTGTAGACGTTCACCCAAGGGCCTCCACAGAGCGAATGCGGGGAGATACCAACCTCTGGTTTTGCACATACACTTGTGCAGAGTTGCCATGTGTCCCATTCTGTTGCCATTTCGCTATGTATAATAGTTTCCCGGAAAAAAAATCAGTCCCAGAATTAAATGATCAGCCCATGTATCAACATACAACATACAACCATTTCCAACTTACTTTGAATATTCACATACTGCTGGACTGAACATTGTACTGGAACATGATTTTACTCTTGGGATGAATCTGGTGACACCTTTAAGGCTACACTTATGATTATTATTTATTCATTTATTTGTGTGGACACATGAAAATATACTGACACCAATATCCATTTACTGTTATCAATTTTAAGATTGTCAGACTGACTCCAATGAATGATCAGAACATGAGTCCCGTGTAACTGGACTGAGCTAGACAAATGGCATGATAGGTCTGAGAGATGGTTTAGAAGTTTCAATTCCATTATGGTTTAGCCAGGCCCAAAATCTTGAATTTTTCTCTTATTGACAGCAAAAAGCAGTATGACTATATATTGTTTACATTACTACTTACTAACCATTCTACTATGCCACACTATGTAACCAAGCCCACACTCACAGCAGCAAGGCTTGACAGGAAATGTGTTGTCAGGTTGTCTTTGAAGTCCCAATCCAGTAAGATGCTTTTAAATTGGTCATAAAAGGAAAGCTGTCCAACAGTCATTAGCACAGACCGTGCAGTAGCAGTAGACGCACCAGAAAATAATTGCCTGAATCCCTCATCTTTATACACTCGCCATATCCCATCGAATGCATGGTGATAACTAAAACACAAAATTTCGAACTTCAGAAAAACATGTACTGCATATGGATACATTATTTTCAAAATTCCAAAATATTACTTAAAAAATCCCAGGGTAGTTCATGTGGGACTTGGGGTGGATGAAGTAGCACCAGGACAAGTTCTTCAGTCTTCCCCTCTCAATATCATTCTACCAATGGTCTATATTCTCATTCATTGTTGAGTAAGGAGAGACCAACTTGATGCCACTTGTTTTATTATTACTTTATCCAGTGCTCAACATGCTTCGGATGTTAATACATCCATCCTCAGGAGCTTGCGACTAATTCATTGAGTTACTTCATGGGTTGTATCTGGTTCGATGTGTGTTGGTGTTATGTTGCAGTGTGGCTGTGGTGGTGTGGTATCCGTATGCAGGCTTCAGCTCTTTACTCAACTATCAAGATGATGCACAGTCCAATAAATATAAGATTCTCATTCATTCATTCATTCATTCATCACTCATTGACACTAAATAATCTTGGCAAACAAGTTGTTAAGACTTGCCCTACTTACTTAAACCAGAACAACATAGTTTTTCAACACCCATTAGTTACTTTACCAATAAAGTTATATCTTCCCTTCACTCAAGAACCAGGCAGTCAACCTGCTTCATGAACCATCCCAAGAGGTACTGCTCTCTAGTCTAACAAGCACATTCCTACACCACACAGATATGAATTTATCTACATGCACAGCATATCATTTTTCTGCACACATTTCTATTTATTTCACAATATTATTGTACCTTCACCGAATCCACAGCAAAGATTTATAGCGGGAATGCAGTGTCAGCTGGGTGGTAATGAATTACATTGTTATTTAGTCTCTTCATCTATCCAGTACAGTTCAAAGTAACAATTATCATACATGTCACGGAAAAGAGCTACACTTACTTCCTCCTCTTCGCCGCTGGAAGTCTGATATCATTCTGCATACGGACATTAATGAGATCGGCTGGAGTCCCAATGAAACCGCCAACTAGTCCTCCAACAGCTGCTATCCAAATCTTATTATAGAGAGGTACTTTCTCACCTGGTTTGGCAATGTACGCTTTAGCAGCCTATTAACAGGAATTACAATATACCACCAGTGCAGATTAAGTGCAACTCACTCACCACGTACAGATGCATATCCAGCACCTTCCTACATTATAACAAAGCATTCACTGACCTTATCACTAATCACTGTGCAGGGAATCACCAATAAGGCTACCACAGGCTATCAAATGAATTAATGGAGTATCGTGCAATTTCAAAAGAACTACTGTATTTGGGCTCTGACCAACATGTGCTCAAGAATGCCATCAAACTCTACTTGGATGCCAGAGCAATGATGAGATAACTTCTCTACCATATGCCACTGGAACAACAACAGCAAAAACAACTTTATTTGCGGGGTTGCAGCCCTCTATATCAAACCTGTGCCTGCAATGAATGTTCTGCAATGTCTGCTGGTGCAGTATCTTGCTGACAATATACAAACATTTTTTTTTTTCATTTAATTCCTCTATGAAGGGACTTACTGGACTCAGGTTACAGACAAATGGTGCATTCTTGTGACAACAGTAAGAAAACCTTTGGGTTTCACAGAATGCAGGTATTTCTTAATTAGCTGAGGAAATATTACCTTCTCTTCAGTTTGTCAGTTAGTTATGGCAGGGGTACACAAATCCTAGGCACCAGGTTGTGCAAGCAGCTAAACTTTTTACTGCAATGATTAGTATTTGTATATCCCTTTCATGGAACCTGCTAAATGCCATCCTCCTGGCACCTAGAATTTTAAAGGCTGCTCCTAGATTTTTGGAAAATTTGCCTCTGAGTTAGGGTTCCAAAATATTGTTCTTGCAATGATCTGAACTGAATGTGTGATAAAACGTACATGGGAAAACTCTCATAATATTTGTAACACACCACACACCACAGTTCCCTTCCTTAAATGGGACTGGTAAGTTACATGAACACTTGCACTACATTTTTCCTGTGAAACACGTACTGTTTAATGGCAAACCTCACCATGGCTGGGAACAAACACATAGAAAGTTCACGGCTAACTGTCCATTAGAGCAAAAGACATGATTTATGTAATCAAACTGTGCATATTATTATGGGATGCATCTTGAGACAGGCTGTGTTTGTATTGTTGGTGACATCCTGCATCCCTACTGTTGCTTGATTTGGTAAATGCCATGTAAATATTTTATATCATCTTAATTTTCAGGTTTAACTTTTTGAATTTTAGGAATTATATACAGAGGTATTCTATAACTGTGATTTTAGATATAAACTGAACTTTACTCATGTCCTTTAGACCTCTTTAAAATTTTGACTTTAATTCACATTTCTTCAGTGAGAGGTGCCTGCACTTCTGAAAAATGTAATCACAATTTCAGTTAGTGTAACCATTATTTTGCAGGTGCACTACATCAGATAACAGCCATTGCCAACATTTATTCACACACACATTACAGAAATGACTACTCACTGTACCCTGCATAAACAGACACAAAGTCATACTGACCTCATAGACTGCAAACCTTGTAGTTGAATATGTCAGCTGACGTAGCACAGCTGCTGTAAGACCATGATTGAGGCCCAAAAGTCCCTCTTGTCGAATGACATTCATTGTAAGACGAAATATTGAGAGTTTTGCATCTTGTTGAATTTGTTGATGAACCTGTCATGTCAAGAAAGGTGTCAGACAATGACTTTATATGCCTATAATCTATCTGTCAACCACACAGTACAAGATCCTACAGCTTCTTGATAACCAGAATAGATCGTACTGTTGTATAAAAATGGCAAAGGACAAATATTTAGAGTGGCACAAGGCCTAGGACCCCAAATTTGGAAGTAACTTGTATCTCAAAAACAGAAAATAATATATACAAATGGGTCAGGATGACAACATTTCCTTATATGAGGGTGTACCAGCATAGATAATGGGCCCCCAAACTTGAAGCCAAATATCTCCAAAATAGTGCATTGTATATAAATGTGTAGAATACTGTGACAGCCATGAAATTAATACTAAATTTGATCCAAGAGAATTGAGTTACACATGGCCAAGATGACATTAGGACTTTTACTCAGGCCACAAAGGAAACAACACATTAAGATCTTCAAAAATATTGGAATCACATTGAAATTAATTGTAAAATAACAAAACCAAATGTACTAATTTCAATCTTAACAATATGGAAATGACCTACACTAAAGAAATTCTACAGAAGGTTCTCCTTAGGAAAGCAATTCAGTATTAGTCTTCTAAATTCAAAACACTGTAATTTTGAAACAACAATCCATATACTACAGCATTCTAAACTGCTATATTGAGCCCACACTTTCTGTTCATCTTCATGAGATCCTGAAGAAGGAAAATGCTTACCTTTATTGTATCCAAAGGTTGTGTGAAACAGGCTGCTGCCGCAGAGGCCACACCACCCATCCACCATCTTGGTACTCGAATCTCCATTGCATATCCTCTGCAAATCAAACCAATTCACATTGTACATAATTCTCCTCAGCGGTCCACAAAAACCTTCCTAAGAAATGAATTAGGAATTATCCTCTTCCACAATACCATATCAAAATATCATACATGACATACTAACCTTTCAACAGATACCGTTCGTAATCTGTACAAGGAACAGCATTTAATGTGTATAATTTGATATGGGATCCTTAAATGTTATGTTGAGACAGACCATGGAAGACCACTATGTATATTTTGTGCAGTAAAATTTAATTTGTAACAGCAATTCACCTGTTAACATACATTCCTTCTTGTTCTGTATGAGTGTAAAATTTGGGCTCTCACATTATGGGAAGAACAATGGTTGAGGCTATCCGAGAACAGGGTGTATCCAGAAGATGTTGGGGTGTGAAAAAGAGCAAGTAAAAGGAGAACAGAGAAAACTGCATGATGGAAATCTTCAGGGAATTGTATTCTCCGCCAAATATTATGGTATACAAATTGTGGGGAACATGATGGATGGGTCACATGGCAGATGTGGGGAGAACAGAAAGAAAAAGTTTTGTTGGTAAAATCTGAGGGAAAGAGTCCACTTGTAAGACATGGGAGGAGATGGCAAAATAATAACAAACTGTACTTTAGATAAATAAGATGGGATGGCGTAGACTGGTGCCGTTTAGCTCAGAAGAGGGACAAGTAGTGGGTTCTTGTCACCACTGTAATGGGCTTCGAACCCCTGAAGACGGAGGCGGCATGTGCCTTGGAAACGACGGGAACAACTTACACAGCGACACAACTTCACATCCCAGACACCTGGAATCCACGGCAATGAACCTTCGGGTTCCATAAAATGCGGATTTTCTTGACTAGCTGATGAACTACTAGCTCTACGACTCCGTTCAACAAGTTAGTAATTTTGGAATGTTCTGATTCTACATTAATATCGCAGTTCTACATTTACACCATCACGTTACCTACCTACCACGGTTACTAGGACACCCTCAACCACGCGACGGCTGTTACCCGTGATTTGCCGACCACGGATTACCGCAGTTACGATGAAGGCATGTGACGCTTGTGTGAAACCATGGCATGATTCTAAAAGTGCTACAGATTGTCGTTTTTTTTTTCTATAGGGGAGGTGTCGGGTTGGGCTGTGGGAAGTATTGGTTTCGGTTAGTTGGGAATATGCAGCATGGTGTTGCACACAGATGTTGCCCCTTTTTTTTTTGAAACCGATCCTATGTTTTTTTTTGTGGGGGGGTATGCGGAATCTGCCTCCGTTTGAAAGTTGCGCTGTCGGAATGTACTGCGGGAGAATCCACGTCCCTGCCCAATACGGAAACGTGCTAGAACTTTTTTGACAAGGCGTCGGGTATTGTTAGCCCATTACCGTTTTTGCCAGAGCTGTTCGGGCTCTTTCGCTAACAGACTCGCTTAAAATCTTAAAAAGTATGAACGGTAAACAGTTCGAAGTAGCAATAACATAATTTGTGTTTTTATTTATACATGACACTGCACAGGATTTATATCATGAAGAAATGATAAAGATATAGCAAAGATGTGTCTGAATTTCCAGCAGCCTACGTACATAAAGCTAAATGTCCCCCTTGTTTGATTTGGCATAACGTCAGGATAGGCGAGAAGTGGGCAGCTTCAGGCACTAGCTTACTGCCAGGAATTTAATGTTAGTTCTTAAATACAAGACCAAGACATTGTTCGCATGTAACGTGACAATATTCCACTGTTTATTGTTGTACACTAATAAAAACGAGACGAGTTGTCAAGTTATTTTTCAGTTTGCATTATAATGAATGTAATGATGCTCTTGAGTGCTGGTGTCACTAAGTAACATACCTGAATGTACATTAATGGTAGTCCTTGAGGATGGTTCCACCTCTGTGAAAACTTCGTCATAGCCCACTAACTAGTAATCTAGCTACTTGCAGAGGAAGCAGGTGTTCTTTTTCCACTAGCTGGCATAGAACTGAGAGCATCTAAACTACAAAGTACTCCAGGGATTTGTGATACTGTTTGTGAATGATAAAGGGAATATACTTCATGAGAAACTTCATGGTATGAGTTTCTATTCATATAAAATCTAGTTTAAAACCCCATGGTGGGAGCACTAGTTTTCCCAAATTAATTTCTGGATATATCAGTCTTCTGCAAAGAAATAAGTGAGAATTTGTGACTGTGTAGTGTATCTTGTTTGAGGACTTCTGTCACAGGTTCATGATTCTAAATTCACATCCCTTTCCTTTGTGATGCTTGTTGCCACAGGAGGCATTATTTGTATTAGGAGAAGGGAGAGGAACAACAGGAAAGCAGTTTCTCAGTGCCATCAGGAAGCTGTGATAAAAGAAACATAGCATATAATGTATAGCTCATTTTATAAATTGGTACCTAGGGTAAAAAATACACCTAGATCGTAACTTTTTCAAAAGCTTACAATCTACCATCTTGAGACTATGATTTAAATTATGTCTAGTGTTGCACATGAATGTAGCTTGCATGGCTGCTACATTCACTTCACACAGCTGCACGTGTTAATCACATTACACAGTTGCAAGGCTCTTGCTCTCAAATATAAACACATTACATTTTTCCTCTATTCTGAGAACTGCTGACACTGGCCACTGAAATTCCTCAGTTGATGGTTCAGTCTATCTAGAAAAGTTAACTGTTGCTGTCAAAGAAATTCCTCCCGCCTTTGTGGAACTCAAAAATTTACCTAGTTCTCAGAAACCCATCCATGGACCCTCATGTGATCCATTTCAATCCACACGAGATATTAGGTTTGCACTGCAGTATGGCTGAGTTCTTTGATCTACTGGGATGATATTCAGCATCAATGTGTAATTATTATGGACATTTTTGGAGAGTATTTCATTAACAAACTACACACTCACACTGTGAATCATTCCAAAGATTGAAGACCTCTACTTCAGTCCACAACACTTAAACTCAATTTATAAAAAAAATCATTTGAATCTCATCCTTCTATATACGCAGTTTACCTTCCAAGCAGATTCTTTGAGGTTGTCAGTCTAAAAATTTAATTTTTTAAATTTTTTAATGAACATGACACTAATAATTGAATATTCCTGTACAGTCAAATTCTCTTTGAGTCCTACTGAAAGTTGTCAGCAGTTCTCAGAACAAACTGTCCTGATCCCTCACAGACAGCACTAGTGTGAGATTCATATTCCTTATAAACACCCTAAATTTCTGAATGAAGGAAACCATTATTCTGATTTTTGTATGTACATATCATGAACAGTGCGCCGGACAGGCAGAAAAGCCGGAGCTAAATTTCATGTGTGGGGTGCTATCTTTATCCAGTTTTAGTGATTATTTAACAGAACCATGAAGGTTAAAATGCTGCATATGTTTCATGAGTTTCACATGTGCCACTTCATTCAGCAGAAAGCCCTTCAAGCTATAATACATACATACATACACGCACGCACGCACACTTACAAACATACAGATAGTACGGTGATACAAAATAATAAAAAAAGTTTATTTTTACAGTACATTAAATTAGATTTGTAACAGAGTGTCGTGGCAAGAATACTGTTCATTTCCATACACTGCTGCTGCTAAAAGGGAACACCTATGTGATACATTGGTCTGTTGGTCTGGTGTCTTCAGCTACTGATCTAATGCTCTGACATCAGAAAGAAAAAGAATCCCCAGTTAAGGTGACAAAGTATTTCATTCAGATTAAAATACTATGATGACTTTGTAACTAACAATAATCATCAATTTTCAATGTGGCACCCAAATTCAAATCTTTCTATTCATATGAAGCGAGATCTCCAGGTCTGTAAGGCATATGTTATGTATATAAATTTCAGGTAACTTCTGCATCAAATAAAAGGATTCTGCAATGCTTTCAAATTTAAGTGATGACAAAATGGATGCAACATCAATGAATATTTACTATAAGATGAGCTCTTTGTAAAGGCACAGATATGGTTTGTGTCACTGCAGTTATGCACTTCAGTACCCTTGTGCACCCCTGCTCCTTACATTTTCATGATATCTGCATTGCTATCTCATATGGACACAGAATGTCACACAGGAAACAAAATGTCTGCCTTCTCCCATACTTTTATGTTTCTTCATGGAATTGCCATGTAAGGAAATGTATTTGTTTCAGTCATATTATAATGACATTCTTTTTGCATCTCAGTATGCCTGCATTATGAAACATTATAAAACTTGTGTTATCATGACCTTACAGATGTTCTGATGATGGTGTAACTGTAACACCAAAACATGCCTGAGCATTTTAATGTATATATTAAGATTGTTTTTTAAGACAACTCACTAGTGCATCAGTTGGTGAATAAATACTTTGATAATATCAAGATGCGTGGTACGAATGTAAAAAAAAAAAGTGAAAAAAATGGGGGGGGAGCACGAATTAGTACTCTCCCTGATGATGGTGTAACTGTAACACTGAAACATGTCGGAGCTGTTTTAATGTAAATTTTAATACTGTTTTTTTAAGACAACTCACTAGTGAATCAGTTGGCGAATAAATAAAACTTTGATAAATGTCATTTGTGTTTGCCAGAAAACTGTTCGCAGTTGGATCACTCATTAATATTTTAACTTATCAATTAATTAGATTATTTTAACTTTTGGTACTGTTCCTTCAACACAACACCAGAAGGAGACTAAAGACAAATGCCACACTTTCCTCCTTCCAGTCAGAGTTGAAGCCCAAAAAGTGCAGAATGGTCAAAGCAGCAATAATGGAATAACAAATTAATATTTTCCTGCAATTCGGACTTCAAAAAAGCTGGCTGTCACAGTCCTTCATTTCAATCAAATTTACACATTATTCATGCGGTTATCATGTGAAAAGTTCTAGCATACTAAAGTGTAAACCCACTGAGAATAGTTAGAGACCTTCCACAACAAAGACCCTTTCAATTTTTAATTTTGCAGGTGTTCCCTTTCAGAACTGAGAACATCATGCATGACCTGGTTGTGCCACAGCAAGGCGTTTCTGTGCACAAGTGCATTACACCTACTCATAATTATAGCACACTGACATTTTGAAACAGTGGTTCACAGAACATCAAAATTCATAATGCCATATTTAGCTCTATATAAGAGAACTGTTTCCTAATTTGTCATCTTAAAACTGAGGGAGTCACCTTATAATTGCACACAAAGTTGAACATAGGTCTCTCTTCTTCCGGCATGTGGTGCCATGTGACTGGGTGATCAGTGCTTCATGTTTCAAGACAGGATGGTGGTCTTATATTCAAGGGTTGAAATGTCCAGGGAATTCTGAATTCTTCATTGGGACTTTTGATTCCCAAAGACAGACCCATCATGCTATCTTAAAACATAAGGCACAAGTCATGGCATGGCATGGCATGGTACCACATCACAGAAGAATGGAGACCTCAACTGCACCGCTGTGAAAGCCTAGAAACTCACAAAGTTAAACATATTCTGTATATGTACTGTCCTGAAAATTGGAGACTGTGAAGGAGGATCATCTTATATTCGGGTAAAAGGTAAAGCAGTCCCATTACAGGCCTGGACAAGCCCAGAGGGTTCCAGGAAGTAAAGGTTCCCAGATTTCGTGACAACGGCACAGGATGGTGGTAAGGTTGTCAGCCTTACGCACCGGCCGCCTTTACCCCCAGGAAATACTCCCGGTACTCATTTCTGTTAGAGGCTGA
>Ga0123355_10018634_pt1 | contig 11025 bp, 11 predicted proteins | sample TergutEmb28metaG_3_FD_89872 | JGI IMG/M metagenome (GOLD analysis project Ga0123355, IMG submission 89872) | Embiratermes neotenicus P1 segment gut microbial communities from Petit-Saut dam, French Guiana - Emb289 P1 | ecosystem: Host-associated > Arthropoda: Insects > Digestive system > Gut ...
ACCAGATCAATACAACCCATGAAATAACTCAACAAATAAGTCACAAGCTCCTGAGGATGGATGTATTAACATCCAAAACATGTTGAGCATTAAATAAAGAAATAATAAAGCAAGTGACATCAACTCAACTGTCCACACAGTCTACCAGACCACACAGCACCACATTTCAGCAGACCTTAATCTTAAACAGCACAATTTTCCACTCACTTGGCTCCCAGCATCTCAGAAACAGCAAAAATGAAATCCCTTTCCTTCCCAACGTAGGAACTGATGCCAATCACACAATCAACCAATGGCTTCTTGCACAGATCAACGGGTAATGGGTGATGATAATACATCACAGGAACCAACTCTTCGTGAAGAAGGCAGTCCTCCTGCAACACATACAACTCTGTCCCTCTTACTGCACCCACAAAAGAAAATCCCTAATATTTATGGAAAGTTAAGACACATTACTGAAACCATGGGGGACATTCGTTTCATGCAACACTGAAGGCTAATTAGTGCACTCATTAGAGGGCTCCCTACTCCTTTTCTTTTCCCCTTCCTTTCATCGTCCTACCATCAACTAACTAACTTTCACTCTGACATGAGCTTCTGAATTGGCAAAACAGATCCCTTGGTTTAGCATCTTCTTCACTCTAGATTCCAGCAACTTGCAGCTGATGATAACACGGGTACTTTTATTTCATAATCTAGGACTGTTAATTTCTAAAACATGGGTTTCCAAAGGGCCACACCTGTTATTGTGGGCTGGTTCGAAGGTCACACATGGAAAAATAATAAGTGGTACATATAACTGCCTAAATTACTGTGAAATTTTTATAGTATATGAGCATACACCATTTACAAATGTGGCCTCAGGCCACATAATACAAATTGGAGAGCAGTGTCTGGCCCACGTGCCACAGGTTGATGACCCATGTTTTAAAAGATAAATGAGCTTGTATATACAGGTTAGTTCAATGCCGTACAACCCTTCTGTTCATATCGCATGTGTAGGCTTTGATCTTACATCTTGTATTTGTATTCCGTTCAAATATACAACCATTATGAAAGGTTGTACACGTAACATGACTCGCAGTAATAACACATCAGTGGGGACAAAAGTCCCTTCATTTATGGTGCCACTCACATCTGTTTTCATCTACGTTAAAATAATTTCCTTGAGGATGGTCAAGGCCAACTAAAACATGCTCCAAAGGTTTTGATACTGTTACATGAACACAAGTTTGTGGGACATAAACTGGCAGGTTGAGAGGTCTTTCTCTGAGCACTTTAGTTTTCTCTGCCAATTATCCATCAAATATGTGCCACATATGTTTTCTTAAATTTTTTCATCCCAATGATGTTTGGTGAAGGGCACAAAAAATGACACTCCCCATTATGAAATTGCCTCTAATTTCCTATCACATTCCTCCACCTGAAGTCCAAATATTCTTCTTAGCACCATAAATCCATCTTCTCCCCTTAACTTCTAAATGGACGAATAGGACAACATTGCACACAGTGGACTTTTAAATTGAATAGTGCTCTGGCTGCAGTAGAAACCTGATATTTACATGGCCATATGATACACAGACATGTGCACAACTAAGTTTCACACACACAAAACAAAACTGCAGCAAAATGGATACAGATATATTTAAAAATATCATCCCCTCTTCATACAAAACATAAAAGACAGTATCTGTAATTGCGTCCATCAGGACAGAATGCAAACTGTACTCACAATCCACAAGTGTGTTACAATTTCAGTTGCAGTTTGTGACAATTCAGCTCCACTAAGGGGCACAACAGCATAATCAGCAATGCCTTTAAAGCTGCTGTAAACCACAAGTCCACCATGTAATTCAATGGCATCCTTCAACAATTCTGTATCGTCATTAACAAAATCAACAATGAAGAAGGTTAAATCTGAAAATGAAACAAAAGATAAAATAAAATAAAATTATGATCTTTTAGAATGTGACACTGTGTATTGCAATAGATAGGTAATAATGTTTCTAGCTTGAAGGTGGAGGCAGCAAGCTCCCACAAAATGTTGGTAACCCTTACACAAATAACAATCAAGCCCTTAAAAATTTTTGTGGCTGAAACTGGATGTGATTTAAATGTACAGTTTACATTAAATTTAACTTTTCATAATTTCCTTACAATTACAGCTGTTCAGTACCTTCAATCAATTACAGTTATTTAAGCTTCATATCCACTGACTGATTAAAGGGATGGGCACTAAGTGACCCTTGCACCATATCTCAGAAAACCATATTTCAAGCACTCACCATCACATGAACTTGAACATCTCACAATATAAGTTTCTTCCTCACTACATTACAGAAGAAACTGCACTTATGTAAAGAATACGAATCTGCTGACTCACTGTCAACAAACCATGTGCCATGCTGCTGTCCACTGTGCACATAGCCATAACGTGTCTACCAGACATTTCAGACAATGCTCTTAAATTGTGAAAATAAATGGCAGGCATATGCCCTTCTGTGGTCTTCTCTGATATTTATTTCTCACTATACACCAAAACAATATAATCTAACACAGTGAGAGCAGCAACTTGCTGCCACTGAAATGCAGATACCAGTTCAGGCAGGATGGCATTTCTAGAAGTCCTCAAGAGGAAGATAAAAGGCATGTAGAGTAATGAATAAACTTAGATGACGATAATGATAAAGATTATGACAGGAACAACAACAAGAAAATCAAAATCACAACAAAAAACACAAATATTCATATCATATTAACAATATAAGTGGTAATGCAAAAATATTAACTGTCCCATTACAGGTCTGGACAGTCTCACTGGGCTGCAGGAGGTTGAAGCTCCCAGAATTTCTAGACAGTCAGCACAGGAAGGTGGTAAGGAGTCAGTCCTACACACCAGCCTTTACCCAAGAGATATCCCTGTACTCATTTCCATCAGAGGCTGCGTTGACACCAGGATGAGAGTGCAGCCAGAAGGATTAAGTCAATGAGAAACACCAATAACTCCATTGGGAATCAAACCCATGACCTTCCAGCTTGTAGAGCAGTGCCTCAACCAACTACACCACCATGTGTCCCAGTGCAAAAACATATAAGTGTATTAAAGAGTGACTAGAGCCTCTATGATTTAGTAGCCCTGTATTTTAAAAATGTTCTATTTTGGCCTGTATCACAGCTACACTAGAGCCAAAGTTCAGACATAGTCTGTAACAATCTGTGGACAAGAAAATAATAAGGAATTGTATGGTAAATATATTTTGTCTCCTCAGAACATGTGTATGACAAAGAAAATATAATAGACATGTCATATGTTAAAAATCAAATTTGTTAATGTCCCACTCACCAGTGAACATGTTAGCATTCGTTGTTTCAGTAGAGGGCGTAGTATCTGGTTCTGTCTGAGTATTGTGGCGTGCTTCTATGTCTTTATTACAGCTATCAATCAGTCTCTCTTTAGGTCTTTCCTCTGTTTCATTCAAAGGTGAAGGCTTTGCATTTGCAGCTAACTGTTTATTCCTAACACCAACTTCCAAATCTTTACATGATTCATTCTCTGTAAAATACAAAGAATCTTATAATGTAAATACAAGTTAAATGGAAAAACAGAATATATAAATTCACACATGAAGACAGGAGTATTCTAACATTTGTGGTCCTTCATTTAATTTCATTTGTTATGGTTCTTGGGTCCCTGTCACCATGGCATGGCGCGTCCTCAGGTTGTGGACGGAGGAATTGCCTCCGATATGGAGGGTAGCTGCGAATATATTGAATAAGCAGTCGCGGACAGCCGATGTGGGGTGGTCCTCCAGCTTGGGGGTTGGGCAAGGTGCTAACAACGCCTCCCCATGAAAACCCTTTGTTAAGAAATGTTCACAAGGCAAGATGCTTCCTTCATATTTGTGGCACGTATTGGGGAGGGGAGAGGTGTGCACAGGGTTCTAGTGGGGAAACCTGAGGGAAAGAGACCATTGGGAAGACCCAGACGTAGATGGGAGGATAATATTAAGATGGATTTTCGGGATGTGGGAGGGGGTGGAGACTGGATGGAGTTGGCTCAGGATAGGGACAGATGGCGGGAACTTGTGAATACGGTGATGAACTTTCGGGTTCCATAAAGTGCAGGGAATTTCTTGACTAGCTGCAGAACCAGTTAGCTTCTCAAGAAGGACTCTGCTCCATGGAGTAAGTAAGTATGTTTCTTTTATCAATGTTAGCAACCCAGACTGCACATCATGTGGTAAGATGGATAATGAACACTGAACTAGAACAGATATGGAAGTAGTCATAATATCCCCGCATTTGCTAAGGATGAATGAAGAAATCCCTAAAACCTTAGCCAGGATAGCCAGTCTCTGTGCTGAGAAGTGAACTCAGGATCTCCACCATAGAAAGAATTGATATCCACTTGACCACAACATTCAATACATGTGCTTTCACCTCTCGTCTCTATATAAGAAAGTTACCCACAAATCTGAAGAAACACAACTAGCCACCAACTTAAATAATATCCCTTACTGAATGGCACTACACTCCAGAATTGAGCATTTATTTCCTTTGAACCACAACAAAAACAATCATACCTGACATTGAGGTATGCAGATACTGATCAACCAAATCAGTAGGCAGTGGCAGCAATGTTTTCTCAACCCTTTGGTTTGTGGTCTTCACCTCATTAGTAAGCTCAAGGCAGGGTAACGGTCTGTCTGTTGGTTTTCGTAACAGCTGAAGTCCCTGAGACATATGTGGGTTATAATTGAACAGTGTAATTTAGCTAATTATGAATACTACTACTACTAACAACAACAGAGGCAACAACTACAACAACAATAACGGCTCACAGCCATGAAAGAAGCAGTGACAGCAGTGTTGGTCATAATACTGATGGTTGTAGTAAGAATAGCAGTTGTGGTTAAAGCAATGACTGTTTTTGTCATCGTCATCATCATCATCATCATCCATGTTATCACCTTTATGCAAGGTATTTACAATTACAAACCTGAAACAAACCATGTTTCCAGGGTACATAGGGTTGTATTTACTATTTGTGCTACATGTAATGTTATTTCACCCGTGAAATATGTTTTGTACTTTTACACTGGCTTATTATTATTATTACTACTACTACTACTACTATTATTATTATTACTACTACTACTACTACTATTATTATTATTATTATTATTATTATTATATTCTCGCCTATTAGTTACAGGTGGTGGTTTTCTGGTAAGTCCAGAGCTCAAAGAGATTTGCTCCAGCACTTTACAAATGATGATGATGACGATGTCATTGTTGTTGTTACTGGTGGTAGTAGTAGTAGTAGTAGTAGTAGCAGCAGTATTGACTTACACTTCACATCGTCTATCTGCTGCGGGACCTTCACCTATCCCAGATTGTCAGTGGGATTAGGCTCAGTCAGAGGAAGGAAATTCATCCTATTTCCTTAGGTTAAGGGGCATGTCCTAGGAATTAGCATACTTTATGACACATTTGTAATAGTACTAATTTTTGCTCCCCTCTTAAGATGTAACCTATATTCTCCAGATATTTTAGTAATTTTTTGGTAATCACCCTTCCGTTGAGATGATGAAGGAGTATATATATACACTGTAAAGCTCCCAGATATTTTTGATTTCCAGGGCCAAGTCTTCATATTTCAAAAATTTCTCTGACCCAGTTTGGTAAGGTTGAGGGTCAAGGAACTGCTATATCTATTACATGTGCTGTTTTATTCTACCAGTTAGCACTATATCAGGTTTATTATTAAAATACCTTCTTGCTTAAAGGTGATGGTGGTTCTGCTGGTTGAAGCAATATATCAGTACACAAAAACTCCTCTTCGGGAGCAGGACTTCGCAACTTCATGCTCTCAATCACCCAGTTCACAGTCACAATATACGGCCTGCAGAATACATGGAAACAAACAGCCAAACTAAAACTCCTAACCAACATACCATATTTACTTAACTTCTAACTAAAACAAATACATTAATATTTCACATTAAGAGTTTCTCGCATTCATTTCTGGTGCCTTTGTAATAAAATGCTGTAAAATTAAGCCTATCAGTCTTACCGTATCTGTCTGTCCACATGCAAGAACTCCAAGTTTTACGGTTCTTTTTGTACTATTCTGATTGTGCTAGAATAGGGGTTTACTACCTAATCAACTTAAAATCATCAATCACTAATTTACAACGAAACATTCAAACACGTAACATGAATGTTGTGTTGTGAACTAAAATCTTATAACGTAGGCCCAGATTAATCCTCTCACACATAAATTTTACATTCCACTTCCATTCTATCAATTGAAAAGTAATTCATAATGTAGCATTCTATCCAAGCAGAACAGCAGAAACAGGTATAATGAACCCAGTATATAAATGTCAAAACTACGTGAATAAAGAAAATCATACCTAAAACCACTAGACTTTAAGACTTTCAAATCAGATGACACAATATCCCCTACAATAACATGTGTTACACAGTCTGATATTTCATTAAACCTTGTTGCACCTCCTCCGTTCAACACTCGACGTAATTTCTCAGTTTGTTCCATATTGAAACCGCTCAAGTATACCTGTAAATAAGCAGAAGGTTGTAACATTAGTAACTATGTAACCTTTCATTCCCAACCACCAGTTCAAAAATACCCTCATTCCTTGTGTGGTGAAAAGTAACACAGATGCCATGCAGTTTTCATGACAGAATTCCAAAACTAAAATGTAATTTAAACTCATGTACAAGAACATAGACTTAAAGGAATACTTACATTACAGCCATCTAGAAATAACCCTGCTTTCTTAGCCTCTCTTAGGTCAAGTTGTACCAATATTTCTGAATATCTTGAAGGCCCTGAAAAGAAGAAGAGTTCTTAAAAAACAGCAATATACTTGGTGCAGCAAAAATAGTACAGGATGTTCAGAAATACAGATGAAAATAAATGTTGAGAGGATGGATGATAGAGTGCCTACAGGAGCAATACAGTACAGATGCTGAGAAGAAAGAATGAAAGAAACATGCAAGAAGGCATCAAGATCAGTAGTATGAAGAAACACTAGCATATGTTTGTGTGTGTGTTTTGGTGCATGCATGTTCACCAAGCTAAACATTTTAACACAGTTTTAATTATCTGTCAACAAGTTTTAGAAGTTACTGTACAGTTTCAAAATAATCACTAATGCCCAAAAAACTATAATAATTTCTGAAACCTAACATCTTAAATAAAAGCTATGCCCCTAAAATTAACCTCATAGTTCAAAACATGTCACACTTGCACAATTAAACAAATTTTAATATACTGTGTTGTGACAGTCTATAAACAAATATCAAAATATGCAAGATTTGAGATTCATGTCAAAATGAGTTCCAATTTGTACTCTGCCACTGTATCTTCAGCAGGTACGCAGACATCCATTGCTTTTCAGAATTTAGTTCACTAACCTGAGTGCTGTGTCTGTGGGTTTTTCTTGACAGAAACATTCTTTGTAAGAAAATTCTGTATTGTGGTGTCAGCAACAGTCTCATTGACATGCGTAGTACTACCTCCAGCAATTGTGCTTACCATGGAGAAGTCTGGTAGAAATCCTGAAACACAGCAAGCAAAAACATCCAGAATATCCCTTACTTCATGTCCATCCAAGAGCCAAGACAGAGAAATGTATTCCCCAGCTTAACAACTGAGGATGTGATAACGAGTCACGGCTCCTGCATAGATATGGGGGATGTGAGTGATATTTGATATGTAGCAATGGTATAATGATGTTTAGCAAAGGAATAATTGGTATCCCTGACAAGATTCAAATCAAACATCTTCTTATCACAGGCTGAATTATCACTTGCATCAACTTGCTCAGTGGGAAGACCTTGAACAGGAATAAAACAAATAACAAACATATAGAAAACTTTGGTTGGGACAAGCTTGAAACATCCAGGTGTATACAGCATAATTAAATAACAGCTTAAAAGAAAAAGAGGGTAAATGTGTGGAAAGGTTTCATATGATTCAAGATGAGCTTCAGTGGCTGACTTTTGTAAACATGGTAATGAACTTCTGGGTTATACCGGTCAACAGTGAAAATGTTTCAGAGCTTAAAGTAGCAAATTTTCACCAATTTTGGGGTACTGAGTACAAATATGACAATTAAAATTGTTAAGCAGCTCCACTTTCAAAGATCTGGGGTGGGTCCCAATTTGTACACTTTGCACTCTTTTGGCATTGAGCAGTTTTGAATGATCCTTCAACCCTTAGCCTCAAGTGGATGAAACAGTCAGCACCCAGGCATTCATCACCCTACTTGCTGTTCATCAGATGGGTGAAGCAGTGCAGTGGGGGAAGTGGATGTTGCAATGAATTCCCAGATATTGACACAACCAACTTGTTGCATTTCAGTTCCTTCTATAAAGTTACATCACACACATGTGTTGCTCATTTCAGAAAGTATTCTATCGCAATGTAAAATCTGAAGTGCCTTAAATATTTCATACAGTCATTTCTTGGCTGAACCTTAACAAGAATGCAGCAACACTGTGTGAACAGCGCAGATAATATCTTGTGTTAGTGGAGATGTGATTCTTTTCATCACGTAAGTGCACCCGTTTATCAGGAAAGCCTACCACCTTTACTTTGGCTGTCAGACCAGGACAAGAGCTTGGCACCCACAGCCATGCTGCTATACTGGTGCAACAAATCTTAGAAAGTGGTTCAGTCACACAAGGCAATCAATGCCTTTTGCTGCACCCATGGTGTAAAGAGAGTGGATGGAAGGTAACCTTGTCGATTGGAACGACATTCATGGTCCGATGGCAGGCCTGAATATTAATTATAAACCTGAAAAGTAGAGACTTTATAGACCCATCAAACTTAAGTGGTCAAGCTGTTCTGCTCTATAATGGCATAGGTTTGCCATCAGTGACAGTCCAATATGAAGAAATAATATGACAACATGAAACATCTTCTGAACTGCATGAACTATAACAAATAACCATGACACCATTTTGGGGAACTGAAAGTTGCTGTTATATTTTGAGGGGCAGGGCTACACAAAATGTTGTTGTTTACTGTGTGAATGGGACAGCAAGAAAAGACTTCACATTACAAGAGGGACTGGCCTTCTTGACAATCAGGAGAGGAGAAAGTAAAGTGCACATCAATGGCAGAACCCAGCAACATATTGCTGTCTCCTCTGCACATCACACTGGGAATAATGAAGAATTCTGTTATGACTATGGATCAGACAGAGAAAGTGTTTAGGTATCTCACTTAGAAATTCCCAGGAATCAGGGCAGCAAACATCAAAGAGGGCGTGATCATCGGTCCACAGATCCCCAGGCTCTTCAGAGACAAGCAGTTCAACCAAACTGTCAGTTGTAATGAGAAGAGGGCATGGAATATTTCCAGCTTTGAACAACCAACTTTGGAGGAAATAACAAGGCTGACAACTACAATGAACATGTGGAAAACAAAACGGTTGTCCTAACAGAAATTAGGCTGCAATATGTCTCTAAAGATCCTTTTTCTGCATTCTCACCAGGCTATTTTTCTGGAAAACTGTTTGGCACTGAGTAATGAGCATGGCAAACATTTTCATTGTGATATGTCAACAGTGGAAAAGAGACACCAGGGAAGATGGCCTTCACCAATGTTTGCTGACTATTCATGGAGAGTAACAAGAGATTCTCCTGGACTTGTGAACAAATGGCAGGCAAAGTGGTGACACAATTAATCAGAGCCAGCCAGTCAGTTTACACTATATCACAGATACACTATATAAGGCATATATAACTTGTGTTGCTAGTTTTTCTTGGTAACTGTGGCCAATCATGCCTTTCATGACTGTTTTCAAGTTAAGCATCCCAAAAAATGTAAGGGAAAACATACGTCATCTCCAAAGCAGGAAATTAGTCAAAATTTGTTGTACAGCTGGAACAGGAGGGAGTTTTTCTTGATCTGATAAAAAAACTATAAACTTCATTAAAATGACTCAGAGAAAGCAACTCTATTGATTAATTTCTGCAACTCACGTTGTTATTTTGAAACAAAAAAGTGCCAGAAATGAGTTAAATAATGTAGAGATAATATAACAATGCTGGTGCAAGGAGCCAAGTATGGGACAGCCATAGGAATTTCTGTTAACCTGTAACTCTCATCTATTACAGAATCAAGTGGTGGTAACAACAGACTGATAATTCTTGAATCCATCTAAATGCATAACTTGCCAGTGTCAATACTCACGGGTCTCATCAGAATTTGGAGTTGAACATTTGACGACTTCTTTGTGTGGTGTAAGATGCGGTTCTACAGAGACTGCATAGCCGTCACGAACACTTTCATGAACCCAAGATGGAAGAACGCATGGCAACTTCCATTCGCAGGCATACTTGTATTTTTCTCCAGTAGGATTAGCAATGATGAGTAGTTTTGTATTTTCACATTCCAGCTGTCCGCTGAAAATTCCACCTGAATGACAATGACATTAGAAGGTCAAGAATATTTCATGTTATACCTCATACATAACAAAATCCAAGGTATGTCATCAACAGATAGTGATGTGGGTTACTACAACATCATTAGAAGGATTCTATTTTCAACAAACTCTGATATTCATATACTAACTTACTTACTTACTCCATGGTGCAGAATCCTTCTTGAGAAGCTAACTGGTTTGCAGCTAGTCAAGAAATTCCCCGCATTACATGGAACCTGAAGGTTCATTACCGCACTCACAAGCGTCCGCCACCTGTCTCTATCCTGGGCCAGCCCAATCCAGTCCATATACCTACATCCCACCTCCTGAAGATCCATCCTAATATTATCCACCCATCTACACCTGGGTCTCCTCAGTGGTCTCTTTCCCTCCGGTTTCCCCACCAAGACCCTATACACCCCCTCTCCTCATCCATATGCGCCACATGTCCAGCCCATCTCATTCTTCTCGATTTTATTACCCGCACAATATTGGGTGAGGAGTACAAATCATTTAGCTCCTCGTTATGCAATCTCCTCCATTCCCCCGTTACCTC
>Ga0123355_10018635_pt1 | contig 11025 bp, 13 predicted proteins | sample TergutEmb28metaG_3_FD_89872 | JGI IMG/M metagenome (GOLD analysis project Ga0123355, IMG submission 89872) | Embiratermes neotenicus P1 segment gut microbial communities from Petit-Saut dam, French Guiana - Emb289 P1 | ecosystem: Host-associated > Arthropoda: Insects > Digestive system > Gut ...
TGCTTGCGGGCCGCCTTCTGCTTCTGGGCCTGCTCGTACTTGTACTTCGAGTAGTCGAGCACCCGGCAGACGGGCGGGCGCGCGTCGGGGGCGACCTCGACCAGGTCGAGGTCGCGCTCCTGCGCGTAGGCGAGCGCGTCGGAAGTCTTGATGACTCCGATCTGCTTACCGTCCTCTCCGACGAGCCTGACCTCAGGCACGCGGATGCGGTCGTTGATCCGAGTCTGATCTCGCTCCGGCGGGCGCCGGTCGAACCGTCGAGGGACCGGCACTAGCTGGGATGTCGGCGGAGCCTCAAGCGGCGCCGGGACGTGTGTGGTGAAGCTTTTGGATCAACGTCCCCGAGTATAGCGGCGCGATTTAGCCAAGCGTTCGGGAGCTGACCAGCCGATCGAGACGCTGCGCGAACTCGTTGGCCGGCACGGACCCGGTGTCGCCGGCGCGGTGCTCGCGGACGCTGACCTCGCGCTGCTCCTGCTCGCGGTCGCCGACCACCAGCATGAACGGGACCTTGCGCAGCTCCGCGTCGCGGATCTTGCGGCCGACCGACTCGGTGCGGTCGTCCAGCTCGGCACGGGTGCCGGCGGCCTGCAGCTCGGCCATGACAGTCGCCGCGTAGTCGTTGTGGCGGTCGGCGATCGGCAGCACGATCGCCTGCAGCGGCGCCAGCCAGACCGGCAGCTCGCCGGCGAAGTGCTCGAGCAGGATCCCGATGAACCGCTCGTACGAGCCCATCAGCGCGCGGTGGATCATCACCGGGGTGTGCTCGACGTTGTCGGCGCCCGTGTAGGCCAGGCCGAAGCGGCCGGGCATGTTGTAGTCGAGCTGGCAGGTGCCGAGCTGCCAGCTGCGCCCGAGTGAGTCGGTCATGTGCATGTCGATCTTCGGGCCGTAGAAGGCGCCGTCGCCGGGGTTGAGGTCGTACTGCAGCCCGAGGCCTTCGAGAGCGTTCTGGAGCGCCGCCTCGCTGCGGTCCCAGAGGTCGTCCGAACCGATCCGCTGCTCTGGGCGGGTCGACAACTCGAGCCGGACATCGAGGTCGAACAGCTTGTAGGTGTCGAAGGCGAACTGCATGACGCCCGCGACCTCGTCCTGGATCTGATCCTCGGTGCAGAAGATGTGCGCGTCGTCCTGGGCGAAGTGGCGGACCCGCAGCAGGCCGTGGAGGGTGCCGCTCGGCTCGCGGCGGTGCAGCAGCCCCGGCTCCCAGATCCGCAGCGGGAGATCCCGGTATGAGTGCGGCTGCAGCGAGTACAGCTGGCAGTGGCCGGGGCAGTTCATCGGCTTGACCGCCATCTGCCGGTCCTCGTACTCGGTCACGAACATGTTCTGGTCGTATTTCTCCCAGTGGCCGGAGGTCTTCCACAGCGAACTGTCGTAGATCTGCGGCGTCTTCGCCTCGACGTAGCCGCGCTCCCGGCCCATCTCGCGGCTGAGGGCGACCAGCTCGTTGAACACGGCGGCGCCCGGGGGGAACCAGAATGCCGCCCCGGGCGAGACCTCCGAGAAGGCGAACATGCCCAGCTGCGGGCCGAGCCGGCGGTGGTCATTTGCCCGGGCCCGCTCGAGCCGCTCGAGGTACTCGTCCAGGTCTTTGGCCGAGAAGAACGCAGTCCCGTAGACGCGAGTCAGCATCTGACGATTCGAGTCCCCGCGCCAGTAGGCACCCGCGACCGACTGGAGCTTGAAGGCCTTGATCCGCTTGGTGCTCGGCGCGTGCGGGCCCCGGCAGAGGTCTGTGAACGGTCCGTTGGTGTACAGGCTGACGGTGTCGACCGGACGGTGGTGGTCCGCGTTGGCCACGAGGTCCTCGATCAGCTCGACCTTGTAGTCCTGGTTCTCCGCGGTGAACCGCCCGATCGCCTCCTCGACGCCGATGTCTCGGCGGACGAACGCCTCGTCGGCGTCGATGTGCTCGCGCATCTTCGCCTCGATCGCCGGGAAGTCGGCGTCGGACACGACGACACCATCGGGGAACTCGAAGTCGTAGTAGAAGCCGTTGTCGATCGGCGGACCGATCGAGATCTTCACCCCCGGGTACAAGTCGAGGACCGCCGCCGCGAGGACGTGGGCGGTGTCGTGGCGGATCAGGTCGAGCGCCTCGTTGCCGCTGCGCTCGGTGATGATCTCGAGCCTGCCCTCGCCGCCGGCCGGCAGCTCGCGCGCCAGGTCGAGGGTGACCCCGTCGAGCTTGACGGCCAGGGCCGCGCGCGCCAGCCCGGGGCCGATCGCCGCGGCGGCGTCGGCGCCGGTGGCGCCGTCGGGCAGCGTCAGCCGGTCCCCGTTGGGAAGCTCGTAGTCCATCGGGCCGGATGCTAGTGACGAACGACGAACCGGAAGTGCCCGACCGGCATGATCGCGATGAACATCGGGCACGCCTGCGCGGGCCCGCAGCGCGGCCTGACCGTCTCGTCGACCTGGCCTCGGAAGGTGCCCAGGCACCAATCGCGACCGCCGGTCGGCCGCAACCGCACGACGACCTCGGACCCCGGGTCGGCCTGCTGGTGCACGCTCTCGGATCCGAGGCAACCGGCCCCGCTCGGTCCGGTGAGGTTCACGGCGTCGACCGTGATGTCGCCGGCGAAGCCGGCTCCCGGCTCCCTGTAGTCGAGCCGAAACGTCGCGCGCGGACCGCCGACCGCCGGGCTCACATGCAGCGATTTGCCGCCCAGAGGCTGCGCGGCGCTGGCGCCACTCGCCGCCGCCAACAGGACCGACGCTGCCAGCGCTGCAGTCCGCATGCCGCGGTCAAGTTTAGAGACGACCCGGGCAGTCCGGCGCGGGCGCGATACCCTTCAGGGTCTCCCAGGGCGATTAGCTCAGCTGGGAGAGCGCCGCCTCGACAAGGCGGAGGTCACTGGTTCGAGCCCAGTATCGCCCATCCCCGATTTTGCAGGCGAATCACGACGCCTCACGATTCCGCCTCCGAAGCGATTCGCACACTGTTCGCACACGAGATATTTTCGCGGGCCTCGCGGATGGCGTCTGAAGCCGACACTCGCGGCTTGTCTTCGAGCTCCCGGATCACGCCCGCGTAGTGCTTCGCAAGCGTCGCGATGCTGTGTCCCGCCTGCTCAGCGACGTACGCCAGCGACCTGCCCTCCCATAACAGCAGCGAGACGAACGACCCCCGCAGGCGATAGGGCCTCAAGTCGCCAGTCACGCCAGCCGTGATCGCCGCTGGGCGGTAGACACGCCGCCGCCAGTTCTGCCAGTCGTGACGCTTCCACTCGTCGCCGTCGAGCGTCGGAACTATCAAGCTCGCGCCAGACGGCCGACCGCAGAGCAGCCGCCACTCGGCGAGATCCTGCGCCAGCGGGGCGAGCACTTCGACATCACGCGATCGTCCGGTCTTGCTCGCGACCACGTGCAGCGTCCGACCGTCCAGCTCCTCCCATCGCGAGCCACGATCCTCAATCGGCCGCAAGCCCGCATACGCGAGCAGGGAGACGATCACCGCATTGCGGACTCTCCACCACTGCAGCTCGTCCGCCGAACGTCCGGAACCACGACCGGGACTCGACCACGCCAACTGCATCTGCGCGCGGATCCGCTCAACCATCAGCGGAGCGAGCGGCTGCGGCGGCCGCGACGGTGCCTGGCGCGGTTTCGCTACCGCGTGCACAGGGTTGGCCGGGATCAACCCGCGCACCACGGCCCTACGCAAAATGCCCTGCAGCAACATCAACGCCTTTCGGCGTGTCGGCGCCGGCACGCCAGCCTGTGTCAGCTGGTCTCGCAGCTGCTCCACCAACTGCGGCGTGAACGCCCGCAACTCGTACCCACCGACCCTGTTGAGCAGATGTGTACCCCAGACCTCCAGATACCGCCGCCTCGTGTCCTCCGCGAGGTTGGGAACCGCGTACTTCGGCCACCAGTCCTCGGCAACGAACTCGGCCAACGTCATCTTTGACTGGATCACTCCGGCAGCAAGCGCGCCGAGCTGCTTTCGCCGCTGGAGTTCAAGCTCGAATGCCCGGGCGTCACCCTTCCGAACGAACAGCCGAGACGGCTGCCGACCGCCCTCCCGCCAACGTACCTCCCACCTCCGGGCGCGCTCGTTCCACTGGACGCTCACCCGTCTGCCACCTTCCGCTCAAGCTCACGAAGCGCCTCGACGCTGGCCACACGCGAGCGTCCGCTTCGCGCCAAGCCACCCACCGCAACACACACCGGGCGCGGCGTGCTCGCTGCCTCGTGACCCTCAATCCAGGCCCTTGCATCATCAGGCCGAATCAGCAGACGGCCAGCCGGACGAAAAGCCCTCAGCAGCCCGGATCGAATCGCCGCCCGGACGGCCTTGTGTTCACACCTGGCAACCTCGGCGACCTCCTGGACTGTCATGTACCGCTCTGTCAGAGCAGCGCTGGTCATTACCTGACCTCCTCTCCTGTTGATTGCTTCTCCCGCTGACGGTCGCACGGTCCCTCGCGCGCCAGTCGAGGACGTTCACGCGTCCGTCCGTGCACTTGAGCGGCGAAGAACGCGTCACCTGCTGTGAAGTGATCTACGCCCTCGAAGCGAAACCTCGACATGCGCCGCTCAGGGTCGAGCTGCGCGAGCGCCCGCTGCGAAGCGGAGACACCTTGCCGGACGAGGAGCTGTTCGTGGACGTACTGCTCACGCGCCTGGCGCATCGCTGTAAAGGTCGTTGACCAGCGTCGGCTTTTCGTCAGGCAATGTCCGCGACAGCCGAGCTTGTGCGCGTTGGGTGAGAGTCGCGGGTCGCGGCGTTTGCGCTGCGCGTCGGTCAGCTCCTTGTCGTCGTGCTTGGCCGCTTCGTCCTGCGCGATCTGGTCGAGCCGGAACGCCTGGCGCAGGTAGCAGCGGACGTGCTCTGTGACCTTCGCGCTCTCGACCTCCTTGGCGGCGATCGGATGTAGCAGCCCGCCGGCCTGCTCGGTTGACTTGGTGGAGTACTTGGCGAGGTACCCGGCGAGCTTGCCGGGATCATCAATCCGCTGAACATCGCGCTCCTGGCCCCATTGGACGCGCCGTTGGCCCAGCTCCGCGACGAGGTTCTCAGCGATCGGCGCTGACACGGCGTCGACGGCTCCGTGGACGGCGTGCTCGAGCAGCTCGGTTGTGAACCTCGGGTCCGGCGGGCGGAGCTCGTCTTTGCGGTAGTCGGGCATCGCGCGGTCTAGCCGGATCGCGACGTGCAGGTGCACGAGCCCGCGCGCCTGGTATTCGGCGACCTTGACGTAGGAGACGCGTGCCAGCTTCCGCAAACGCTTCTGCGTCATCCCGAGGACCGCCGCCAGGTGGCGAGGCAAGTAGACCGTCGTGCGCCGCCACAGCTCCCCGAGCGTGTTGTTCCACAACACGGCCGCCTCATGGTCGAAGCACTCGACGCACAACGGCTGGCCAAGACACGGGTCGTGCTCGTCGTGAACCTCGCCGCAGGAGAGCCGCACCCCGTGAGGACAGACCGGCACGTCACGACGCGGGCGGCAGCGCTTCGGCTTCCCATCCTTGCCAAGCGGGCAGGTGTGAACGTGCCCGAAACTCGGGGCGGTCAGAGTGGCGAACACGAACGGATGCGCGGTCACGCTGTCGGGCACGCCCTTGCCGCCGCGAAGCCCGGCAGCAATCAGATGGTAGGCGTCCTGGCGGTAGCGCTCCGCGCACGCCGGGCAGACAGCCTCGCGGCGGTTCCCACACGCCTTGCGGAGCACCCCGTCGGGCTCCTCGGCGGTGGACCAGATCAGCTCGCCGTCTGAGTCGCACACGACGCCGCGCAGCATCACCGGCCGGGCACAGCCGCCGGTCGAGCGGAGCTGCGCCTGAAAGCGCTCAAACCCGGGGGCGCTGGCGCGCCGGATGATCCCCTGGACGGTCTCGCGGTCGAGCCCGCCGAGTTGGTCGTCTGTGATCGCCGCGTCAAGCATCCCCATCAACCGCGTTGCCGTTGGTTCTCAATGGCGGCGCGGAGCTTGCGCCGGACGCGCTGCAGGACGGTCGCGACCTCCCGTCCGCTGAGCCCGGCGTACCGGGCGATCTCCCGACGCTGGTAGCCGATCAGCCGCATCCCCAGCAGCCGCAGCTCCTCCTCGCTCAGCACCCGCCTGGCAGTCGCGCACAGCTCGCGGGCCTGCTCGCGTCCCACGGCCGCGGCGTCCAGATGCGGATCGGTGCCGATGTTCTCGACGGCCGCCAGATCGACCATCTCCAACAGCCGCTGGTGACGAACACGACTGAGCGCCCGGCGGCGCAGCACCGTGAAGCAGAACGCGTTGTCAAACTCGACCGTGCCGCCGGTGCTCAGCTCGCGGTGCCAGGCGATCAGCGCGTCGTCGGCGACCTCCTCACAGTCCTCAGCCGGCAGCCGGTAGCGCAGCCGGGCCACGTCGGCCAGCGCGCGGTGACGCTCGCGGTACTCGCGCTCAAGGCGCAGGTCAGCCAGCTCGGAGGCGGTGGCGGTCATGACGGCAGCTCCACCCGTTGGTGGCGCCGCAGCGCGGCGGCGCGAGCCGCCAGGGTCGTGATGTCCTCATCGGACAGGTAGAAGGTCCGCAACCTGACCGGGATGCCGTCATCGGCCAGCAGGTAGCCGACGCCGCGCTCGCCGGGAGCGATCGTCGCGGCGCTGTACCCCTGGGACGCCCACCCCTGCCCGAGGATCGTGTCTGAGGCCTGCGGGGTCGTGCACCGCAAAGCCAGGCGGAAGCCGAACAGGTCCCGCAGCGACGACGGGACCACGTCGGCCGAGGGCTTCTGCGTGGCGGCGAGCACGATCACCCCGGCCGCGCGGCCACGAGCGACCAGGTCGCGCAGCAACTCTGAGAACCGGGCCCGCTGGGCCTTGTCCTCGACCGTCAAATAGAACGCCAGCTCGTCGCAGACCACGACGTGCAACGGCAACCCCGGTGTGACCTTCCGCAGACCGCGGGCCAGCAGCTGGCGGTAGCGATCCTCCATCTCCGCTTGGACCGCCTCCAGGACCTCGATCGCCTCGCCAACGTCCGGGCCGACGAGCCGCTCGGCGCACGGCTCCCACGCGGCCAGCTCCACCCGCTTGCCGTCAAGCAGCCACAGCTTCACGGTGCGGTCAAACGCGGCGGCCGCGACCAGAATCGCCATCGCGGCCGACTTCCCCGCGCCCGGCTCACCACCAGCCAGCAGGCTGCGCTCGACCAGCAACGCCCGGACGCTCCGGCCCATCTCATCCATCCCCAGCGCGATCAGGTCCCACAACGACATCCCCTCGGCGCCCAACGCTGGCCACGGCCGGCCGCCCATGTCGGCGAGCGGGTCGCGGCGCACCAGCGTCACCGTGCCCTTCGACGCGTTGCCGCGGTCGCGCTCGACGCGCAGCTCCCGCAGTCCCATGCACGCCGCCAGCTCCTCCGAGCGCGCGGTGATGTCCTCAAACGAGAACCCGCGCGACACCCGGACGCTGACCAGCTCCCCGGCCGGAATCCGCTGGACCTTCCTCGCGCGCACCCGTGAGAGGCCGCAATGCAGCCACGCCCGCCACCACGCCCGACGGACATGCGCCGCACACAACGCCCGCCACAACCACCGGCGGGCCGGCCCGCACGCGAGCAGTGCCACCACGACGAGCACCAACACAGCGGCCGACACGACCGCCGACAGCCCGGCCTTCAACCGCAACGCCCCGAACCCGGCCGCCAGGAGCGCGAGCAGCAACAGCTCCAACCGCCAGCCCCAAGCCCACTCGCAGACCAGCTCGACGTCCTCCAGCTCATCCCGCTGGCGTCTGACCCGAGCGCCCGTGTCGGTCGTCGCGGTATCCATCACGCCGCTTGCGCCGACCCGCAGCGCCCCAACTCCTCAGCGTGCCCGGCCGCGCTGACCGCCTCGGACGCCAGCCGCCGCAAAGCCGCAGGCGAGCCATAAAACACGGCATCGTGCTCACCGATCACAAGCACCCCAAGCGGGTCGCCCGACAGACCCTCGTACGCCTGCGCGCGCAGCGCCGTGTCCGGCTCAAGCGTGACCGTCACGCCCACCACCCGCATCAGGCCGCCGCCTTCTCAGCCGCGCGCTGGGCGACCGGCCGGATCGCCGTCGCGCGGAACGTGACCCCGTACTTCTTGATCGGCTGCCCGCGCTCGTCGCGGTCGTCCATCTCCCACGCCGACGCCGTCAGCCCCTCAAGCCGGACCAGCTCCCCCTGGCTGACCTTCGGCTCGCCCACCACACGAACCCAGATCACCTCAGCCTGGCCGTCGCCCATCACGACCACCTGCACCTCCCACACAACCTCGCCGTTCGCATCCGTCTGACGGACCTGCTGCTCACGAGGCTGACCCTTCTCGTACTTCAACCTCGGGCGCGCCAACAACGACAAGCACTGCCACCCCGACGAATCGACCGGCAAAAGCAACTGCGGCATAGAAGAAGCCATCAACCCTCCGTTCGTTGAAACCGTTGACTGTCCGATTTCGGCGCACAGCACCGATATCGGCATTATTACTCCGATACCGGACGGTAGTCAACCGGGATCGATCAAACTCGCCGAAATCGGATGTAGGCTCGCCTGGTGGCGGTCGACCCGTACAACCAGCGCGCGATCGACGCGCTGCAACGAGCGCAAGCGATGAGCAGCGCGCGCAGCGCCGTCGCGTTCGCGCGCCTCCTCGCAGATAGGGCGGGCGGATCACCGAGCGCCTCGGCCTACCGCCGGTGGATCACCGGCGAGGCAGTTGTGCCCGCCTGGGCGCTTGGAGTAGCCGCCGAGGTCGTCGGCATGACCGTGGAAGAGCTCGTCAGCGGCGAGTCAGCCGCAGCAGCGCCCGACCAGTGGCGACGCGAGGTCGACGACGCGCTCGGTCGCCTCGAAGCGGAGATGATCGAAGTCCGGCAGACGCTCGGGCTACCCTGGAGCGATCGCCAGGAGGAGTCCACTCCCGAACACGACTTGCCCGCACGGGCGAGGTCGACTGGCTAGCGTCCTTTCGTGGGTCGTGTAGTTGTCCTCACGCCCCCGACCCAGAATCGGAGCCGACTACTCCGCGAAGCTCGTGATCGCTCGGGACTCGACCACACAGCTTTCGCGCGCCGGCTCGGCGCCCTGATCGGTCGCCCCCAGCTCGGCCCCGGCGCGATCCGGCTGTGGGAGGACGACACCAGCAACTCCCCGCCGCCTGCCGAGGTGATCGAGGCCGCAAGCTTCCTCGCAATCGAAGCACCTCGCACAAGCCGTCCACCGATCGAATCGATCGACGCGGAGAGTCAGCCGAGCGAGCTGATCGCGCATCTGACGGCCGCTACGCGAGTGGATGACGCGCTCATCGATCGACTACAGGCCCACACCCACAGCTTCCGGCATATCGACCGTCAACTCGGCACCAACGCTGTGTCCGTCGACCTGGCCGCACACCTCGACCGCATGAACGACCTATGGACCTACAGAACCGCGGGCCGAGCACGCGAGCGACTGGCGACCGCCGTGTCCGAAGCCGCCGCACTGGCCGGTTGGCAGGCACTCGACCAGCAACAGCTCGAAGCAGCCTGGACGATGCACGAGCTGGCCAAGCGCGCCGCCGCCGAGGGTGGCGATCGCTGCGCGCAGGCATTCGCTACCGCACAACAGGCGCTAGTCCTCCTCGACGTCGGCCGAGTCCCGGATGCCGTTCAGCTCGTCAGCTCCGCCAAACGCCATCTCCGTCGCCTTCCACCTCGACTCGTCTCCTGGCTTCACAGCGCCGATGCCGAAGTCCTCGCGGCCGCTGGACAGCCGAACCAAGCACGACGTGCCCTCACCGCCGCCGACGCGCGGATGCCGCATACGCCGCTCGAACCGGACCTCCCTTACGTGGTGCTCGATCAGGTCCATCTCGCTCGCTGGCGCGGAAGTGCTCTCGCTCATCTGGGCGACGAGTCAGCCATCGACAACCTCTCATCCGCGGTCGCGCTTATGGACTCAACCTTCACCCGCGCCGGAGCCGGGCTGCACAGCGACCTGGCGCTCGCGCTCGCACGCTCGGGAGAGATCGACCAAGCGAAAGAGCACATCGAGCTGGCAGGCGACCTCGCCAACGCCGTCGGATCGGACAGACAGCGCCGACGCATCAGCGAGCGAGCGACGCTGATCCGCTCCCTACGACTGCCGATGCGCTAGCGCGTAAAGAAGGCCGATGATCGACCCGGCGGTCCAGATCTCGCCGCTGTCGATCCTTGCGAGCATCCCGTCCAACGGCAGCCAATCGACCTCCGCCGCTTCGGTCGGATCAATCTCGCCGCCGACGTGATCCGCGCCGTGCGAAATGAACACCGCGTGCCGACTGTCCACCATCCCCACCATCGGCTGGAACGTCACCGCGGCGACCATCTCCCGCGGCCGCCAGCCGGTCTCCTCCTCGACCTCACGCGCAGCCGTCTCCGCGGGATCCTCACCAGGCTCGACCAAACCAGCCGGCAGCTCCCAGCCCCAGCGATCCGAGATGAACCGATGACGCCAGATCATCAGCACCCGCTCCGAGTCGTCAAGCACTACCGCGATCGCCGCCAACGGCATCCGCACCACGTGATGCTCGAACCGCTCGCCGTCTGGCAGCTCAACGTCCGCGAGCGAAACCTCAACCCACCGGCTGCCGTAAACCTGGCGCTCGCCATGCACACGCCAACGCGTCTGCTGATCTTCGAGCACGCCGTCAGTCTCGCAGACCGCGCCGACCGCCCGAACCAAGCGACAAGATCCAGGAGTGGTACAGTTTCTCGTACCAGAAAGGATTGTGATGGCGATTACGGCAAGCGAAGCGCGGCGGGCGCTGTTCCCGCTGATCGAGAAGGTCAACGACGATCGCGCCGCGATCGAGATCACCTCCAAACGCGGTAACGCGGTGCTCATGTCAGCCGAGGAGTACGCGGCCTGGCAGGAAACCGCATACCTGTTTCGCTCGCCGGCCAACGCCCGGCGGTTGCTGGACGCCGCCGAGGCCGCGGAGCGCGGCGAGGTGGCCGAGCACACACTCGATCGCGAGTGAGGCTCGTCTTCACCCCGCAGGGGTGGGAGGACTACAGACACTGGCAGTCCGCTGACCGCTCGATCCTCAA
>Ga0123355_10018636_pt1 | contig 11024 bp, 5 predicted proteins | sample TergutEmb28metaG_3_FD_89872 | JGI IMG/M metagenome (GOLD analysis project Ga0123355, IMG submission 89872) | Embiratermes neotenicus P1 segment gut microbial communities from Petit-Saut dam, French Guiana - Emb289 P1 | ecosystem: Host-associated > Arthropoda: Insects > Digestive system > Gut ...
ACTCCTGAAGATGGTCGTATTAACGGCCGAAACATATTGAGCATTGAATGAGTATTGAATATATAATAAAATAAGTGGCATCAAGTTGGTTTCTCTTTACTCATCAATTCCTGCCTTTTCTCTACAGAAGTTATTCAGCCAGTAACTGCGTTCTGTTGCGTATATCTATGAATTTATAATGTGTTTGTAATTAACGTAAGAAGAAGAACTGAAATTGTTAAAAAGCGTGGTTTAGCAGACTTTCCAGTCACTGTTAGACGTCTTTTGTTATTACAATCCGAATTGCTGCAGAATTCAAGAGTAAATCTGCCTTCTAATTTCTTGTGGCCTTTTACTGTTCCTCTTATGATGGTCTTGCCATGCTTCTTTCTGTAGAACAACACAGTCTCGTCCATGTAGTAGTAATCGTCCCGATAATATTCGCTAAAGATCTGGAAAGAAAACAGCCTACGATTTCGTTTGAAGGGAGTTCTTGTTGTCATTGAGTCTAGTATCCGCATGAAAGTAGTAAGGCTAAAAAACAAAATTCTGAATGAAACGTACAGTAGAGTTCGGGTAGGCAAAAGTTTGTCTGATTTGTTCCCTGTTAGAAATGGTTTAAAACAAAGAAATGCTTTACCACCATTGCTTTTCAACTTTGATTTAGAATATGCCATTACGAGTCATCGGGTAATCCAGGAGGGCTTGAAATTTTGTGGTACACATCAGCTTCTATTTTATGCTGATGATGTTAATATACTGGGCCGGAGAATATATGCTATAAAACACAGACATTTAAAGAGTCGCTAGAAAGGAGATTAATCTAGACGTAAAAGCTGATAAAACTAAGTACATGGTCATGTCTAGAGATAAGAATGCAACATAAAATTAAAACATAAGGAGAGGTAATAAACAATTTGATAGGATGGAACATTAAAAATATTTGGGAACAACTTGAAAAAAATCAAAATTCTATTCAGGAAGAAATTAAGAGCAGATTGAAGTAATGGAATGATTACTATCATTAGATTCAGAATCTTTTGTCTTCCAGTTTGCTGTCCAAAAAATAAAAATTTTACAGAACTATAATTTTGCCTGTTGTTTTTGGGTGAGAAACTTGGTCTCTAGCATTGTGGGAGGAAAGTAGATTGAGAGTGTTTGAGAATAGAGTGCCGAGGAGAATATTTTGGCATAAGAGGGGCAAGGTAACAGGTCAGTGGAGAAGGCTAAATGATGAGTAGCTCATTGATCTGTTCTCCGCTCCACATACAATTCTATAATCAAATCAAGAAGAATGACAAGTGCGGGGCATATAGCACGTATGGTGGGGAGGAGAGATGCATACAGGGTTTTGGTGGGGAAACCTGAGGGAAAGAGGCCACTTTGAATACCCGGCCGTAAATGGGAAGATAATATTAAAATTGATCTAAGGAATTGGGGTGGGAAGCATGGACTGAATTAATCTGGTTCAGAATATGGGCAGGAGGCGTTCTATTGTATTGCGTTAATGCATTTCCGTATTCCATAAAATTCGTCAAATTTCTTGATTGGCTTTTAGCTTCTCAAGAAGGAATCTGCTTCATGGAGTTATTTAGGTAGAGTTAGTTAGTCAGTAAGTCAGTCAGTTAATTAGTTAGTCAGTCAGTGAGTCAGTCAGTTAATTAGTTAGTTAGTCAGTTAGTCAGTAAATTAGTTAGCTAGTTGGTTAATTAGTTAGTTAGTCAATTAGTTAGCTAGTTGGCTAATTAGTTAGTTAGTCAGTCAATTAGTTAGCTAGTTGGTTAATTAGTTAATTCTTGCCTTAATTTTTCAAAGCCATATGCTTTTACCTGTATGCTCTTCACATTTTACAAGCTGCGATAGGACGTGTCGATGTTTGAAGAGACGTAAACATCTATTAGTTTAGTGAAATATGCTTTCCTCGTCTCCTGTTCAATTTCTTTTGCTTTCTCTTCAATTGCGTCACATGTAAACATAAAATATTCAGTATCTAACGTCGTTGCTTTATTTTTAGACTTCCTCCAATTTCCCACGTTTTGCACATTTCATTTTTTTTATTTACCATTTGTTAGATTTTCCATTTTATTTTTCATTTATTCTATAACAAATACCGTGTCGATTGACGGGTTTGTCCCACTGAAATAAGACATTGTTAGTTAGAGAGTCTACTGATACTCTGACAGAAGCTGTAGGAGATTGATCTCTGTAAGCACAAACATCTTTCTTGTCGTTGACACTGAATTCTGCCCCTTTCCCCTATTTCACTTGTAAAATTAAGAAGCAGGAAGATGAAAAACTGTACTGTCACGTCACCTTCGCTTCTCCGTGACTGAACAGCCGCGTTTTCTCCTTGGTGTATTGCATGATTTTGAAATTCTGAATACTGTCTATAATAAACGATGAGAAAGGAATTCCGTTATTCTCGATAGAAAAACGGACTCAAATGTTCTATTGTTAGCTGAATTGGGACCTGTAGACAAATGAAATCATACAATATTCTCTGTCTCAGTTTATATGCCTTTTCTTCCCAGAAGTCTGTCAGTGCAGAGCTCATTACTTACAGTTCGTAACCCTCCCGCAGAATCCGGGGGGAAAAAATGAGTTTACTGAAATTCTTGGAAGCATTTCGACAGTCGTCAAAAGCTTGTAATTTCTGACAGTCTATTACAAGTGAAAGACCAATAGCACATTCTATGAAAGCTACTTTAACAATAAACAATACTGTCCTGAAAGTATAATTTTGTGGTTGTATCACTTAAACTGTCTTCAGTGTTTGTTATTTGTTAAAATATTCGTACTTTTGGATCCAAGTTCAAAGGTTGGTTTTCTTTGAAAAGGGGGGAAGGAATAAGAAAAGAAATATACTACGCAGTCTCTCCTCGGCCACTTGCATGGACATGACTATTCTTTATGCACACCCAAATAAATATCGTTAAGAACTGTAACTGCACGTTAGGCCTAATTACTTACTTACTCCACGGAGCAGAGTCCTTCTTGAGAAGCTAACCGTTTTGCAGCTAGTCAATAAATTCCCCGAATTTTATGGAACCCGAATGTTCATAACCACATTCACAATTGCCCGCTACCTGTCCCTATCCTGGGCCAGTTCGATCCAGTCCATGCCCCCACATCCCACTTCCTGAAGATCCATTTTATTATTATCCTCCCATCTACGCCTGGGTCTTCCAAGTGGACCCTTTCCCTCAGGTTTCCCCTCCAAAACTCTGTACACACATTAAGCCTAAGTGTATGCAAAATTTAATGGATAATAACATTTGACATATCTGATATTATTTAATGCTCATAGGTGGATGACGGCTAATGAATATGACCTGATACCAAAGGTGTCTCCTATATTATTATTATTATTATTATTATTATTATTATTGGAATTATCTGTTTACAGATTTTTATGCGCTCTAAGCACGCGTGGCCGTATTTAGGTGATGTTATTTTGTGGTTGTCTGTAACCAGCACTAAAATGAGCCAAGTTTTCTGCGACAATATTAATAACTTTATAGGTAAAGTGGTTGGACTTTGGGCTTCAAACGTAAGCAGAAACGGCTGTTATATTTCACCTTAAGAGCAGCTATGCCTAGTTTTATGCACATTTTAAACACGTCCCCAAAACAAGTTCTTAGAATGTCCTACAAGATATATACATATATATATATATATATATATATTAATTCCGTGATTAACAAACTTAAAACAACAGTCCTAAATACAAGTCACGTGTGCTTAAAATTCTTTAAAATTTCAGCTTCATTATGAATCTAACTTTACCGTATGTTCATATTAACTCTTTGTTTTTATTTATTAAGAGGTTAGTCGTATTATTTGCAGGTCATATAGTGATATATTTGCTGTCTAGCACTTAAAGGACTTTATTTATTGCGGATCCATATTTAGACTATGTAAATATAATCTCATTCCAACGACAAGTATGTGGGTTTTCAACACGTACCGTCAGTATGCGTTCAGCAGTAGTGCTGATGTTAATTTGGGTCTTCCTTTTTTAGCTTTTGTCAACTACATTTGTTTATTTACTGAAAGAATTTATTAGCAGATATCTTAGATTGTGTCTTCAAATTATAGGCTTATTGGTCAATAATGATTTGTATATCCGTAGAAGGAAGCAGCTGTGTCTTAGCGTGAGAACCTAAGCAACATTTGCCTGTAGGGATAAGAAAAAACTAAAAGGAAGCTGTCGGGATGGCCGGTTCTGAACCGAGACTTAAACCCGTGACGTCACAAATTCAGGCTTGGAATTCTAAACTTTTGATTGAAACTTAAATTTTGATTGTTTGTTATTATAATGTCACAAAAGTTTTAAGTTTCTTTTTTTTCGTCATTTGGAATACTCTAGTTCAGTTTTACAAGTTTATAAGCGATACGGAAAGCTTCTGGTTGGAAAATTGTTCGTAAATTACAATTACTTACTTACTCCATAGTGCAGAGTCCTTCTTGAGAAGCTAACTGGTTTGCAGCTAGTCAAGAAATTCCCCGCATTTCACGGAACCCGAAAGTTCATTACCGCACTCACAAGCTTCCGCCAACTGTCTCTATCCTGGGCCAGACCAATCCAGTCCATATACCCACACCCTACCTCCTGGAGACCCAACCTAATATTATCCACCCATCTACTCCTAGGTCTCCCCAGTGGTCTCTTTCCCTTCGGTTTCTCCGCCAAGACCCTATACACCCCCTCTCCTCTACCATACGCGCCACATGCCCAACCCATCTCATCCTTCTCGATTTTATCACCCGCACAATATTGGGTGAGGAGTACAGATCCGTAAATTACAATTAGGAAATGTAATGTAAAGCGGACATGAAGTACATTAAAATAGGTACCCACTGTTAATGTCTGATTGGAGAGATAGAGGAAATCCGTGATAAATATCAGATTTCTTTATGTTTCTACCAAAAATAGACTGTGTAGCTGACAAACACGAAACAGGATTTTGGGCAAGTACATTACCAAGTTCCAGGATTTTATAGGTCTGTCTTGCCAAAATTGTAGCCTATCACACACTCTGTATATCCCATCAACTTACAATACCAACCTTACATGCACAGGAATAAGTATATATATATATATATATATATCCTACCTCGATACTTTTGTGTCCTAAGTCACTAGCTTATCCAGGATCATGTTTAGGAAAAGGGGTGATATAAAATTTAAGGATCAGGACAAAAGATCTTGTATATAGATGTACAAATCATCCGTAGGACATAAAGCTCCAATGTTTATCTGTTCGTTTAAAGGTTTTCATCCATTTGAAGGATAATAGCCGATTTTGTGGCAATTTCTCTCTTTTTCGTGTAACTCACGGCGCACATTTTTAACCTCGTGGTGCAGGAGCCTTTGTTTTCTGGAAATGCTGCCTCTGATGGGGTTCATTTTCCATGCTCAGGATGACCGGTGAATATATACCAACAATAGTTAGAATTACAGACTCCGTTGCTCACATTGAGTGCTCTGGGAGCGAAAACTGTCTCGTTCTAGACACCAAGTCATGTCTACATCCTACGTAAAAGCCGGATACGAAATTTAGGATGGCATAAGAGTGCACATCTACCCCTCTACCCTGCTGCACAAGTTGAGTTTTTACCGCTTGGCATGAGGGACTGTCATCGAATTAACCTTTGCGGCGGGGTGGTTACAGTATGTAACATTTGCATGAACATGAAAAGATCCTCCTTTTGTAAACGCTACGGACACGCTCGGGATACCCCAAGCTTTCCACTTAGCACTACTAACCCCACTTGGTTTTTTCACTTCACATGAAGTATACAACCATACATATGTACTTTAAACTGAAGACACTTTGCTTGTAGGACATCACGTACAACGTATATATGTACTTTAACTCTATCCACTTTGATAATCGAACATATTATTAGTTCAATACGGATAAACCACATGACAACGAGATCTCGTTGAGAGTTCAGAATATGTACCACAACTAATGATGTTATATTGTATAGGTTTTCCTAATTATACATTTTTGTAACCCGAGGATGGCCCACAGTGGCCGAAATATGTCGTCAGCCTAATAAAACGGATGCAAAGGGAATTGTGTTTTGACGTACCTACCCCCTCCTAATTATGTTCCACATTTTACTCAGAATAAGCACCGTCATTTTCCATTAACAACATAAAACAGTTTGTCTTTGTAATAGAGATGCGATAAGGTTCCTCTTAGATAGGAAATTCATTTTTAATTTTCAAGATCACATTTTTAACCTTTTAATCAATTAAATATTTCAATATACACCAGTGTAGAGACCTCAACAATTATTATAAAGTGTGGATTATGTGCAAAAATTGTGATATTAGAATCAATATGTGTTTGCCGTTGTAATGCCCCGCAAATAAAAAAGTCGAGAAATCTCTGAAGACGGCCTAGACAAAAACCGAAACTCTTAGAAGTTAAAACGTGATTAACTTAAAAAAGTGTGTACTAATTGGTGGTAAATTAAATGTGACGTTCCCTCAGGTACATTCAAAGACCAGTTACGAAGGAGCCTCAGTAAAAATATGGGATTATTTATTCGGTAGTTTGTGACTAATAGGCTACGTGGCCTAAATATTAAAGGTATGTCTATTATCAAATGAGCTGCTGTAGTAAGCAGGTGTGACCACGTATTCCTTTTGTGCTTATGTGTGTATAAATGGAGTCTAGCTGGTTATTTTCTCGCAAGATGATACTGAAATATTTGTAAAGATGTAGTCTCCTGTATCGCTTGTTGGCCATGTATTTCTTACTTCCTTCCTTCGTGCCTCGCTTATGTTCTCGATTATCCTGATAAATTGAAATAGAGAAGGCAAAGTGCGAAACACCCTCATTGTGTAATTTTCCCTATCCTGCTGCCATTCGGAATGTCTCGCTGTCTTAAATAAAAATCTCTTCTTCCACATCCTGTTCTTAGACAGCCTCAGACTATTCATGATTTTCCTTCAGAATGGGGGACAAAGTGTCATATTATATAATGTAATGGGAATAATTATATAATGCGTATCAAGCATGGATGTTCAGAACTGCAACAGATGGGCCTACGTTCGTGAAGGAAGAGGGAGCAGCAACATCAGACTGTATTTAAGTATTCGCAACGTTCGTTCAATGGCACCAAACAGTGACTGAAAGAAAGAAGAAATGAATGAAATAAGCATGAGTAAATTAGGTCCATCTCAAGAAGAGAGACCTTTCATAATGAAAGTAGAACCCAAGACAACTGGCAAAATTGTTGTATATAGCACTGGAAAAAAACACAAGAATAAAAATTGACATGAACACATATTGATTCTGGCACATAAAAATTGTCCTCTCTGCTAAGAGAAACTACGACACGAGTCAGATTTGTGGTAGACATATCTGTCTCATAATGGGTGAATGAAGGAAAGAAATAATTAAAAAGGGAGTGAATGAATGAGTGAATGGCATAATCACTCAGGATTGGTAGCGTATGGAGTGCTAGAACTGCAACAGATAATTCTACCAGCATAAAGTGCGGGGATGCAAGAATAAGGAAATAAAATGGCTCGCATTCTAGAAGACAACCTGGTCATTCCTTGCTGTAACACTCGCTGCTCTTTTAGACTCTCGCAGCTAAGGTTACGAGTCGATGCAATACAGAATATCCAGCTTCCTCATTTCACGTTATGTCGAAATTAATCAAAATGGATAATTAAACATACATCAAAATTTCACTTGTCTATTTTATTACAGAAATTGATTTTCAGATTTTAATACAAAGCTTCATCGTGTGTAGGCCCTACAGCAATTCTCCTACGTTACATTTTAAGCCTAAAACTCTAATGATCACACAACAGAGGCTTTTGGGTGTATTCGTGTAATAACCCTTCCCCAACCACACCCCATTTGAGGCTCACTGTCATTTATGAGTTTCATTATAATCCACAGTTAGGATATACAGAAAAGCCTATAAATTATTCGTCAGTACAGTTGTGATTGTAGCTAGATAGACAGTGTTTTGGCAATTCGTCACAAACTGCTATACCTAAATCCCAAATGTATTATATCTGCCTGATGTGTGTTATATACACATATATATAAATGCATGCAGGGTACAGTACTAATTCTGATCACGTGACTTAACCTCATCATTTGCTCGTTACCGAGAGTTTTCTGTGTTACCCTACGGATCACATGTAGCGGCCTCTTCCCTCTGTCGTCATTTACCTCTCCCCCAACCCACGTTCTGAGTTGCGAAACATTCAGTTACACATGCAGACCCAGGAATCCTGGATAACAGCAAAGTTAAACTTTCAAATTGAACACACTAGAATATGCAGACAAATATAAATAGACGATCCACGTGTTGAGGGTTATATTTACCTAGTATATACGTGTACATAGTGGCATCATCCAGGATCAGTGAGCCTAGATATTTATAGAGTTGCCACTTTAGATATTTTCAAATACTGGTATATTTTGATCCGAAATGGAAAAAATTCCTCCTTTGAGACTTGGGCTTATACGTAACTCGACGCAGTAACACATGAGATGCTTGTAAAAAGAAACACTGTTTACTACCATGTTTATGAAACACAGCGCCAACTTACGCTCGAAAAAATTAAGTAATTCATAAATAAGTTAACCGATCAAAACAAAGTCATACAATAATGTAACTGGGCAGGTGACTAAATATAGAGCTGTCAGAAGGACTGACTTTCAGGACAATAGATGTTGTGAATGGTCAGATGCTCAATAAATTTGCTGTGTTATGGCTGGAATATATTAACGTTGTCAGTGCAGCAGATGTGTATTATTAATAATGAAAGAGAGGAAAAATCGGCAGATTAGTTGCAGTAATATGACAGACTCTATCCACTGTACGTTCAATGCCAGCCAGGGAGACTATTCCACACCCTAAATGTGTATTTGACTTTTTTTTTCTATGCCGCTATAGGTCTAGGCGTCATTGAAAAATTGTAAGTTTTTTTTTTTTTTTTTTTTTTTGCGAAACCCCCTAGTGGGCCTGGGTTTTTTTTTTAACGAAATTTTTTGATCACAAACAACGACGCATCAAAGTCGGTAGGACTCCTCTGGATGAGTGATCAGCTCGTCGCAGAGACCTCTAACTCACAACAGAAAAACTTCCATGCCCCCCTGTGAGATCCGAACTCACAATCTCTGCAGGCGAGAGGCCGCAGAACTACGCTTTAGACCGCGCGACCGCTGGAACCAACTGTATGTATCTTCTGGAACCTTAATTAGCTTTATCTAAATACTTTAAGTAGTTAAAATCCTCTATTTCTAATCTGAAGTATTACTTGAAATATTTTTTTTTATACTAGGAACCCATAACTTATGGCACATTCCCGACGGCAAAGAATTGGGGATTTTATGTGCAGTATAAAGGACTTCTTCCATATTAAACACCTGAAATATAAAATTCATCTAATTGGCAACATGTTTAATAACGCACCCTCAAACTAACAGAAAACGCCCTGTGTCTTTATTACAAAGAAACATTTTTGTTTAATGCAGTTGTAGGAACGACTGTTTTCATTCTGCGACTCGTACAAAGCATATGAAAGTAGTATTTCTTCGAAATGGCATGTTACTTTGCGTGGATTCAGGTAGTACCTACCTATGGTAACAAATATATTTAAGAGGTTGTATTTGTCAACAATAATTATTTTCTACGATAAATAGTGTTGAATATCGAAGAAGCATGATAGAGGTATTGACTCGAAAATGCAGTGTACATTTGTACTCTTGTTGCTAAAAAAGTAATCGTTTAGGGTGACGAGACACGAGTGGGATGCGCCCCAATCTGTGTCAACAGCATGACACGTGCCTCAGCCCCTAGTGTCAGAGTCACTCGTGCAAATCTGGTTCCGTAGTTCTATGAATGGATACTTGTTTTAGGGGTAGACAACACCTGCACTTTGTTTTTCCTGTCTAATTAGTTGAGATCACGCAGCACAGCCTTCTTGAGAATCTAACAGCTACTGAGCTAGTCTTAAATTTCCCCGCATTTTATGGAATCTGATATTGCATTACCGTGTTTACAGGAATCCTCCACTTGATTGTCCTGAGACATATGCTCCCAGTTTTAGCACCCCTTTTTATTCCTTTAAAATCCATTTTACTATAATTTTCCTTATAAATCTACATTTTCAAATTGGTCCTTTACCTTCATTATTTCCCACTAAACTCTCTACTAATTTTCTTCTCTGTTTTATGTGGTTTACATCTCTCATATCCTTAAAATCACTTTCTTGTTTCTTTTGGCCCTGCGGCCCAACGCGGGCTATGGTCTCCTCATTCACGAGTTTTCTAGATCACACACAACAACGCATCACAGTCGGTAGGACTCCTCTGGAAGAGTGATCAGCTCGCTGCAGAGACGACTAACTCACAACACACAAAACTCACAAGAGACAGACCTAATACCCTCGGCGGGATTGGAACACACAATCCCAGCCAGCGGGCGGTCGCAGACCCGTGCCTTAGACCACGCGGCCACTGGGATCTGCCCTGAATCACTCACCCCAATAAGATTTTAAAAAGTAGCTATGAAACTCTTATCACGTAATTTTTTGCAGCACTGTAATGCATATTATTTGCATTAGGTGCACATACATGCTAGAGTGTCTTGTTCTAAAGCTCATTCCTTTTATGTTCTCCCCACAATGTGAGAGACCAAACTGCCGCTGTGTAAAATACATTAAAAAGGAGAGCGTGAAGGGGATTTTGAAAATATAAGAAGCTTATGTTAAGAACTTATTTATTAAGTGTTCTTGAAAGGAGAGTAAATAAACCTAGAATAATCACTTTAATTATCAACCAGCAAATGCACTACATAAAATTTCACATTAAAACACTTAAAATCGCTCCGACATGTTTCGATCCTAAGATTATCCTCAGGGAATCTTATGTTTATTGGACCGTGCATCTTCTTGATAGTTGAATAAAGAGAGACCAACTTGATGTCACTTGCTTTGTTATTTCTTTATTTAATGCTCAACATGTTTCGGATGTTAATACATCCATCCTCAGGAA
>Ga0123355_10018637_pt1 | contig 11024 bp, 7 predicted proteins | sample TergutEmb28metaG_3_FD_89872 | JGI IMG/M metagenome (GOLD analysis project Ga0123355, IMG submission 89872) | Embiratermes neotenicus P1 segment gut microbial communities from Petit-Saut dam, French Guiana - Emb289 P1 | ecosystem: Host-associated > Arthropoda: Insects > Digestive system > Gut ...
GAACCAGAGCAATACAACCCATGAAATAACTCAACAAATAAGTCGCAAGCTCGTGAGGATGGATGTATTAACATCCGAAACATGTTGAGCATTAAATAATGAAATAATAAAGCAAGTGGCATCAAGTTGGTCTCTCTTTTTTTAACTATCAGGATGAAGCACGGTCCAATAAACATATGATTCATGGTTACCTGATGTGTGTTGCATATTATGGTGAATTCACAGAAATGACTTATTGACACTAACAAACTTTGTTTCAGTTTTCTAATTTCTTTATTAACCTTTTGGCGCCGGATTTATTTTTTTAAATTTTAGCACACACTGTATATAAAATGTGAATAATACAGGAACCAAATAAGTTAGAATCATGAAACAAACTGCATTTTGAAGAGGAAAAAACGGAGAGTATATACAATGTTTCAAATATTCAGTACCTGTATTTGTTGAATAAATATATAAAATGCAACATTTAGAGGTTAGCGGTGCGGTACGTCCATTATAGGAGTCGTTAGGCGTCAAAGGGTTAAACTGATCTTAACCTTTATCACAGCAGAAGTGGGAAATTAAATATTATTGCTGGGAGTCAAATTTTTACTTGGGTGCGGTAGTATTAAAATATTCTAGCAAGAAGTGTCTGAAAGATAACATACTGTTGTGTGCCACAGTGTTACATTTTACTAGCATAAGAATGATGCCTCAAAAATAAAATACTATACCAGTATGGTTTAACTTGGTTATAATGACCTCAGTTTGAGTTACACCTCAGCTACAGTGTTATACATATTTTGGTATCAACTAATTCCCCATACGGTACGTGTTTTTTTGGTTTGCCCAGTACGACATACAAATAAGCATCTACCTCAGATATAATGACACAACTAGTCATCGTTTCTAATATAATTTTCCAAGAAGCAGGCTATTTTGAGAATTCTACCATTTCCTTGTCCTTATGAGGGCAAGTCCTCTATGCTTTCAGGTAGCTACTTCTTCAGTTAAAAGGAGACTAGTAAAGTGATAACATTGCTAGTCACAAACAAAAGAAAAGTTTTCAGCATCAAAGAAAGAGTTAAAATTATATGAGAAGTAGAATACAGAAAAAGCTGACTGTATCAGGAATTTGGTCTCATAAATTATATGATCCAAAAATTTGTAAAAACAGAACCAAAATTATTAGTGTGCTGGAACAGAATGGAGCATTTCAAAAGCCTAAATGAAGTGATGTCAATAAGGCACTATTTAAGTGGTCTTAGCAACACAGAAGTGACAATGTACCAGGGAGTGGATCTCTTCTCATACTTTTTGTTCTGCATAATTTTTACTTTAAGTTAATGTATTCTTTAGTGTAAGCTTGCATGGAAATTGACAATTATATAACAGCAATTCTCATTCTTTCTAAATTTTAACTGTAATTCAAGTTTCAAATGGAACATAGTGTAAACATTTAACTAACATTTTTTTATATTTTGTTGACTGTGCATCCTAATACAATGATAGTCTTTTTTTACCAACCTGATGCACAAATTCTTTATTTTAATACATGTATTATACTCTTCTACGTGTTTTGAGCACTATTATGCTCATCTTCAGGAGGACAATTGTATTAACACAACATCTGGTATCGTCACTCTCTTCAGGTGACTGTTCAGTACACAGGTTATGAGTGTCCTCCTGTAACCTGACCAGTGGGGATGATGAGACTCTCTTAGCCTCATTTCTAACCAAATCTGAACCAATATCAGACCAAATTTTTGAGCCTATTTTGCTACCACAGGATGAGAGAGTGATGTAGTTATTTAACGAAACTGGATCAAACAGGCAAAGAAATAAACTGTATTATTTACTTCCATGATCTAACACTGAACAGCTATTACTTATTCTGTTCTGTTTGCTGGTCCATCTGCCAACTCTAATCTTTGACAATTACAGGTTCCCATGCACCCTTATGTTTCTGTGTTCATCACAGAAGCTGTCTACGTCAGCATGTTTGTCACACTGTTTAGACTTTAGTATCTTGCTGTATAAGCCACTGGTATCCCTCTGCTATCTGTGGCACTCACACAATCATGGTACATAATTATACTATGTGTTTCATCTCAAAATCTGGAAAGGAAAACACACTGCAAATGTAAAGTTTGTGGTGGATGGTTCATGTCTTGTTAATGAAACCTCTCAGTATCATGTCATGAACCATTCTGCATTTTGCCTCTCATTTCCCAAGGATATGCTCATATCAGAAACTGTATCCATTCATGTCACAGGATTTAAGTTTCACAAATTGTATGGTCTGGAAATAACTCTCCCTTTAAAAAGCACAATAATTTAGACCAAATTAAAAATTTCAGTGAATTATAAAATTCAGCACAGGCAACACTGCTTATCCACGAGATGTTTAATTGTCCACAATCTGTCCTAGTTCTCATCAGACTTGTCTGATGGATTCATGTTGCAGAAAAATGTAGAAACCTCAATATATAAAACACCAGTCACATTTCATTATGTGACAAATGGTTTCCAACACTGTGCAAGGAGACCTAATTAGTCAGCACTTCTGTATGTCATATCAAATTTATGTGATTACAAATCAAACAGGATCTGTCCCTCAAGTACAGTGATGTCAAGAGGTTGTCCATGTCTCTCATCATCATCAAATGTACCTTAAATACTGGTTGCAGTCTGATCCATTTTATCTTAGATTCCACTCACATTACTGTTCACATCTACTTGTACAGCATCTCCATGCTTACTTCAACAGCCACATGTATCCCTCTCCAAAATTGGTTCTTGTTCAGTGGCTGTTTTTATTCCTCTTAATTTGCAGTATTATGAAAAAAAACAAAATTATATTTTGTCAATGTGTGTGCCTGTGTGTGAGTGCATGTGTACAAATACGTCAATTATCCATGATGACCACAAGTGTAACAAGACTGAAGTCAATGTGCACATTCAAAACATCTGGTGGCAGTATACCACCTCTCCACCAAACCAAAAACATATGGGCAAACACTGCATCTATTCATAATCCTAGGTCTTCAGGCTGCAATGGTCAAACACTCAAAATGGCTGAGGGTAGTAGTGCTTCTCCTGCTGTGGATTAGCAGAAATAATTCTGTAAGCCTAGGCTACGCAGAGCTGCAGGTTATACATGACAATTTATAACCTGTCCACTTACAAATGTAAACCAAACATACCATGATCATAAAGTACTAACACAACTGCACAGTATATAAACCTGTCTACATAAAATGCAATACAAAATTCAACCCTGTCCTCCACAACCACACAGTATGCCATGATAGCATATAAGGAGTGGACACACAGCTCCTGACATTCCCAGCATATGCGGTAGATGAATGTGAGTGGTAAACTTCATACTCCTGTCTTTTTACACTCTGTGAAAAAGCATTAAGACAAAAAAAAAACCTAGTACATGCTACACATAATGCAGAAGATGCTGATTCAGCCTATGAGCTAGTCTATGTTCTATTTCAGGGATATCCAACACAGAACCAACCACCTTGTTATTCACAAAACGAAGTCCAAATTTTTAAAATAAAAGCCTCAATCCTACCACAGAACTTCCAACTACTGTAAAAAAAAGTGAACAAAGTTTTGTAACTGTCAAAGTAGCAAAAATAATGTGCAGATGTCTCCTAACCACTGAAGCATGTTAATGTCATATATGCTTACCTCTTGATGAATGTCCATTTTTGATTCAACCACCTCCTCGAATTTACAGCCTTGTTCACTGCAATCCTTCCCAGATAGCACAAAATTCTCACTTTTACATGCATGAATGTCATTTACTGGTACCTCTGGATCCTGCCATGGCTCTCCTATATGAGTGTCATCATCACTTTTCACAACAACTTGTGGAGCAAAATGAAATTTTACATTCTTCAAGACTACGTCCTCTTTCCTTTCATATGGCCAAGACAGACGATCTGAAGCATCCTCCAGCTCAGTGCAATTTGTAATTAGTCCACTGTTCCCATTTTCTGTTATTTTAATATCACATGAATTGTTGTTCAATAGTGATTTTTCTTCTTTATGTGGTAATTTGACACCAGATAATAAGGTTGCCATGCTTCGCCTAACCTTTCCAGCATCACGACGTATTTTACGGTGCAACGTAACAGACTTTTTGGGCTCAGGTTGTTTTCCATGACGAAACTCGTGTTCTCTCAGCTTTTGCTACAAGGAGAATAAAAATGTCATATGAATATTATGATGTTACCAATAATTATGAGACCAGGGTATTGCAGTCCAATTATTTCTTACCTGACACATTCAACAATATATCTTATTCCTTGCCACTATACAAAACTGGCAGTGATTATTCATACTAAAATCTAGCCTTGAAATAATCTGCCTGTGGAAAATAAGTTCCCTACACTATAATGTAATACTAATGTACCACAACTTGTAAGCAGTATGCAAGGTATATGATATTTTTGTGTCAAGTTGTGGGTGTCAGAATTACAGTATGTTCACAACTTGTCATACCATACATTCTCTATATCCTATAACAAATGTAAAGGTAAAGGTGAAGTAGTCTCTGTGAACACCATGAAAGAACAGGGGGTGAGGAGGTACAGCTTCAGTCATACTTAATGTTCACACTAGATTGGAGGTAAGTGGTCAGATTCATGTCCTGGCCAATTTACCACAAGGGGCAAAGTCCCTTGTAACCACTGAAAAACCGATAAAATTAATTTACAAGCTAAGATAAAAATGACAATTTAATTTTAACTGACTCTATATATAGTGGTTCCAAATATTCAAGTTTGGAATGTCAAACATATGTATATATGCTGATGATTACTGCCTAGTTGGAAACATTCTCTTATGTAACTCCAGCTTATTAATTTTACATACATGGGTCCATGCATCGTGAATTGAATTTAATAACTGTCCAACAAGATGCGACTTATTCAGTTCATTACTTTTCTGTAGGCGTCTCTACATGTTTCGGGTGCTGACACCCATCAACAGGATCTCTTACAACTGTAATTACAGCTTCTGGTATTGATTAACCGGATCTACTACCATCTCTCATCGTTGAGTTGTTCCAACTCAATGAGAGCGAATGGTAGTAGATCCGGTTAATGAATACCAGAAGCTGTAATTACAGTTGTAAGAGCTCCTGATGATGGGTGTCAACACCTGAAACGTAGAGCAGCCTACAGAAAAGTAATAAACTGAATAATTCGCATCTTGTTGGACAATTATTAAATTGAATCCAGCTTATTAATCAAGGCTAATGTTGACTGCACTACACAGGTTGAGAAGTGGGTATCAAATGTCACACCTGAAACCTTACATACAAATATCATATAAGTTGAAGGTGGCCTTGAAAACACATTCTGACTGCAAGAAAAAATAATTCTGTTTACCTCAATTCTACTTACCTGAGTACAGAGTTTGGTGCCACAGTCTGGGTATGTACACTCATACTGCTTTCCTTCATGACTTGACTTTATGTGCTGAGTAAGATTTTTCTTATGGAAGTAGACTCTAGCCATGACAAAACAAACATTTACTCAAATGAAGCAACTTCTTGCACATAAGTGTCTATATGCAACACTAGCTGGTTGTGATGTGATCAAGGCAATGAATAGCCTTCCATTTCAGACAGGCTTCTACTTCACACAGGTACTTAAGTCATAATCAAAAAAACAGTATTGTTACTGTACATACTGCAACTATTCATCAGACACACATAAATCACACCAGTACACTATATACCATTCACATTCTTAAAAAATTCCATGAATGGTCAACTATGATGTGTGAAGTTATGACCTTATGGGGAAAAACGGGGTTACAGGCAAGAAAGATAAAGGAACAAGGGATGAATGTTTAATAAACACAAAACCATTTGTGCTGGTGTTATTGGAATGCTGTCAACAGTGCTGGCTGAACAATGATGCATAATGCAGGCAGAGGTGGAAACAGAAGAATTTGTGAAGAAAGAGGCAAAGTCTGGTTGCGTTTTCTTCTTCTGTGTTCTTGCACACCTCCTTGTATGCTGCTATGACAACCTCCATCTTGTGCTAAAATTTCAAGTACCTATCCCATGAAACCTTCCATCTCAAAGAAACGATAAAGTATGTTATCTGGCACCTGCAGGTCTTTCTTCAGAGCATTGGTAGTCAGCTGTGGCCTCTCCACAACAGTGTCAGAATTTTCTTAAAGTTTTGGTTTCCATGCGCTGTCAGCTATTCAACACCGTCCTCAGTTAATTCAGCAGCATAAGACTTCCTGGTTATCACCCTCCTCCCAATCTGGGAATCCTTATCCTGAAACTTTTGGGCTAACATAAGGATGTTCTATCATCCTACTGGTTGGGTATTTCTCCAAGTAATTAATAACTTCGGCCCAAAGCATCTAATAGTGGCAACACAAAGAGCCGTGGGCTTCTGGTCATTCACAAACGTCTATATATACAATGCAGTCTGTTATAAGGTAGAGTTTCCAGCATTCATTGACAATAGCAAAGGTCTCCTCACTTGCATCCAAGACTGCAATATGAGTGGCGAATGTACCACTCCTTTAATGTCATTAGGACTCATTGGTCAAGCAGCTGCAGGAGTGAGGCGGTGTTCTTTGAAGATTCTGAATGTGGATATCTGGTCCTGCAGATGCCACAGGGATTTATCAAGAAAAATGAGAACCATGAATGCTAGATTTTTGGACTTCAGATACAATTTTCAAACCAGTCTTTACTGGCATGGCCTTCTCCCTCACTACTGTACCACAGAATAGCAAACACTTTTATATCTCGTCTTCGAGCCATACAGACAAGGCCCTTCCCATATTTTGAAAGAATGATTCCTCAAGACATGCAAGATATTGTTGCACAAGTTGAAGACGTGATCTTAATGTTTCCCCCATTCTTTTTATAATCCTTCCTGACGAAAGAGTTCAATGATTTGTTTACAACATAATGACATCTGAATACAGAAGTGTTCATTCCCCTGTCCAACTTATCTATCACACATATTTTTGCTTCTGAATCTGTACATCTGCACAAGACCAGTACCAATAAAATAAAGTACATACATTAAGGACAGCTGGCTGCCATGAAAATGGCAATGGAAGGTAGGACTATCACAAGAGAGATTATATTGAGCCGCCTGCTTCCAAATCGGCTCCAGGGTTGCCCTCTGGCAAGCAATTCCGGTTTGTTTTTCCCTATACCGTTCCCTGTGTGAGGCTATCGTCTGATCATTGGCTGCTCTGGGGAAAAGTGAAAGGCAAGGGTGTTGTCCTGAACTTTCCTTATGGGTTTTGATTTTGTGTTAAGTACTGGTCTGCTTGGTTTCATCCTATCAACATCTGGGTTTTCTGGCTGGCCAGGCCAGGAGCAGGAAGCTCCATCTACAGTTAATTCCTTCTGAGAAGGCTACGCAGACATCCGGGATATGTATTAAGGTAAAGTTTTGATTTCGGTCTTTGTTTTTCTAAATTGAAGTTCCAATTATGTTTGGGACGATCCCTGACGTCTGCTTAGCGTTTGCCTCAGGAGGGGCAGGTACGAGGCTACCTCCCCATAAGTAGGATTTCTTTAGTTGTTTGTACGCGTCAAAATGATGTACTTGGTTACTGTATTGTTACGCACGATAGATTTCATGTCTAGCCGACGGTTATGTTAAATGATATATGTGTTATTTGATCGGCTGAGGGTTGAGCCTTTTGTGATGTAAGTTTTCATGGGCTGACAGTTGTGTTGTTGTACTGATTCTTTGTTCGGCTGTGGTTTTTCTGTGTATATTTTGTAAACTTACGCTGTGCCGATGAATATGTCATTGTATTGGATAATTTATGTCGGCTGTGTGTGTGTGTGTGTGTATATGAGATTATGTTTTGATTCAACTATTCATTACTTTACTCTTGTTTTCTATTATTCCATGTTGGGATTGTTAATAAAATTATTTTGGTTATTTTATTTTGCCTTGTATTTTGGTTGGCTAACTGTTCCCCACAGGGCCCCATTGTCCGGAGGTTGGTTACTCATAGGACCAAGGGCTGATATTGTACCAGTCCTCGGAACGACACCCAGTATCACTACCCTGTTGGGTAAGCGACCCAAGTGCTCAATATTCAACGTTGGACGGGAAGGGCATAAAAAATTCTGTACTTTAAAATGTTAATAATGTTTGTGATGATGCAAGATGAAGTGGTGCAAAGTTGGATCTGTGATATGGAATGTAAGTGACACTATCAATAAGTGACTTATCACACTCACCGTGGGCAGAAGTTATAGGGACACCACCATATTTCTCTATCAAATTTGTTTTGATGCACTGAAACATGTTCCTGTAACAGAGCTTTCCTCTTGAAAGTTTTCTTGCATATATCACAAATGAAATCTGCAAAACAAAAATCAAACAAAAAGCATTAAACTTTAAAAGATTCTGATGAAGCTATATGGACAGCAGTCACAACTTAATCTGGGCAACGTCCATCATCTCACTAGCCTGATATGATAAGACTGTCCAAAATTTCAGTCATGACTAAATAAAACCAAGTGAGAACATACAGCTCTAAAATCTTCAAATTTCACATAAAGGGTGAGTCAACGTAGCAAATGCTGATGTACATCATCACAAGAGCACTTAAGACAACTCGCTAGCTTTCAGAAGCCTACACACTTCATTTGCATACAGGTATAATCCCTTACTCCTGTGTGGTAGCTTAAAAATTCCATGACAGAAGGGAATACAGTAATACCGTATCATGCAAGTCAAGGTATGTACTACCTCAACATATAATTATTGGAAATATACAGATATTATTTGATGCACAGGCATAATAGGCCCATGAGATGGATGACAGTACAGCATGTGGTAATTGAGTAAAGAGAGACCAACTTGATGCCACTTGTTTTATTATTACTTTATTCAGTGCTCAACATGTTTCGAATGTTAATACATCCATCCTCAGGAGCTTGCGACTTATTTGTTGAGTTATTTCATGTGTTGTATTGCTCTGGTTCGATGTGTGTTGGTGTTACGTTGTGGTTTGAACCACAGTCAAACCACAACGTAACACCAACACACATCGAACCAGAGCAATACAACCCATGAAATAACTCAACAAATAAGTCGCAAGCTCCTGAGGATGGATGTATTAACATTTGAAACATGCTGAGCACTGAATAAAGTAATAATAAAACAAGTGGCATCAAGTTGGTCTCTCTTTACTCAACTATCAAGATGATGCACGGTCCAATAAACATAAGCTAGTGGTAAGTTCTGACATAAGGAAATGGTGTTGTCAGAGGGAGAACAATTACAAGTAAACTCATGAGCTCTTTCGAGACAACCCGTAGGTATTAACAAACTGTAACTTTTTGGAATTAAGATAATATGGGGCAAGTGCATAGGGCTGGGAGCCAAAACTGCCATCTGAAGACACAGATGATTCCAAACTAAGGCACAAGCTCTGCTCATGATTGCTATGCCTTCAGGAGTAAATATCTGCTGATGATTGCCAACACACAGTACCACAGTGATGACTTGGGAAATCCATTTCATATACCATATTTACTCAAATGCAAGGCGAGAATTTTTCCTTAAATTTGGTGCTTAAATATGTGAGGGCATCTGAAATTTGCATATGAAGTGCCAAACCACATTTCTCTGAACCAGACTATGTAGGGCCAAATGATGGCCTGCATCGCCAAATCGTCACTTGTTGACAAATGACAGTATAGAGAAGGAATAAAGTTAATTGACAAAATCTTTTTTTTTTTGACATCACCTGAGTTTTTAAAGAAGCATGACATTTCAAAAGCTGGGTCTATTTCCAACTAGCAGGCAAAGAAGCATCTAACCTGGCAGGCCCCTTAGATCAAGCTACTTCGTCACTGGCTGCACCTGCCAACAGTTCTAGTCCAAGGGTAGTAACAGGAAAATGGCTACTGAAAAATTTAAAACTTCTTATGAGACCCAAAAATAAAATCTGGACAAAACCACAAATCAAAAGCCATAAAAAGAACCACGAGCTCAGAGTGATCAGACCAGAGATGCAACACAAAAGTCCAGAACACACGTATTTAAAATTCTTAATACAACTCAGAAATACAAAATATTATTTAGTCAGTGTCGATCATTAACAGCACAGCAGTGCATCTCACCAGAAGTGACTGTGAAGGGTTGTAAGAAGTGCTGTATATATCCACTGCAATGGATGAGAATGACAACATGTTGTGGAATGGCAGTGAAGAGGGTGGGAGTATTAGGAGTGTGAGGAAGATAAAGGCACTGACTGTGAAGATTAAGACAGTGACACTGATTGGTAAAGGTGGATAGAATGTGACGTGCTTTGTGTATTAAGTGTATGAAATTTATAGCAAAATATTTCTTCTTAGCAGATGTCTTGGTTTTGTGGGGTCAACTTAGATTAGAGTTGTCTTGCATTCGGGTAAATATGGTTTCAGCAAAAAAGAAAATTGACTGCATTTTCTAAGGCATGATGCATAATCTCTGTTTTATTAAAAAAATACCATTTATGTAACAATTTTGGCTTGTATGTTCAAACAATACTCATGTTTTTCATAAAGTGTGTTATAAATTTAAACACCCCTCTGGCAGGAGAAAGTAAGTACTGTTTTATTCCATTTTTGTGAATGGCATATTTCTTACGTAAAGGTCCTCTAAATATTAAATATGCTGGCTATGACTTCAACATTTCCCATCATCACAATGTTTGTGGAGGTTGACTTTAAAACAGATTTAACACACATAGCAATAATGATCTATTAAATATTGCTGTGACACAAAATGTACAGGGAAAAAGAATATGACATTGAGGATGGTCTCCAATGGCATAAAGTTCACACCCAGTTTCAAGAAAATAAGTCAACTGGTTCAACAGTTTCACTGGGATGGAAGGACCAAAAAATCCCCCCCCCTCCCCCCCCCCCCCCCCCCCCCCCCCCCCAACACAAACACAACACCACCACTCATCTTCCCACCCAAAACTACACAGCAACGACCGATATCACAGCACAACTCATC
>Ga0123355_10018638_pt1 | contig 11023 bp, 9 predicted proteins | sample TergutEmb28metaG_3_FD_89872 | JGI IMG/M metagenome (GOLD analysis project Ga0123355, IMG submission 89872) | Embiratermes neotenicus P1 segment gut microbial communities from Petit-Saut dam, French Guiana - Emb289 P1 | ecosystem: Host-associated > Arthropoda: Insects > Digestive system > Gut ...
GCTGCAGGTGTAGAGACGTTTTGATTAATTGTAGTTAGTTAAAACTTGGTTTCTCGCTTTAAAATGTGAAATGGTTTACAAGAGGTCCAGAATGTTTTGAACCAACAAACTGCAAAAATCCATTGATCTGATTCCCACTTGAGATAGTATCAATTGTGCAATGTAAAGGTAAAGGGAAAGAAAACCCTGTGCAGAACTGCAGAGGCACTGAATTTTGCAGGCTCTCAAATTTGATGACATGCGCCACATGAAAGTGGCAATTTTGTCAGCCCAACGCTCCAGCCGTTTTTACCCACAGGAAATATTCCTGGAACTCATTTCTCTTTGAGGCTGAGTCGACCCTAATGTCAATGTGAAGCCGGAAGTTTTATTTCAATGAAAAATCCAAGTGACCTATCTGGAATCGAACCCGCGACCTTCCGGATAGTGGCGCTCTGCCTCAACGAACTGCGTTAACTCTTGATTAATTGCACAATAGGGAAAGAAATGTATTGTGTTTTGTTCAACGGAAATACGCATCGCCATTTTCACAGAGACAACCATTAGCCTCTGTGTTACTGTTAATACGTTCAGGTCATAAATTCATGGCTCATATCTTTAAGATTCATATTAATACTATCGTATTTTCTAGGCACATTTCCTCCAAGTAGTTCCTTCGCTTCAGGTATTCCAGGTAAATATTTATGTGCTTATTTCCTATTTGTCATGCGTTCCACAAGTTCCGCCCTTCTCGCGCTCAATACAACCAATTGTGCAGCTAGATACCCTCGGCACTGGGTGATTTTTTCCCGAATTTTTTAATGAGAAATTTTGATTGTATCTTCAACTTGAAGAATAAAATTAGGTATTTGGTCTTTTAAAAATGAGACCTTTACATTCTCTCTATTGACCTGTAACCAATTATCCATCCACGTACCTTCATATAACAGAAGAAAGTATAGGTTGTTTATACCGTTGTGAAAACCTAAAAGGTAGCGTAACTGCATGAATCTTAGTCCTGCGTGAATAGCTTTGAAACTGTTATGTTGTAACATGAATGTCAGTATACGTGTGACGTCACACTGAAGGGCTTTCATGTAATCATCTTGACCGTGTGAAACCAATAAACTCATATTCTGAGTGTGTCTATGTAGCCTTAATTATCTAGAATATAATGCGCATGCATCATAGCATATTGTCATGTTTGACCTCTCTGGCCATTCCATATTTTCCCACATTGTCTCATAAACGGCAAGATTTGCGGAAAAAAATTTATTCAAAATAAAATGTGTTTGTTGAGTAAAGAGAGACCAACTTGATGTTACTTGCTTTATTATTTATTTATGTAATGCTCAACATGTTTCGGATGTTAATACATCCATCCTCAGGAGCTTGCGACTTATTTGTTAAGTTATTTCATGGGTTTTATTGATCTGGTTCGATGTGTGTTGGTGTGACGTAGTATGGCTGTGGTGGTGTGGTATCCGTATGCTGGTTGAGGCACTTGTGCCTCAGCCTCAACTTGATGTCACTTGCTTAATTTTGCAGGCTGAGGAACTAGTGCCTCATCCTGCATACGGATACCACCCCACTACAGCCAAACCACAACGTAACACCAACACACATCGAACCAGATCAATACAACCCATGAAATAATTCAACAAATAAGTCGCAAGGTCCTGAGGATGGATGTATTAACATCCGAAATATGTTGAGCATTAAATAAAGAAATAATAAAGCAAGTTTCGTCAAGTTGGTCTGTCTTTACTCATCTATCAAGATGATGTACGGTCCAATAAACATAAAATGTATTTGATTTTCTCTACTAGTTCTGTTTGAAACATTTCTCATTCTAACAAATCCTGAACGAGATATCATCATAAATGAGCGTAGATCTTCGTGTAAAGTACCGTTATTGTATTCTTATCACATTTTAATAAATCTTCTGTTTTTTTCGATGGATTCTCGAAAAAGTTTCAAATATCAAATTTCATATGAACCTGCAGTGGGATCCGAATTGTTCCATGCAGACATACAGAGAGACGTGATGGATCTAACAGTCACTTAACCCAAGTTTGCAAAAGCCCCTAGAACGCATAAATTTAATGTAATTTATATTTATATTTGTATCATATGATGTGGTATTGCCGATGCTAATGACAGAATTTGTTAACAACAAATGACGCCTCTTACATTTCATCACTCCTTTTGTGCCCATAAGTCGTTCCTGCCTTAATATATTAGAGAAAAGGAAATTAATGTTTGTATCTATAATTTCGTAATTTATAGAACAAAATCAAATCTGATTCTTGTTGTTCAAAAATATAAACTGAAATGTGTGTGTCCTTGCAAAGAATAAAAATAAATTTTCCCATGTATATACCTGAGGGTTTGCAGATAAATTGGAATACTTGTGGATATTCATTCATTCATTAGTATTCAGCCTTAAAAACCGGACTTGGCAGGAACCGGAGCCCAGTCACGTGACGGAATGGAAGGAGTGCTGAGGATTTTTTTCGCCCTAAAATTCCGACGGCTTCGGCCAGGTTTGAACCCGCAAACTTGGATACTAAAGGCCAACACGCTACTCCTAGACCACCGAAGCCGTTCTTGTGGATATTCAAGAGGATAATATTAAAAATGAACTTGAAGAGATAACTTACGTAACATTTGTGTGAAAATTAATCAATTTAATAAAAATAGAACCTTAGAGATAAGTCAATCAGTAGTAGTATTTGATAAAATTAGACGAACTTCTTGATTGAAAACGCCTCTGCTCCACAGAATGCCCGCTGTTTGATACCGCCTGTTTGTATTCAGTTATGCAACACTCACGGCACACACCTAAGCCTAAAATCAACTAACCATTCTATGGAGTTCCTCTAAGAGAATAGAACCACTCACATCACACTACATAATACAAACACTTTTCTTTCTCGTGCACACACATACACACACATACACACATACACACACAAACACGCACGCATAGTACAAATTAGTGAGCATTGTACAAGTGAAGGGGAATGGAAATTCAAGCAAAAACTAATAATAACAATAATAATAGTAAAGCAAATGTGTAAAACTGCCATTCAAGAAAGTAACAACAAAGTAACACTCTCGTACATATTGATTGACTTTAATAAGACGCGTGCTACATAGATGTGCCTACTGCGATATGTAACTGGGATGTAATTAATGTTGTGTAGATTGTGGAGATGTCAGTAATTTTACGAAACACATAGCTCAGGTTACGTCATAAAAATTCACTGAAAATGTGCATTTGACAGTAAGTCTCAACTGCTTACATTTTCTTGAATCTATGGCCTGGAATTTTTATGAAGCGGGTGCAGGTCTGAGGGCTAAATGCAGTGAAATGTTCAGCCTATACTTTGCCTGTGCCTCGTTGTAGTCATAAAACAGATCGCAGTGTTGTTCGGTGCGTGGTTTCAGTCCAAATTGATCTGCTGTTGACTGTTCTTGTCTTAAAATTAACGGAGGTTCTGTGTTCAAAGCGTCGCTCTTTGTACGACTTGACCATATTATAAAATACTCAGGTTATGTACCTGGAAAAATAACGCACGTAGAGTGCTGGAACTCCATGAGGGTTAGTTTCTCCCGATGCCAACTTTGTTCAAACCTTCAAAGGACGAAATCTGCAAAGTAAAATTTGTTGTGTTTGTGCGTTTTGACGTGGAATTGCCAGCAATGCGAGTGCTTGAAAAAAGGTTTTTCACAACAACATACAATACCTGTTATGTACCGGTGTTCCTGTTGGGATCACAAATTGTACCTGGTGTAAATTTGTTTAACTATTTAAGAAATATTATATCTTATGAAGGAGAATTGGAAATTGATTACAAATTAAATAACTTTTTAAAAATTACAGGTATTTTAAATAATGTGTTTAGAACACAAAAAACCCTTAAGAAAACAATAATAAAACTATACAATACACTGGCCCTTCCAGTCTTGTTATGTGCCAACGAAACTTGGACTATTAAAGCAAGGGACGCCGGAAGAATAACAGCAGCAGAGATGAAATGCATGAGAAGAACTGCAGGATAAAATTGGACAGATTACAAAACAAATGCACAAATTGCAAAGGAGTTAAAAATAACACCAATTTTGGACAAATTACTGGAATACAAGAGAAGCGGGATACAACATGTAAATAGAATGCCTCGAAATAGATTACCCAGGGTAATGAAACACTACTGTCCAACTGGCAGAAGGAATCATGCTAGACCTTTGAAGAGACTTCTGGATACGTGAGACCGGAAAGTGTCAACAAGTGACCCAACTGCATGAAAGATTTATGATGATGATGATGATGATGATAATGAATCGTGCCTGATTTATTAATTTAGCGGGAAGTGTTTAATGTACTGAACTGTACCTCTGGAGTGTTCGGGAGAAAACTACTCCTAATTCACATTACTTCAGAATTTAATTTGATATGTGTGGGCTTGCGCAGAAGAAGTATGTTCCACTTGTGTTATTGAGAGAATAAAGAACAGATTTATTACCTGTAAATGTGCTCAAGGATAATATTGAAATGGATATTAAAGAAACAGCTCTTTTTGATTATACGGGTTGAAAATAATTTGATCAATATATGTATAATATTAAGATCACCATTATCAGACACGACATTTCGCAGAAAAGATGAATATCTTGACCAGTTGATCTAGTTCTGAAGGACGTCTCTGCACATAAACTGTGTCATTCCGCTTTTTTATTTGTAGTTATTCAACCCTCACGGAACCCAGTTGTGTCTAAAATGATCTCAACTTTCTAAGGAGTTCTACGAAAGACCCAGAATACATAATAAAAACCCCTTTATTTTCCATTCACACTAAATTTAAACACTTTGTATACCGAAGTTGGAAGTCAAGGAAACTCCATTCGTTTATGAATACAAGCAAAGCAGTTCAAGAATAAAGAGCAAAACTGTACTTCAATAAGCACATGTATTTGCAGAATATCAATAAAAATCTGTAGCACGTCTACAGTAAAATTCTATTAATTTTAATAAGATACACGCGCGCATATATATACATGAACACGTGACTCACTTGAAGTTTTTGAGAAATAGGTTCTGAAGGTATCAATATAACTAAAATACATAAACGCGCTATACGATGAAGATCTACTGAAATGGCGCATTTGGCTGTTCGTGCAGTCTGTATGCATTGTAGGGATTGTGTCCAGGCAATTTAATTCGGGATTCTGAGAGACGCAAGAAAAAAGAAATACATCCATTAAGTTCAAAAACTAGCAAAGTTTAAACTTTTAGCACGTAATAAATACGTTGACCTTAAGGTCCGATTTAATGATTTTCCCAAGAACTTGTTGTTGCAATAGAAAATATATGGGAAAGACTTGAAAGTTGTTTTATTGCATAATTTTTTCTGAAGATGTCCTGAAATAACATGAAGTATGACAGTGCGTATATTTAATTTCTGCACATTTAAAGTGTATTGTCTTGCAGCCACACAAATTTCATTGTCATTCGTCTAAGTTACATGATGAAACTTTGTACGAAATATTCAGCCTAATTTTCACTGAAGACAATAACGACTATATTTACAAACTCAATTTCTTCTTGTACGTTCGAGATCATTAGGAGGGGTATTTGTTTTACAACAGCAGGTTAAGTAGCGTTTGAATTGCCTTCTGAAGGCACTACTGGTACAGCACAGTGCTACAGGATTTAGGCAAGAATTAATTAAAAGCAAACATTTTAAAACTAGAAGCGTGTACGGTAATTTATGAAGAATAAGTTTTGTAAGATTAACTGCAGAAAATTTCGTATCAACGGTGTAAATTACATAGGCCCTGAAAGCGTTATGAGGCACATAGCTGATCAGGAAAACAACAGTAAGTCCCAACACAACTTTTGCAGCAATTTTGCGTGTGTTCAGTTGAGGATTTTGTGTCCCCTCAGATACAGTACAAGAATTTTCCATAATATGATGGGCTATCATGATGTACGAGAAAGCAATCACACACAGAGGAAGTACACAGGACACTAAGATTTCAAATATAACCACACGTTTGTAGTAAGTTACATTTCCTAATATCGGATATTCATAACACAAATTCTTTGAGAGAACTGACGGAATAGCGAATAATGAAGCTACAGTCCACACTCCACAAATTATAACACCAGTTGTAGTCCACTTTGGCCGTGAAGAAACACGAACGTGGAAGGTATACTCCGTTACTCTGTATCGCTGGATGCTAAGCACAGCTAGAGAGTACGTTGACAGACCGACTGACAGGTGACGGAAAAATGAAATGTAACTACACATAGAGTCACCTTATAGCCACGTGTCAGATATTGTATTTGCGCAAACATCGAAGAAAAGTACAATTAAATAGATCATATCGCTTATAGCCACGTTAAGGATGTACATATTGGGAACAGTTCGCATATCCTTGTTGCATGTAATGGTGATGATAAGGATGACGTTGCCTGTTGTACCAAACATAAAGGGAACTGTAAAACCTGGTACTTTGTATAGTTTTAATACACTAGACACATAACCGTTTTGCTCTGATCCTGTGTGCGTGTCCATGTCCGTCGGAGTGCCCATGTCCATGTTCTTTTCCGTGTCAGTGACCTCAATGATAGTGTAATTGTAGCTTGTGTTTATGTAGCCTCCATAATAGTGTATTTTTCCCTGCAAGCACTGCCCTTTCTCTAACACCCCCCACCAAATTCCCTCCACTTCGCTCGGTGTGTCACTTTCCGGCGCTATTTCCTTATCCGCTGTCTGAATGTTATGATCCTGACACCATCGCCATTCCTGCAGCTGACAGTCACACTGTAGTGGGTTGCCTTGCAGATAGATTTCGGACAGTTTTGGCAATGCTGCCAATATATTTATACCTACACTTCTTAGGTTATTGTAGCTCAAGTCAAGAGCTTCCAATGCACTAACGTTTGTAAATGTCTCAAATGACACTGAACGTACGTAGCAGCCGGATATATAGAGCTGTTTCAAGGAATATGAATTGATGAAATGACGGTCAGTTGGTACAGGAAGTTCAGCATTGTTTGATAAATGTAAGCTTCGAAGATATGGTAACCCTACGAATGTATGTTCATCCCCAAATACACAATCTGTAAATTAATCAGTCCCGAGAAAGCATCAAGTTCCAATTTCTCAATTCTGTTATCCATTAAATCAAGAAATTCCAGACTGCTCATCTTCCCAAATGTGCCTGGTAAAATTTCAATTATCTCGTTTTTCCACATTGACAGATTATTCAACTTTGTAAATCCATTGAATGCTCCGAACTCTATTGTTCCAATTTGACATAAATCTGCCTTAAGTATTTCCAGCTCAACCAGTCCTCTGGAAACAAAACTGTCATGCTCAAAATAAGTTATATTGTTGCCATCAAGCACGAGTATTCGAACGTGTGTAGGGAGGATTGAAGGAATACTGATTAATCCGGAACCTAAACAGCTTACGTACAATCCACGTGCTTCACACCTACATTCCACAGGACACTCTATTGCCTCTCTTGTTGGTAGGATCATCAACCATAACCAGAACACCACGATAGGTGCTGCCAACAGCAGCGACACCAACACCACAGTCAGTCTTGATGGCATGGCGAGCTGCTGTAATCTGCACAGAGAGAGAAACTGCAGTTCAATGTTACTGTTTTGTTATGAAGACGTGGGGAAGGGTAATACAAAGACATTATGGGGGTAGCAGTAAATTGTGGTCCTGAACCAGCCGTTATATAGCGAATACTCACACTTCGCACGACATATATACATACATTACTCTATATTCTAGCAGTGTGCCTCTGTAGTGACCAACGAAAAGCTTCTCCGTGTTTCTGTTTTCATATCAAATAAATTCTAATGTAACACCTACTGAAACGAATGCACGTGTTGTGCTTGTGTTGTACATGCACGTTTAAAATATTTTTGTTTCTTCAGGGGTACCATGTTGTGTTACATTTACATCTGCTGCTGATGAACATAATGCTGTATTTCACACGGCGTTTGTTAAATATGCAACTCATATAACTTCGTCCAATTGCTAACACAAACTACCAAGGCGAAATTTTCGCTTATTCCATACGTCACATAATTTCTAAAGTTTCGGCCTACTGTGGCCAATACAGTCAGTCTCAGACAGCGGACCGCCCACAGCAGCGGCTCGGATTTTAGCTCCGACCGGTCGATTTGACATTCGCTGTAGACAAGTGGCACTGGTGCAGGTTTTCATTCAAGTGCCCCCGCTCCCCACTGTCAGTACCCTTCCATCAATGCTCCGTATTCATGCTCTATTGTGTATTCTATTTGCAATAAAATCTCGCCCTTTGATATCGTATTTCAAAGAGACATTTTTATGTGTCGCTATTAGGAACGACAAGGAAGGACTGGGAAGGGAGGGGGGTGTCTTGTTGCTGAGAAAGTGACGGTATGTCAGAGCATATAATGTAATAAGGAAGCAAATTTATAGGTCAAATAATTTAAGCCAGTTAAATTGCTGTAAAAAATTCGATCTATTTGGAAATAATTTTACCTAACCTCACGATTAGCCTGTCCGTGAGGATTCACATAAAATTTCCATTGGGAAGTTGAATGAATTGACGCTTTATGACTTCAGTGAATAAGGCGAATTCTCAAAATTTCTAAAACGACTATTATCTTCGTAATCTCTATCCATCTGTCGGTCCAGCCAACAGCTTCCAATGGACCAATTTTCATGAAATTTGATATTTTAATATTTTCTGAAAATTTTTGGATAAAACCCAAGTTTTATTCAAATCTGACAATAGAAACTGGTACTTTAGATGAACACTTGTATACAATTTTATAATATCTCACTCAGTTCTCTAAAATAAGAGATGTTTCAGACAAACGTTGTAGAGAAAATCGAAATCCATATATATATGAATATATATATATTATATATATACACGTATTCAATATTTTTTTCGAAAATCTTGCTGTGTAAGACATAACGTGGAGGAATGCTGCAGGGTCGAACAGGTCCCAGATGACAATATAGCACATGCGCATTACATGCTGGATACCTAAGGCTAAAAAGACATTCTCAGAATATGTAATTTCTCTTGGTTTTCAAAGTCAAATTTGTATCCACGAACGCGCCTCAATGTCATTTTCTACATACATACATCGCCTGCCTTGTCTAACTTATACTTAGACACTCATTTCATACCAGAGATAGCACAGAGTGATTCCATTAGAAATACACGTCCATCCGGTTACTGTGAGAATTGAACAAAGAATATAAATAGAGTACGTCAAAATGCACTGTTTCAATGTTAAATATGGCTGTACTTACAGAAACCGCTGTTTTAGGGGTCTAATTACTGTGTCAAATGTGCAGTGGACGGTCCTTCTACTAGCAGCGGTTTCCAGGATTCCGGCTGGGTCCAGCCGAAAAGACACTTTTGTAAGCAGCTACTGAACTATCTGAACATAAGGTCACTAACGGCTGAAATGTTAAAACTTACGAATACAACCCACTGAAACTATTCATAACTTGACTTAGTTGTGGGGCTTGTGTAGTCAAATAATTCTGATATTTGAGGTGGTGGTAATGTAGCCACTGGTATCCCTAATTTGATGTAGTGATGGGGCAGGCGTGATCAAATGATTCTGGTAGCTATGCTGACCATAACTTAGCTATTGGTGGGGTCACCTTTACCAGAGAGGTAAAAGGTGATGTCCCAGATTAAAAGGGATATCTTGGAACTCCAGTTTGGGTTTGGGCGTGCGGCTAAACACAAAACAATAAAAATATGTTATTTCGAGAATCTTCTACGAAGAGGCTAAAGTTCAAAAAGGATTCTAATTTCAGAAGAAGAAGAAGAAGAAGAAGAAGAAGAAGAAGAAGAAGAAGATGATGATGATGATGATGATGATGATGATGATGACTCTAGCAACAAATAAATTAATCTCGTATCAGTTCACCCCATTGCACATTTATTACACACGAACAAATAATTAAATGCTGTGTTTAGTATATGGTGTCTGTGTGGTGAGACATTGTCAGATCGGAATGGAATCGTGACAGTTGTCTGGAAAGGTGTGCTGGTGGTTGGGCGGCAGCAAATCTTTGACGCTGAAGATGCAGACAGATCTTGCGTAGAAAAAACTGTAGACTAGAATTTGTCAAAAACGTAAGTCTGTATTTAGTCTAACACAACTGTATTTACCTTCTGTTGTAGAGTATAACACTGCATGTTTCGGCCCTCTGTGTGCGCCATCATCAGGTGTGACTTACAGATTAAGTTATACAATGTACATGGAGGGGGGAGGGGGCAGACCTCGTTTGTTAGGCGGGGTTTTTCTTATGCAATGCATAAGTAGATTTGGTATTAACCTTCATTATACTACGGTTGCACGTGGTGTTATAGCACACAACGGGGATGACACACCTCAAGGCGTAAGTCTGGTTACCGCTAAACACAGTGGTAATTATATTGACTGACAGCTTCAACTGGATCGGATCTGAATTCTGCCCGCACAGTGCAGCTGTTTGTGTCGTTATATTCTGAGCAGTAAGTGCATATGTACTGCTCTGTATTGACTGCGGGGTTCAGGGAGTGCCATTACAGCGCGTGGGGTTTGAGGGTGTAATTTGTGTGTATCAACTAAGTGTCAAATTTGTAACATAGTGTTAAGGCTTATGGCGGGTTTACGGTCAGTATAGAGGCTATGTGTTAATTTAGCTAAATGAAAGTTTATTTTAGATACGTTATTTCCTACATATAACTTCCAATGTCTATACGTGCCACCTAAGTTTAGTGACGTGTCCGTGTTGCAGGCCTCAGCCTGCAACACGGATACCACTCCAACCCAACCACACCGAAACTCCAACACACATCTTGCAGGTTCCTTCAGCCTGCAACACGAATACCACTCCAACCCAACCACACCGAAACTCCAACACACATCTTGCAGGTTCCTTCAGCCTGCAACACGGATACCACTCCAACCCAACCACACCGAAACTCCAACACACATCTTGCAGGTTCC
>Ga0123355_10018639_pt1 | contig 11023 bp, 6 predicted proteins | sample TergutEmb28metaG_3_FD_89872 | JGI IMG/M metagenome (GOLD analysis project Ga0123355, IMG submission 89872) | Embiratermes neotenicus P1 segment gut microbial communities from Petit-Saut dam, French Guiana - Emb289 P1 | ecosystem: Host-associated > Arthropoda: Insects > Digestive system > Gut ...
AAAAAACACCAAAAAATCAAAAGTATTACCAAGAACGAAAAAAAAAAACAACACACAAGACACCCCCTACATTCCCAAAGGCGCCGGTAATACACCCCCCCCCCCCCCCCCCGAAAAAGACATGTAGCAATCGAAAAAAAAAATGTAATATATCGGTGTTCAATTAGAAGAATGACCGGAAGTTGTTCCACCTCTTTTAACTCTTCGAAGGAATGTGAGCAATTAGTCTAACAACACCGCAACACTTTTCGGAAACTAACCTCGGAAATGACTGCAGTTTGTAGTCCAGAGTGCGAAGGAAGTATTCGACACTACAAGAGGTTTCTGGTAACTGAGTTTATTGGCTTGTTTGATCCAGAATCTGCGTTTTATTCTGAAGAAGTGTGTTTCACACAGTATGCAAACAGTCCAAACTATAAACACTGGCTCACAAAATATCCCCATGCTGTTCCCAAGTTCGTTCAGAGAATACGGTGCACAGTTAGTGAACGGAGAATAACAGGGGCCAATTGCTTGCAATGGAACACCCTCGGACGTCCTGCAAGACCATATACGACACCCTCTACTACTGATCGTATGATACGACCCAACAGCCAAAACTCTACGCATGTACTAACTGTTAGGCTATGTCCTATGTCGAAGTTCCGAAAAGTGTTACAAAATAATGCAGTGAATCGGCCAGGAAAAAATGTTTTCACACACCTGCACAAATTAAAATCACCCAAGCAACGAGAGCTTCTAGTAGCTTTTGCGTCTAAAAATGTCTTGTCTTCACTGCATACTGTACGCGTATGTGTGGTTACATTAGCTTCGTTTCAGAATGACCGTTTTTTGAGGTGACTTAGTTCAGCGGTGCTAGAAAGTTTCTCGCAGTACGGATAACACTTGGGGCAGATGGGCAGAACAATCTCTCTAGGGGTGATGGGGAATATTAACCGAGGTTTCCGGTGTATCAATACTTTCTCGGCGAACCAGCTGACTTAATTTTACGACGGCAATCACAGCGCGGCTAAGTCAAGTGCAACACGTTCATGGAGCCTTCTACACTGCCCATGTTCGATGGTTGACCTGTAAAGCGAACAGTGCTGAAGTCTGCACACATTCCGAAAAGAAACAAGTATGACAAGACCCACACATAAGTCTGTCTAAACAATTGCAGAATTCCAGTACTTTCCCCGTTTCCACTGTTTACAATCCTGGTTTTTTTTTCCTACGTGTCATGACGTCACAGTGTCCCTGACACATGCAGACTCGCCTGACAGGAAAAACAAGTCGAGATTGTTACATGACGTCACGCCTCAAGGTCGGGTGTGCACTTGCAAGTGACAGACCTCTCTCGTGCAAAACGTCTGCAGCTCGTACACTATCTGAAGTGTTGAGAAAGCGGAAGCAGTTGGGGTGTAGCCTTGGTACAGGCGGGGGAAACAAGAAACACTTATATTTGGTTACTTAACCTTCCATAAGAGCTTAATTTTGTCTTGGTAGTTTATTTAATGAAGCTGTCGGTATCTAGACGCTATATGGTCTATGGCGGATGAGCGGAGCGGTCAAGTGACAATTCATAGGGCAGAATCAAGGTACTTGGTGAAAAAAAGACCACCTGCCACTCTGTACATCACAAATCCCACACGGACCGCCCACTGAACCGAACGGGGCTTAAAATAAAACCTGAAACTGATTATGGGGCAGGAAGTGGTCTTAGTCAAAATGGAGGTACGACCTCGGCACTGGCCAGACAATACGGGGAAACCGCCGAGATTCGAAGCTACTAGGGGAACAAACGTTAGTTACTTCAACCTGGAGTGCGAGTGGTAACATAGGATATATCAAAACTGGCCTTAGAGGCAGGTTACTGAAGACGTACAGTGGACTCAAATGGATTTGACAAAACATAGGAGCGAGTTTCTGCTATTCTGATGAACTTTTGGCTTTCTGGATAAGGAATGTCTTGGTTAGCTGAATATGTATAAACTTTCTAGGTATACCATGTATCATGAATGCCCAACAACTCAACCTCTTCTACATCCTCCAGCCTATATGCAACACTGTTCCTCAACATACAACCACGTTTCCCTCACAACAGCTTGTCCAAATAAAATTGTGTGTGCTTTCAAAAATATCTGCAATGTGCACTACTCGCTCAAGTACGCTGCCATCTTTCCTGGTATAGTAACAGCCAACTTCAGACCAACAATACAAATTACCTTGAACCTCACCTTACGTTCTACTCTCTCTCCTCACCATTCTTTATATCCCTCACGTTCACGCCGACGACCTTAAAGCATGGTTCGATTCTCGATAGAAGCACGAGATATCTCTTCTCCGAACCGTCCAGACTGGCTCTGGGGCCCATCCAGCCTCCTCTTCGATGCGCAGCGAGGGCTCTTCCCGGCGTAAAACGGCCGGGGCATAAAGTTGGCCACTCACTTCAATCCAGTGCTGAGGTTAAGAATCAGTACAAATGTACCTTTACTCCACCCACATGACTTCACGGTGTGCAAAGGGACAACCTTTTTGGCCGTAACTCTTACGTCCAAGCAGGCCCAGTCTTCTCAAATACCCTCCAAATATTACCTTCCCTACGGTAAAAATACAATTTCACATGACGGCAGAGCACCGATTATCGTGACGGTGAGGTCTCTCGTGGTCTTCCTTTGCCCCTGCAGACAAATGCCGGGACTGTGCCTCAATTACACCGTGACAGCTTCCCTTCAAATTCTATCCAATTCTCCATCCACCAACCCATCATCCTGCAAAATGCTATGTACTTAGACACTGTCGGAGTCGTAAGATCAGCAATTAAAAATATAAACTGGCGCTTCGCACTCAGTAAACCGGCAAAAACTGACTTGCTGCGGATACATTTCAATGTTTCATAAGCCTGTCTCTTTCCTGACCGTTAGCAAGCATGAGTGCATGAACCGTACGCTCTAGGCTAGACACGGAACCACACGTGAGTCAAACAATACAGCCTGCTTCAAAAGATCATTTCGAACCTTCCTGGGATGTACAGCTTCAAGTTGCAGCTGAACAGACAGACGTAACACATTGGTAATAACGTACGTAACTCAATTACAAAGCTTTCATGAAAGGCATCCCGACGTATGAAATACTGTGTACTGAATCTTAAACTGGTTCATGATGACCGAGTACCTCTACTGCAATAATTACAAAATAAAAATCGCCTATCGCCAGTATTCAGGGGTGGTATGCTGTAAGTAAAAAATTATACATGTCAGTATCGGAACTACGAGCTGAGTAACGGGGGAGTCTGCTCTGATGTACCGTCAATTGTAGGGGTTGGGGAAAAAACAGAATGACATGTACAAAAGGGCGTATTGCAAAAATTCTCATTTAGGGTTACTGAAGCTTATGAGGACACGTAAATGTTGGGCACGTGACTGCATAAGAAGACGTATTGATTTGGGTGCATTCAGTGCATTATGGCAAAAACAGCTAACGATAAATCCACGCACTTACCTACAATTCTCTGGAAATAACAATTGTGAAATGTCTATTGTTATCCTGACGACAGAGCAGCTGCAGATTTGCGTTCGGTATCTGGACCAGATTTACATTCATCACTTTCTTCTGCTTCTACGGGGCCGTCAATAAAAGATCCACACTGTTCGCTTCTTAAAACTTGGCCATTGCGTTTTGTCACGCAGCCAAACACTCCCGGCAGTTTATTTTACTCCCCTTCCGTTTGTGTGTACGTATTTATCGCACAGGACAAATACGTACATACAGGAATGGACAATGTTCCCTGATGACGACAGCAGAGATGGTCCTCGAAACGTCCGTTTACTTGCCATTCATCCACCTGATGGCGGCTGCTAGCACGAGAATATTTTATTGAATTCGGTCGCCGTGGAATTTTTAAATTATGCAACGTTCGATTAGTTAAGGACGTAACAATTACAAACTTGAGATTTTTAAATCTCAGGGCTGCTCGTATCAGGCTTAGATGTGATACTACACAGTCTCGAACATAGGCACCAACGTATCAAAGCTGCCTGCTGCTTCCATTTTGTGGGATGTAGAGACAAACAGGTCCCCAAAACGCTGCTACCTACCTACCAAAATACATGGTATGTCATCCCTAAAAACAAGTATCTTAAAAACTATATTCGTAATGACATTCATTCACAAAAGAAATCGTAGCTGTTCCGCTTAAGTCTACTTACCGCCACATACCACACAACATATGGAACATACGCCTGCACGTCTACACAGCAATCACCGTCAAAAATTACTGTTGCTCTTGTACGAGGAAATAAAAAAATGGAGTCACGGTTTCTATTAACGATTATTTATAAATTCAAAATCCTCCCCGGTTGGCTTTGACTTCTCATTTGTCGCAGATGAACAAACGAGAGTTGTTCAGCCCTCTACGCGTGTGCGTCTGTGCGATGTGTGTATACATACATAAACACAGAGACCAACAAACATTACCGACACAACTTGCAATTCGGGTATTTCAAGGAAAATCTGGGCGTTCCAAACAGCAGCTGAACCTTTAATTAAAATACTTAATGAGATGACTATCCACGCTCTATTACTTATTCTACGGATTACGTAGTCCACGGACGTCCAAACTTCTTATGGGAAAGTGCGCAACACCCGTTACTGTGGGCTAGTTGGCAGGATGCACGTGGAAAAATAACAGTAAGTGGTATACCTAACCGCCTAAATTAGTGTGTAATTTTATAGTGTATACATGACTTTACAAATGTGGAGGCATGATACAACACGGGGGCAACCTGCAGGTTGGATACACATGACATAGTCTACGGGGCATATGAAATACTGATTATGTACTTTAACCAACATGGGTAATATATGCAATACCCAGATAGTCTGTGAAATGAAATGCATAAAACATTAACGGCAAAACACAAACATCAATGTCTCTACCTTATCTGTTTTAAGTAAGAGTTATTAACTGCTTCTGTCTATAAACATGCAATCGAATCCCATGAATTCAAGTATGGCCACAAGCCATTTTCGCAGATTAAAAAAAAAAGTGCTATATCAGATCAACTTCCAATAGCGCTGCATATTAATACTACGGTCTTCCGAAATGTTACGCTGTGAAGTCTGGTGGGGGGATACCAACTTTTCGGACGAATCGGCTGACTCCATCGTCGGAGTACAAGGTTAGGGTGGAAATATTTTCTAACCTTCACACCCTTCTGGAACGTTCGTACTTATTTACAGAAGTACAATGGCTTTGCATATCAACAAGTCTGCAATCTGCAAGAAGATATACAATTTGAAGGAGTAACTTTCGCTCCACTCTCCTCTAGATTTCTTTTTCTCCAAACAAAGCCAGTATGTACAAGGTCTGACACACCTAACAGATGGGTTTCTTCAAGGATCCCACTGAAAAACTAAAGAACCCCCAATTCAACTGCAAACATCTTCCTTTACAGACAATGGAAATGAAAAAGTCAAACAATTTTGTCAGTTTTATTTCTCTGGTTTCTTTTCGAAATTTACGAACCCGTAGTTTATGACACAACACACACCCCAATTCAACTGTCCGGAGAAACAGGTGTGGGAATCGCTAACATGACCTTCCTTTATTATCTGAACTATTACTTCGGTCCTATAAACATTTACGACTATCCTTTCCAGTAAACCTGTCAACCACAAACGATTTGTGACGAACTGAAAAGCAAGCTTGCCTGGGAATTCGAGCATTTACTTTGTAAAGTAAAATGGCTTTACTGTGTTACCGTTTCCGGAACAGAGGCTAGGATACGGCCTGGGCCATGACGCATCGCGAGTCAATTTCCAGCAGGCACGAGATCCCTCTCCTCTACACAGTCCAGACAGTCTCCAGGGCCCAGCCAGACTCCTATTCTCTTTTCCTGGTAACGGCAAAAAGGGCCGAAGCTTGAAGTTAATATCTACATGCGGAGGTTATGAATGCGTAGAGCTATAAACCCCCACACCTCTGCCCCATGCATTCATTCTGCAACAGAGACAACTTGGTATCCATTATTCTGGTATATGACAACCCGTCACCGGGTAGTCGGTTCCTGACGTTTCAAGACCAATGATTTGTTTTGACAGTCGGGACCCAATTACCCAGGGTCGCGGTGTCACATCCGAGAAGTACGGAAACCTAAACTACTTCACTGTGAAAACCTAACAACTTTACGTTTCTTTTGGACAGTCCAAATCTCAACATAGCTCGTCTTTCTTGGAAATAGAGGTAGCACCATGACTATCTGCCATCAAGTAATGTCACCAAATGAAACATGAGATGAGAGAGTGTTTTCTAACTTGAAAAAGGTCCAGTATTTCCTAAGTGCCGTCTTTACGAGTCCAATTCAACACTGGTGTAGCGTAGTGATTCATTTATGCCACAAAGAAATCTACTAGAGTAAACCCAGTCAACAGTCAACGCGGGCCTAAGGCAACAGTGGCCTTTTGTTTAATAGAACACCTCGCCGTGTAAACCTATAAGTGTATGGATGTTGCACGCTACTTCTGGACAGACAGCATTTCTGATCCTTTAGACCCCTGATAAAAAAGGTAGAAGGTAAAATTCACCCTATAATCTGCGATGAAGGCAAACGGGGGAATTAGCTCAGTACTTTCTTTAACCTCGACGCCAGACGGGAGTTTGGTTAACCCTACGCCCCAGCCGCTTTAACCCAGTGAATGACCGACCCTGTACCCATTGTACAGGAGGATGGGTGAGCCGCAGGGCCTGAAGGAGAGCATCTGAAATAAAACATTGCGGGACAACATGCCGAGCCACATTCCACAGCTTGAATAAGATCAGTGAAAGGGACGCACGACAGGAGCTGACGGCCCGACCGTGTGTATCATATCCAGTTACGAAAATTAAACATAAGCAAGCACATGAGAACATCAGGAATAACATAAGGACAACTGCCCTCTATATGGCGCCGTGTGCTGATACTTCTCTATATGGCGCCGTGTGCTGATACTTCTCTATATGGCGCCGTGTGCTCTGATACTTAAGTGCCGACATATCGGTTAAACCTGGCGCAACTGTCTTCCGGAACTCTTCTATCGTGAAGATTAAGCAGATTACTCAGACACATCGGTACTAATCTGCAGTGAAAATATCAAATCTTACAGCAGTTTATGAAAGCATACAAACACACACACACCACATAAAATGATGATAATACTACCTAACCTGACGTACCGTGATATATTTAACAGTTTAGTATGTCCCCTTGTGCTGAAGGGTGAGAAACCATGTATAACAATATTACAATAGGTCACGCCATGTTAGACAGTCCCACATGTGAATCTGACAGTTGGGCAGGTGGTCTAGAAGTTCCCCGACTATGTACCTCGAAAGTTCATTGCCGTGTTCACAAAAGCCACTTAAACCAGTCAATAGCTTCTTATCCTACTTACATTCCGTTTTAATATTCTTTCATTTGAGCATGTCTCCCAAGTGGCCAGAAAGTTTTTCGATCAAAATCTACTGGGACGTGACACCTTGCTTGTAACTACCAATCTGGATGGCATCACGTCAGAGCAGATCCCTCCCCTGTGACAATCTTCGAATCTCACGAATTAGTCTGTGCACTTCTCGTCCCCCACTGCGTACTGTACTCTTGGCCATTTGATCAATCTAACAACCAGTGATATCAACTTATACTTATAGAGCTCTTCTTTAAGCACTTTTCTCCATCCCTTTTATTACTTCCTATCTCTTGGGACCAAATATTCTCTTCCACACACCACATTTTGGTATGTTACGAACCTACAGAAATGTAACAATGTTACCTTATTCCAATAAACCTCGCTGCCCAGGAACGATAAAGCAGAAACGATTTTGTACATTCAGGGAGCATACAGCTGTCACACATTGTGCTGATGTAAACCTTGCTGCGCATGAAGAATACACGAACAGAAATATCCGTCTACCACAAATACCAAGGCCTGCTTTATAAAACTATTGATTCTGGCATAAAGAGGGAGCACAAGGAAAAGACAATTCAATATTCTTACTCCATGCTCAATGAGCTGTTGTAAAAGCTTTGAATTCTCAACAATAAAGATGCTTACAAAAAATAAAAAAAGAAAAAAAGAAAGGCCTGAGAGTGGCATGTCAGCTATTGACAACGGAAGGTCGCCCATCCCCTTCCTTCCTTTCAAGGGATAAGGTGGCAGTTGCCAAGCGTCTTCAAAGTACACGCATTAATACAACCGACAATGTACCCTGTACACGCTTGTCCATTGCAAAGTGGTACTAACGCCACATTAAATAAACTCGCTAGTTCAAGAACCAAGCTCTCGGAGAATGCCCTCATTAATTAAGTACCAAAAATAAAGTAAAGCTGTCCGTGATTTGAGGCTTCGGCCGCAATGTAATTGTGACCGCCCTTCTGGGAGGGTGTAACATGCCAGAAGAGCTACCTCGAAGTTGTCCCTGTGCAGGCAACAACGGCATATGCGAAGGCATGGCTCCGCGTATTCTTACCCCCCAGCACTATATACAAGTAGGTGGTTAGTTCTGTATGCGAAATTTGTTGGATATGCGTCCAACTTTCACATCGGCTACATGTGTGTATCTGTTGACTTGCTAAAAATCCATAGGCCTACGTGCATACGCAAGTGTATGATCAATCTTCGTAACAAATGCCACGCACATAAAGCCAATGACTCATCAGTTACCGTAGCCAAACCGACAGCTAAAGAAAAGTTAAACACACGGCTGCCATGTTATTTTACATTATACAAAAGCATTTGCTTGACATAACCTGCGTAATTCCTTAACATTTTCACATAACTGCACGACAACAAAACAAGCTGGGTTAGCATCGCTCCCCCGACTCAAAGTTCGTGCTTCCGCCATGTTACTGTCATAAGTACAAGGTGAGGTGCTGGGGTGGCCTCTAAGGGCGTAACGTACCTACCAAGTCCCGTCAGCTGGCTCAAACGCTGAAACTGGGACACACCACCACACGAGGACGCACGCACGAAGATAACGCGTTGTTCTCATGAGATTTTTGTAAAGAAGAAAAATGGCGTAGGGACCGGTATTTGACCAAGCGAAAAACTAATGCTGCCGACCACGGTTATAAAGAGTTAATGCAGATCTTCTCCTATTAACATTCGGTTATACCATAAACACACACAACTCTAAAAAATTTGCGAAGAACGCCTCTACGTACAACGTGTATGTAACCTTACAGGTCAAATGCAGTATACCTACCTTATAAAAAACATTCAGAGCATATCGAGTACTCCGTTTAAAGGACACACACTGCCACGAAATGCAAATTCAGTGTAGAGTTTCCTGTACCGAAAATGAGCACAGCCGGCTGTAACCCCGTCACTAAGCAGCAGCAGACAATCTAGATAACCTGCAGGCCCATACCAGTTGGCTGCGAGGGGTACTTCAAAGATAGGTCATCCACAGGAAGAGTGAAAGGGAGGGTGAGGGGGGAAAGAAGAACAGAAAGCGAGAGAAGGGAAAAGGGTCTACTAAGGAACCCACTTCAGATAAGAATAAAAAATTTGGGGCCCGTGTTATGGAATCCCATGTTGCCACGTCTGTCTCTAGTCACAACACCTCTGTTTTCAAAACATGGTCTTCAATCCGCGTTTCAAACGAGCCCGTCTGTGGGGGAAGAGAAAGATATGAAAAAAGAATGAGGTGAAAGCAGTAAAGAAAACAGTAACGCTGTAAAGGTACAGATATTGCTCATGCAGCTAGGAGTTGTTTTGGGTCACCATACATGGACTATGTAATGAAAATGCTTTTCGTGTAATTAATTCTGCTGTGTATATGATTACATTAAGAGACCAATACACTTCCGCCCAGTTATATATTATTCGAATAATCAGCCATACGTTTCGACGTGTAAACGAAGCCATCATCAGGCTGCATATGAAAATCAAAAAAGATCAAATGAACTGTAACATATGCAAGTTGTTATATAAAATAAAATAGTTGAATCGTTATTTCAGAAGTTGATGGCTGATGTAGCTGCCTGCATAAAGTAAATATCTTAAAATATTTGTACCATGGGTCGAAGAAACCAAGTAACTGCTATCTAAGTTGCAGGTGAAGCTGATGTACATGTAAGGTCGGAAAATCCTAGTCGTAAATTAGTAGTCATAAAATCTGCAACAACTTAAAATTAAAAGTCGCAAATAGAAATACAAAAATATATCAGTACAAATATACATTTAATTAAATAAGTTCAATTATACATCAACCTACATCGTCCGAAGGCTACAAGCATTGTAAGATATGCGTTATACAGGCCGCTCGCTATATCAGACATCAACTTATAAAAGAATTAAAAATCAATATCAGACAATTTAAACTGATGTAAAATCTTAGATCTTAACTCGTTCAGAGCAAGCAGAACCATCACAAATCAACAAGACGTGGGGCGATTTAAGTGCCGTGTTCACAATCACGAACAGCACAGCACTTGCATCCGCGTATTTCTAGTACACCCGTGATTCGGGAACCACAGTTTGGGAAGGACTGTACAAAGGGTATGAAATTGGTGCCCACAAAATTCAGTGTTTTCATTCTGATGAAAAAAGAACTGACAACGATTTATGACGCACATCCGTAATAAACAATACCTTCCAGTTTTAACGTGTAACAGGCAATTCTCACACACCAAAAGAACGTGTGACGAATAACTATAAATCAATCTCGTTGGTAATTCTACTGAACCTGGGGGAGGAAACTATAAGTGTTTCATGGTTCCTTCCCTCTGGGAGACATCGATCCAATCTGCTCATAACAAACGAAGCATTGTAATAATGCACTAACACAGGCGATTACCATTCTTCGGTCGCACTCAGAACCAAGACGCCCCACGGAACAGACGACATGAATACTCTGACCAAGCTGACACATACCAGACTTGGGCGCACCAAGAATTTATCTCTGGGTGTTGGGGGGGGGGGGGGGGGGGGGGGCTGAGCCCCTGATTTATTTAATATATTTAAAAAAAAAGAGAGAGGGAAACACAAAAAAATTTATTTAAACACC
>Ga0123355_10018640_pt1 | contig 11023 bp, 9 predicted proteins | sample TergutEmb28metaG_3_FD_89872 | JGI IMG/M metagenome (GOLD analysis project Ga0123355, IMG submission 89872) | Embiratermes neotenicus P1 segment gut microbial communities from Petit-Saut dam, French Guiana - Emb289 P1 | ecosystem: Host-associated > Arthropoda: Insects > Digestive system > Gut ...
AACCAGCCAACCGGATCTGACTGCCTACACAGCCACGGCACTACACCACACGTGAAAAAATACCACTAAGTCATCAGCTCCTGAAGATGGGCACAAGGTGGCCCGAAAAATGTTGAGCAACTTATAAAGGAGAAACAAATATAATACTAAGTGACATCTAGTTGGTTTCTTATTCCACATTGAACTACGATGCAAGGTCAACCACACATCAAATGAAATTTTGTGTAAGTGCATTAGTTGGTGTGATAATTAAATTGACATATCTTGTTTGTAACAGCTTTATTTTGTTCTAACAGAGAGAAGACCTTCAGTGCATGCCACTTTTACCACTGACAGTGTAATTAATGCCCTCCCACTGTAGAGTAACATCTCACACTGCTGCATGTCCTATCAATCACAAACAGGATATGATGCTACATCAGTGGCTTAGTGCTCCAATTCAAATTGAGCTCTGGTGTTTGCACTGATCTGTCCTAGCTATCGTAGTGATACACTGCTTCATCCTACTGATATTATTGGACATGATAAATGGGTGATAATTGGAATGACAAGTGTAGTAGTTTGATCATTACCCTTTGTTTAGGTTCTAACCTGTATTTTTTCTGGGGAGGAAGTCTGAGGACAACAAACAAAAATCTGTGCCTGCACGAAGTATGAGTCTTCTCATCGTTTTGAAGACACTTAATGTTGAGTTTCATAGCTTAAGCATCTCATGTCTCCATGTTTTGCTGACCTGTGTAGGAAGGCAGGTAAAGTAACTAGCTTAAAGCTACTGACATTGCACCATGTGACCAGTGACTGCTGTTGGGTAGAACATAGACAGGGAAGGAGTACTGTTGGAAATGGATGCCAATATAGAAGTAACAGTAAATATGCCACCCATTGCAGAACATGAACGTGCATAAGTCTGAAATGCATGTCATAAGTTGTGTTATTATTGATTAGTGCTTAGTATTCCTAAGCCTGGTGCTGCAGTGGTTTTTTATTATTATATTGTAAAGGTAAAGGTAAAGTGTTCCCGTTACAGGCCCAGTGTGGCCCATAGGGTGGCTGGTGGTATAGCTCTACTCTTCCATGACAGTGGCACTAGAAGGGGGTGAGTGGTCAGCAGCACGCCCCGGCCACACTTTACCCCTGGGAAAGACCTGGTACCCATTTTACAGGAGGCTGGGTGGGCCCCAGGTCCGGTCTGGATGGGCGGAAAATCTCGCCAACACCGGGATTCGATCCCCGGGCCGTCCAGCCCGTAGTCAGTCACTATACCGACTGAGCTACCCGGCCCACACTATTATGTTGTAGGAAAATAAAATGAAATGCTGGTTTGGTGCAGTTGTATGGAAAAGTGTGAAAACACAGACAGTTGTGGTCTGCTTCCCATCTATTTTACTACTCACATCCTGTAGTGTATCTTGAAAATGAGAGAGAGAGAATTTTGTCATACCAGAATACCTGAGCTGACTGTTGGTGATGAAGATCATCAGACACAGCACAAAGAGAGTGTGACTGTGATGTCAGTGGGTGAAAAGGCAGCATGTGGAATTTAAACCACATGCTTTCTATGCATAGGTCACTACTGATTTAACTAGTAGTGTGGCTGTTGAATGTGTGACATTATCACATCCCAAAAGGCCTTATCTTCAGATTTGTTGTGTTTGAGACTTGGTTGTGGTGAGAGAACATCAAGCACGAGATTTATCCCCATGCCCTTGAAAACACCATTGTTCTATTGAAAATGAAAATTTATGTGTAGTTTCTATCAGTTTCTGTCAGTTTCTATCAGTTTCACAAGCACATAAACCTGGAGAACTGTATTTTTTTTTCAACTCTAGAAGCCACAGTTACAGACATGTACTTTTTTGATGTCCCGTATCTTCAGTTTTAACCTCTTTTGAACTTAATCCCCGATACTGTCAATCATAGGAAAGATTGTGGGACAGTAAGGTGCAGAAACAACTGAATGTCGCTTCTCTTATTGTGCAGATTTAGAGCCAGTGTCGTTGCTCGACTGCATCATCAGCTCCTTTGAAGAACAGCAAGGTACAGTACTCCATGTATACTGTTCACGTTGTTGCTGCATACTGCACTCTTCGCTATGCTGGGTTTTTGCTATTGCCAAATACATACCCCATGTGTCTGACATTCATTGTTAACAGATGTCACTTTCATACTGCTAGCAAACGCTTCTTCATTTATGTCCAATTTATGTTATATTGTCTAATATTTTTGTTCTTTGCAGGTGCTATTTTCTGTCTGCATATTGTTATCAGCCTGCAATGAATTCTGATGTTGTTATCAACGTGAATTTAACACTGGGTGTGTTGTTAGCCCTGTGTGTTTCCAGACTGTTTTTTTTTACAGGCACTGTTCACTGTACATTTGGATTTTTTTCTTGGCACTCTGTCTATGCTTTTTTATGAGACGCAGTTTCCTGTGTATCAACTAGGTGTTAGCATCATGCACTGTAGACTCTAGGTAGACTGCAGGTCCACATTTTATTGTTAGCACTGCATAATTATTGCTGTATTAAATACCAGATACCTTGCACTGTGTGTTAGTCTGATGTTGTTTGCATGCACTGTAGAGTGTCCAGATTTTGTCAGCGCTCTTTTATTCCTTGCTCGATTCAACCACCAGGCACTATTCGCTTCAAAGTTTGTTAACATATGCTGTGTACTGTATGTCTGAATTTTGTCAGCACTCCCTAATTGATATTTGTTGCTATAACTTCCATTCACATTTCACCTCAAGTTCCTTAGCATGCACTGGAGACTTGTCTTTAGCAGTCTTTGTAGCTACAACATTCTGTACAGACACTTCACTATATGTCAGTCTAACCCTGTTAGCATGCACTGTACACTATTTAGCTCTATTGTGTTGTTAGCACTAAGTATGTTTCCATCCGATCTTGTAGGCATGTACTATACAGTCCAAGCTGTGGCTAGATTTTGGTCTTTGCTCCTTAGTATCAATACAGTTCTATTACCAGGTGCCATTCTCCATGTTTTCCTAATGTTGACATGCTCTATACACTGTGTGTCCTATTGTATTTTTATCAGGCTGTGCTGTGGTTGTGTTGGCTTAGTTCTGTTAACAGCTGTATCCTGTCTCTGTCTTGTTTGATCTAATAATTGCTGTGGCCTGTGTATGTCCAGTTTATTTTGACATATTGTGGGAATCTGCTTTATTCCTTGTGTCTAGTGCATTCGTTAGCGCATGGTGCACTGTGTGTGTTTCTCATTTCTTCTCGTGGAAGCTCTTACCCTTTTTATGTGTGTCAGGTTTGTGTTGACAGCAACCTGCACCCTTCGTGAGTCAGCTTAGTTCTCTTACCTGGCTATACGCTATACATTGCAGTTCTGCTTTTATCAGCTTCAATCCGGCCTGTGTATGGCTTATTGTATTGCCAGACTGTCCCCTTTGTGTTAGACTTTTTATATTAGCAGGCACTGTACCCTGTGTACTCATTTTGTTCTCCTATCATGTGCCATGTGCATCCAGGTTTGATCTGTTAACTGGTGCACTACCACATGTATTCAGTTTCTTTTCATAGCAGTTGCTGTGCACATTGTGTCTGGCTTGATCTGTTTGCAGACACTGCATCATTTGTTTGATTCTGCTAGTCAACACGGCTTGTATAATCAGACACACTACAGTTTGTGTGTGTGGCTTCTTTTGTTAGTGGACGCTATCCTTTGTGTGCAGTTTGTTCTGTTGGTAGGTGCTGTATCTATGTTGTTTGTTTTCTCTTATTTTTGTGCCAGGTAATTTCGTATGGGCAGGTAGGAAGGATGAAACAAAAAATTCATGCGGAACTTAATTGGGGAAATTTGTTGCAACAGGACAGCATAGAAACTGGAGACGAGAGAGAGTGGGTGTTGACACTGAGCTGGGTCTCAGTAGAAACCTTTCTTAATGTGGAATATATTGAGTGGACACACTGTGTCAACTGTGCTGAAGCGTCGGCGAAGAACACGAGTAGTGAATACAGTAGAGTTCAAGGCTTGCCACCCTCTGCTTATTCATTATTCATTTACAGTTCGCTGTTTGCCTCTATCAACCAGAGTAAAGCGCTTGTAGCTAGCGAGGTTTATCACATGGTTATCACCGCCAAAATTCGTATGAAGAGAATGTAGGGTGGCGATCAGGGACTTCTTTCTGGAGCTACATTATAATGTCATCAGTGTTTCCCATCAGAGTTTTGCCTTTGGTGCGATGGATGACACTGCAATGCAGGAACCATATTGTTTTGTTACAGAGTCTGGCGTGTCGAGTGGGTCTCCCTCCGACCTCGGCCACTCTGAGGAGGAGTGCGAAAAGACTAGAGTGTCTCACCGCCACTCACTGCCACATCTGCTGCACAGTGGTGGCAGCAGCAGGTGAGTGGTGCAAATTTAATTAAGTACAGCAATGGCAGCAGCAGGTGAGTGGTGCTCATTGAAGAACAGCAGTGGTAGCAACAGGTGAGTGGCACTTGTTAAAGTACAGCAGTGGCAGCAACAGGTGAGTGGTGCTAGATGAAGTGCAGCGGTGGCAGCGACATGTGAGTGGCATTCATTAAAGTACAGCAATGGCAGCAACAGGTGATTGGTGCTCGTTGAAGTACAGCAGTGGCAGCAACAGTTGAGTGGTGCTAGATGAAGTGCAGCGGTGGCAGCGACATGTGAGTGGCATTCATTAAAGTACAGCAATGGCAGCAACAGGTGATTGGTGCTCGTTGAAGTACAGTAGTGGCAGCAACAGTTGAGTGGTGCTAGATGAAGTACAGCAGTGGCAGTGACAGGCAAGTGGTGCTCATTGAAGTAAGGCAGTGGCAGCAACAGATGAGTGGTGCTCATTGAAGTACAGCAGCAACATGTGCAGGTGAGTTGTGCTAGATGAAGCACATCGGTGGCAGCAACTCAGCCTAGAAATGTGAACAAACCAGGATACTAGCATACTCAAATTGGAGTCTTTATGTTGGCATAAGTTGTGTCATTGCACATGTAGCCTTGCAAATACTGACTTGAACTTTGCAGCTGTGGCATTCAACTGCTTGTTTTTAAAGTTATATGTGTTACATTACTGGTGCTACACGTAGAAGTGATACTGCAGAAGATATTCTTATTATATTTCCGTGATTTGTATTTTATTGGCATTCTGATTTAGCAGACATGCGTTTAGTTTGCGCTTTAAATTTTTTTGTTTCTTGAACATATCACTAACTTACACAAAATATGAATTAGTATTAAAGTCCTTCCAAGGGCTCTCTTCAAGGCTTGGCATCTTTAATATGGTGTGCAGAATCCCTGAGCCTCAACACAGATCACATTCTTCGTGACGTGGACTTAATCAGGGATCGAACACATTGCTGAGATGAAGCAAATTCATCCCAGGTGTCTGACACAAGTGCTAACAGAACGTCACTGTTCTTCTGGGGGTTGGTGAGCCAGGCTTCTTGCAAAGCTTTCTTCACTGCATTTCACATATTCTGGATGGAGTTCATGTGAGATGCTCATGATGGTCTGTCAGTAAGTTTGACATTGGCCTGCAGCAATATCCATTCTTGAACAGCGCGATAATCATGAATGGCTGTATAGGAACATGATTACTCTGTCAGGTTATGCTAATCAGTAAACAGGATTTTTACCACAGTCTCTCATTCTCTGACACTACCTTAAAGTCTCCAAGCATAGGTGTGTCTTGGGGGTGCAAGGGTGGGCATATGCTCCTCCAGTATTTTTTCTACCTAAGAGTTGATTTTTGGCTATTGAGTCAAAGAGGGGCAAAAAAAATATGACTATTTTCTAAACGACTATTTGGGTGCTGTAACGACAGAGAACAAATGAAAACATGCATTTTGCAGGATGCAGAATGGGGGCATCTGATATCACCTGTTTACAAAGGAAGAGAGACACTGTAAATACTTTGTGCTCTTTGCCTGAAGTCATTGTATATTAAGGATTGGTTCCGACGAATCTTCTTCATCTTCATCACTTAACTCATTTGTAAATTAGAGTTCTAACACCCATGGTTGACTACTGCCCAGTATTATTAGCCCAGTTACGCCTATGTCTCCAGGTAACATCACGTTTCTGCCCAAGCAGATCTGTAGCAATCTTAAGCTTCCTTGCATAGATGAAGGGGTTCCTTTGGGCTCTGGCAGCTGATGCAGAATTCCGATTTGGCCTGGATACGTGCCATAACCCAGTTCTTGGGCGTCTTCCAGCTTGCCCATCCATCTGGTATTCTTGTTGCCATGGACTTTGGGACGCTATACCGCACACTTGCAGCGTTTGCACTTAATTCATCGCCTTCAACAAGACCGTTGACGCTTTGCGAATAGGTATGTTGTGGTGAGCAACAGTGATGAGAATAATGGAATAGTTTTGAGCCCCATACGTCAGCCCTGTTATACCAGAAACGAAGGTAGGCTCGGACACCGCATTTGGCACTGTGGGGTGTAAACGTTGTACTTTGAAATGTCAAAGAAAGAAGCAGCTATAATGTAGGTAAAGGTAAAGCAATCCCTATACAGACCTGGATATGCCCTGAGGGTTCCAGGGGGTTGAGGCTGCCAGATTTCAAGATAATCGGCACATGAAGGTGATAATGTTGTGAGTCCTACGCCCCGGCCGCCTTAACCCCCCAGGAAATATTCCTGGTACTCATTTCTGTAAGAGGCTGAGCCGACCCCAGGGCCAGAGCGCGGCCGGTAAGATTATGTCAACGGAAAATTCCAAAGACACCATCGGGAATCGAGCCCGCGATCTTCCGGTTTGTAGCGCAGTGCCGCTATAACGGAGGGTGAACACAAAATATAATACAACACCTCCTCCAGGTCTTTCGTTACGTAAATAACAACGTTACTCTTGTCGAACTCAGATAAATAGCAAATATTGTGCCATCAATGCGAGTGTTCACGCTTTCGAAGCGGTGTAGTTGAGGCCGTTCTTTTAGTATATTGCGCACCGTCACTGAGTTTTCGTTGACCAGCATGTTGAGGCTGCGTACTGGCCACGTCCTCGAGCGTCAGATGACATCCTGCATATTGTGCAAATAAAGTTGTCTACTGTCGCTTTCAGACACGGATCCTTTATATCAGAATGCCATTAAGCAAGAAATAACGCATGAATGACAGAAATATCTCCTGCCTGGGCACTTATGGCCGATCTCAGGGGCCGCGCGGTCTAAGGCATGGGTCTGCGGCCGCTCGCTTGCTGAGATTGCGGGTGCGACTCCCTCCGGGGGCATGGATGTCTGTCTCTTGTGAGTGTTGTGTGTGTTGTCAGGTAGAGGTCTGCGACGGGTTGGCCACTCGTCCAGAGGAGCCTTACAGAGTGTGGTACATCTGAGTGTGATCGCGGAACCTCAACCATGTTGAGGCATTGGTTCAGTGGGGCTGTCGAGCCATTGGGGGGGGGGTCATAGCTTCCTTAATGCAACACAACGCTTGAAGCGTGCAGTTAAATGATGTAAGAGTTTAAATTAGTGTATGTACGAATGAAAAGCGTGCAAAGAAAAAATTATGCCAATTCCAGTATACTAGTATATTTCATCTACAAGGAATGCTAGTGTCGTTCTTTGTCCACTTGGCTAAGAGGGAATGTAAGTGTTGTAGTGCAGTGTAGTGGTTATCTGTGCTTCGCCTCGCTACCTTGCCACGCGTCCGAGAAAATTAGGGAAGTTTAATCCACGTATATCTTCAAATTAAGCAGACATGTAGGCATCTGGCATGACACTAATTAATGGAAGGCAGAGAAAGGCCACATACGGACACAGAGAAATTACGAATGGTTGGAATTGCGACAGCATCTGTTCGCGTACGTCACTTCCGTTTTGGGATGTCATACAATTTTAGGGGCTTATTTTTGTTGCACGGAACGTACATAAAAAAAACAGGCAGTTTTAGGAAAGGGAATGTGTTTCACTGGAAATGTGGGTGTTTCCTTTGGTGGTTTATTTTCCGACGCGGTCAGTTGATGACTTACATAGCGCCGTACAGTATTACGGTTGATGAAGGATGATTTGGAATTTCTGTTTATGCGTATATGTAGTTATTCCCATAATGCACATCTACGGGCTAGACCTTTGGTGCTGCGCTACGTCAGCACTCTGGCTAGAGTTTCAGGCCGTGTCCCCACGACTGGTGTATTTGACAGATGCGCCAATAATTGTGGGTTGTAGAAGGAGCCGAGTGAATAATTGTTCCCACAATTGGTGCAGCTGGAAGACGAGTCAGTAATTTTGCACTGTACCAGGAGGGAACCAAGTGAATAATCATAATACAGATTCTATGACTGGTTTATTTGTAAAAATTCTTTCTTGGACACACTTTACAAATAAATTCCCACGATTCTTGTATTGGCTACTCGGTGTAACAGACGACAGGATAGCTCACACACAACCCACTTGGCTGCTTGTCAAGTATAAACTACTCAATGGGAACACTTAATAAGTAAACAAACTCTGGTGATTTGTTTGGCGTTTGTCACATTTACCGGAAGTCGGTGGAAATTGGGACAAGTGTACTGCACAAATTCACCGTTTCTACGACTTGGAAGTATGTACAAGTTACAGGTGTTTACCAAATGCACATACTAGGTGTGGGAACACGGCTTTGCACATAAACAAAATTCTTCTCTGGTTTCTCGTCCCCCCCCCCAATCCTCCTGACATATCGCCCAGTTTCCAAAAGTTATACCTTACATTTTACGTCAGCATTCATTTGTTCAGAACTTCCACTGCCCATTTTATGACGAAGAAACATGAATTTAGAGAGTGGCCATTGAGAAAATAGTATAGTAACGGGCAGTCTTGTGGTAAAGTTCTGATATTTGCGAGGAAAAAAGAATATGTCTACATGCACAAATAAATTAAGGGCAACTTGAATTTGTGGGACGCTTCCAGAGCCATTCGCGTTACTGTTTTCTGTGTTCCCGTTTACTATCTGACGAAGTAGTGATTAAAATATGCAAAAGTCTAAAGATGCGTATTAATTTTAAGGGGGTGAAGAACTTGGTCTCTCGGATTCAGGGTGGAATTGAAGGTTTTTGAAAGCAGGGTGAAAATACGTTTACGCGCAAGTCAGAATGTGACAGGTGACTGGAGAAAATGACGTAACAAAGACTATAATACTTTGTACTTTTCGCCATAAAATTCATATTTCAACATGGCCATACCTTAGTTGGTTGTCAGTTACTCGCAGAACTTCGTTTCGTTACATCCACGCTTTGGTGAAGACACTGAGTTACGCATTGCAGAGCCCTCAAGCGGGTCGTGTCGGAACCCGGTCCGATGTGTCCGCCTCCTCCGCCGCCACCACCTCCGGAGGAAGAAGGCGTTTCATCTCTCTCCAGGAGTCCGAGTCCAAACGACACGGAAGTGCTGGAGGAGCCCACAGTCAAGCCATCAGAAGTGGTACAGCGCGAAGATGCAGGTGGGTGGGATTTGGTTGAATGTTATCCTCCTATCGCAAACAGAATGTTTGCATGCAGTCGTTTCCCTTAACCGTTACAGCTACACAACAAATTCATAGAGATGATTTTCATGTAATTTCGTCGTGTATTTTATTTATTTATTCCTTTATTTGTTTATCTATTTATTCCTTTGTTAATTCACTCACACGGTCACCCACTTATTATTATTATTATTATTATTATTTCGTTATCACCTCTGTGGGGGTATTTACAATTGTATGCGTGAAACAAACCATATCTGTAGGGTATATATAGGGTAGTGTTGCGGCTGCTTTTTCCTTACAATTTATGTTACATGTAATGTTATTTCCCATGTTAAATGTTATGTACTTTTACATTAGTGCTTTCCGAAGTATGTGTGTAGTGCCCCATGCGATTGTTTCTTGTTGTTGCTTGATTTCATGCTTTCCTATTATTATTATTGTTATTATTATTATTATTATTATTATTATTATTATTATTATATGCGTAGTAAATGGGTGACCATTTGCGGGAGGGAGGACATTTCGCGGATGTCTGTGTTCACCTTTTGGGCGTGTTCACAAAATTGCGAAAAGCGACTATTAGTTTCGTCATTCTGTCCGTCTGTCCGTCTGTCCGTCCACATGGAACAACTCTGCACCCACTGGACGGAGTTTCATGAAATTTGATATTTGAGTATTTTTCGAAAATCTGTCGAGAGTATTCAAATTTAATTAATCTCTGACAAGAATAACTGGTACTTTACATGAAGACGAATACATATTTTTCATCATATCTCGCTCTGTTCGTCTTGGAATGAGAAATTTTTCAGACAACGGTGTAGAGAAATGAAAACACACATTTTATGTTCGATAACCCCCTCCCCGAAAAACGTGCCGATTGTGAGACAATGTGGAAGAATATTGTATAGCCGGAAAGGCCACAAATGACTAAGTGGCGCATGCGCATTGCCTGCTATATAATCAAGGCAACAAACACACAATCAGAATATGTAATACTTATTGCTAGTCCGCTGCGACAGTGGTTACCCAAACGCTGCTCTGTGTTACATTATACTTGCATTCCCTGTGTTTTTGTGTTCCCTAAGTGTCCGTGACAACGTCGAGAAACTGCACTAATGGATATGTATCGCCCAGTGATCTTCCTCATTGAACGCTCTGACTCTGTATTACCTCTCTGTGGTTTCCTAGCGTCAGGTTTCGTCTTGCACCTGTGATAATTAAGAATCATCAACGGAAGTTACATTTCGTATGTTCAACTATTTTTATTTTAGTTTATTTTATTCCAACAGAAGTCTTCAAAATATCATCAGCCGCTTTTCTTTAGAGGCTTAAATATCGTTTCGGACAATTACAGTTGCCGACTGTAATTTACTTACAATAAAATATTAAGAACGACATTGCGGTAGTTTCAGTGCGCCAATTGGGTCGGTTTGCTCCCCTAACCTATGACGTGTCGCAGGCACGTGTCACAGAATCGTTGTTACACGTACAGCAGCACCATGCTGCACGCCTATCACATTAACACTCACCATGTATGTCAAACATGCCAACGAAACTTTTTTTTGGGGGGGGGAGGGGGGGGGG
>Ga0123355_10018641_pt1 | contig 11023 bp, 7 predicted proteins | sample TergutEmb28metaG_3_FD_89872 | JGI IMG/M metagenome (GOLD analysis project Ga0123355, IMG submission 89872) | Embiratermes neotenicus P1 segment gut microbial communities from Petit-Saut dam, French Guiana - Emb289 P1 | ecosystem: Host-associated > Arthropoda: Insects > Digestive system > Gut ...
CTGGCCATTATCTCCGTAACCGTTCAACTTTGGACATAGGTGTTTTGGGTTATATCGGTATACTTTAGCATAAGGAACACCCTCCCGAAGTCTGGCACATTCCTCCTGGGACACCTGTATATACATGCCCTTTCTACTTTCATGCAGAGATCAAGCCATGGTCCTCCAATTTCTACAGTTTGAGTACCACATATACTAAGTCACCAGAAAGATCTAACAACACACCCACTTCTGCTTATGTAGGATGTAGTATGTGAGGATTTGGGTACTAAGTCCTGTCCTGGTCCAACATCTCCCTGTACCCACATCACCTCTTAGTTTCCATGTGCAGCTTATTGATCTACCCTGAGGCTAGATGCAGCAGGTTCTCCCTGAACATCAGTAGGTATCTACCAGACTACTGGGCAGATACTTCCTAAACATCAGTATGTATCCACCAGACTACATGGCATCACATTTCCAAAGGGAGTTAAGCATAATACTGATACCCAGTTTTCTGGAATATTTTTGTACTTGCTACTCTGTGTGTGTACTGTGTGTATGATACTGCAGGAACATTCACCATTACAATGCTCTCACAGCTTCTCCTTCATGAAAGTCACAGTCTAAAACTGTGATCCACAACTGTTTTTGACTCAAGGACCCATCTGTCATGTACAGTATAAATCTAATCACTTTTAGCATGTAAGAACATATTTATTGACAACATACAGATCACAGATTTGTGTAACATCAGAATTAGACATACCATATTCACCCACAATGAGTATTCATAATTTACAATTATACAAGAAAGCACACAAAAAAAATATAATTTTCCAAATTTATCAACCTCTAACAAAGGTAAATCAGTCCCATTACAAGCCCGAGGTGCCCAGAGGGTTCCAGGAAGTTAAGGTTCCCAGATTATATGACAATGGCCCAGGATGGTGGTAATGTTATCAGCCTTATACACCAGCTGCTTTTACTCCCAGGAAATACTCCTGGTACTCATTTCTGTCAGAGGCTGAGTAGACCCCAGGGCCATAGTGCGATCAGAAGGATGTCAATGAAAAATTCCAATGACACCATCTGGAATTGAACCAGTGACCTTCCGATTTGTAGCACAGCACCTTAATAGATACAAAATTCACAACATGTCTCTGTGTACCTATTATGCTGTGTTCTCTTCCTCACCATCACCCTAAATGCCAAAAAAGGAAGAGAGAAAAGAATGTAGTAAATTTCCGTATAAAATTGTCTAGCTGCAAAACCTATTTTCATGTTTGAATGTGAAATGTGGATTATGAAAAGTAAGGATACCAGGATACTGGGGCCATAGCAGATGTAAATTCCTCTATCAACCCCCCGATTATGTTATGGGACAATATGTGTAACATTCTGTTAGAAAAGCTATCATAGTATAGGGTAATGAGAAACAAAGTAGGTAATGGACAACCCACATGGAATGGATCATGCACAGTAAACAATACGGACTTCTGGGAAAAAGCAATACTGAGAGGTCTGAAAGAAGATGTATAGTTCAGCAGTGAGACTTGTAATGAGCTCTACAGCGTTAAACCTTGACAGTACAGAATAAGAAACTGGTGGAAAAAAAATTGCCACCACTCATAAAATAATAATTTGTATACTGGTAAAAGTTCATGTACCACTGGTCTACAACAAAACCTCAGGGGCATTACTGTATGACACTGCCCAATTGTTTTCTGACATGTCCATTATGACTTTGTAATTATCTATAGGATAAAAATAAAAAATAAAAATAAAATAAACTAAAAGAATAGATGAAGAGTGCTTGAGGGGTGAGATTCTCGTGCTACGAACTGTAGTGATTGTTTCTCCCAGATGCAACTCCTTGTAGTCTGGTACACAGGTAGCAATGTCAAGAGGAATGTATTGCTTCCATTTTCACATATTTACACTCTGAGCCAGCATTTATACCTTCAAGACAGAAGCAATACTGTAGCATCCCATGGGGGTCACATGCTCTCATGCCAGGAGATGCCAAGATAATAACTACACAGGTTAGCAAAACATAAGCTAATTTCTCCCTCTTTGTTTTTGGTAGTAGAACAAGTTGGTCCTGGATGCATTATCATTTCAAGAGTGAAACCCAAAGAGCACTCTCTACAAATAAGTATGATTGATGGAAAGATTTATTTGCAATACAACACAACACATAATGGCAGGGGCAAGATAAGTCATACGAGTCAGGAGACTAGGTTGAAATGATGAGCCTGTCTGGCAACATAACAGCCTGGTACAGACAAAATCAAGTAGGCTCCTCATGCTCTGAATAGCAAGTGGCTTTTAAATGGTTCAAAATGTACTGAATGATGCTTAGTGGCAAAGGGTGCTTTACTTTCTGCACCAGTGGGAATTTTGTCATAATTATACTTTCCTATTTTCCCAGATGAAGTGCCAGTAAAACATACATATTTTCATGCTCTGACCTTTCTACAGTGCACATTCTACCCAAGGGCTGTCGGTGCGTACATTTATTTACAACAGTGCCTACGGTTCTGTTTTCTGTATATGTTTCCTGCATAATAACTTCTGAATTACATGCATTACCTTATGCAAGGCTGCATTCTGGGGATGGTACAATACCTTCCACTGATATGTATCTACCAAACTACACAGTAACACATCCAAAAATAAAGTAATGTAAATTATTAAAAGAATTTACCATCAACCAGTTTTCAAACTTCAGTATGGAAACCAACCAACATTATAGTAATTAATTAGGTATTTTAACAATTCATGGTGCATTTCTGTACTACTTTGTTCTATTGAGTCTCACAACTGAGACACAACATGGTTTAACAAGTTTCTTCCGCACAGCAGAACGAACAATAGCTGTGAAATCAGTACCTGGAATTGCAGTCCCCTGCAATGTACTTGGAACCAAAAAAGCATTCCTTTGAGTACAAAGACGTTTCGTCTCCAAATGAGAAGGTGTGACAGTAGACAAGACACTGTGAGATTTCCGTTTGGTAGCCTGGTATTTTCGGTTACTCATATCACATTCAGCATTTACTGTCTTGCCCTCTGTCCCATTTGAGGCAGCTGCCATCTGTGAATCTTGCACATCACTGTTGATATCAACACACACAGCCACATTATGCATGCATGGAGATATGCTCCTCTTACTTTCATTGCCTGCACTGCCCTCTGTCCCACTTGAGGCAGTTGCCATCTGTGAATCTTGCACATCACTATTCATATCAACACATGCAGCCACATTACACATGCATGGAGATATGCTCCTCTTACTTTCATTGCCTGCACTGCCCTCTGTCCCACTTGAGGCAGTTGCCATCTGTGAATCTTGCACATCACTATTCATATCAACACACAGAGCCACATTACGTATGCATGGAGATATGCTCCTCTTACTTTCATTGCCTGCACTGCCCTCTGTTCCACTAGAAGAAGTTCCCATCTGCGAACCTTGTACAGCTTTACCATTGGAATCAATAGCCTCAGTGCCCATAGACCTTCCTTTCTCAATACCTGAACATGGTACGGGTTCAGGTTCCAAGAAGGAAAATTCACTGGAATTTGCTGAAATCACTTCTGTCTGAACACCTGTGGAAACACAAGTTTTTAGTTTACCGATATCATGTTCCTTCTCCTTCAAAGCTGATGCTTTATCTCTATCAATGGACTGTACTGCTTCTGCAGAAGAAATTATTTTCCTCTTCATATTAGCTGTCTTTGAATCACATTCTTTAAGGAGCTGAAGAAAGAATTTTCTGGTACACTTATCTCTTAGAACTTCCCTAACTGTGTGTGAAAGAATGGGTTTCAAGACAGGGATCACCTTCTCCTGTTCGTTAGTTTCACAATCACTGAAAGGATCGTCCGAGTCACTGTCACTGTCACTAAGGTTCTCGTTACACCCAATTAGATTTTGCTGAACTTCAGGGATGGGGTCAGAGTCATCCTCATGATCTGACGCACATGTGATCTCCATGTCGAGAAGCAATTCTGGCTCCTGAGGGAATTCTGCATTAGAAACTTTATCTTGAGGTTGTGAAGAACTGTGTTCTCCTCCAGTGGTAGGTATTCCATGTTTGGCCTTCTCTGCATTCAACCAGTAACTGAATTCCTTTGAAACATACTCTTTTTGTGCATTTAACCTCTCCAATAACTTTTTAAGTAGGCGATAATATTTTCCAACAATACGGCTTGTACCCTTTGCACTCCCTTCTTTTTCAAATTTCTGCCTGAAAACGCCTAAATGGTACAAAAATAGTCTTGAAGTACAGTTCACACGTTTGAAAGATTCCATCATCCATTTACACTCAGCTTCATGTGCATCTGAATCCTGAACATTAGTAAGCACTTCAACATCATCATCATTACCACCATCACTGACAGACAGGGTAGCAGTTTTGCTTTCAATGACATTTTCACTGACTGCATTTTTTGGATGAGGTGGACAAATAAACTGAACAGGACCAGATGCTGGAACCAAAGTGTTTGGGATACTGGATAAAGGCACAAGATTTTGTGGCTCATGTGAGCTAATTGTACTGCGTACTGCAATATTTTGCAAGTGTTGTGCAGCAGTCATGTGCAATGGAGACAAAGTGTGTATGACACTACCAGAATTATTATTTTGATTTAAAAAAACTCTATTCACTGTTGGACCAGCAATGGAATTGGTTGTGTGAGACAACAGTACAGCTCTCAAAGGAATATGATTGTATGTTGAAGGTATAGAAGCTTTGAGATTCGTACGTGCACTACCGTTTACATGACTGTTGACTGTCACAGAAGAGTTCTGACCAGATGTTTGATTCTCGCACACAGTTCCACTCTCTACTCCAGTCTTGAAAAGATGACTGAGAAAGGCACTTTCATAACTTGGCTGTGGCTGCTTCTGCAGAACACAAAGAGTGGAGTTTCTAATGCTAACGTTCGGTTCCACTGTTGTCTTTGGAACAGGTAATTTCACTGCAGCATCTGACACAGTACTGAAAGTGGAAGTTCTAACAGGCATAACCTGCTTTACAGTAGTTGGTGCCTGGGTTGTAACAACCCCAACAGGCTGCGATGAACTGGCAGCAAAACGTACAGTCATGCTTGCAGGTTCTGAACATGTCGCTGCAACTCTGGTAGGTGTGGTAATCCTGACTCTTCCACCTGATGTTAATGTATTACGCAATATCTCACTACTTTGTGACGAAAGTGTCGATATATCCTTGATGGCCAGTTTCTGCCTTGTAGTAGGTAATACAATAGGCCTCAATGGATGACATGCTCTATAAAACGGCACCTTCTCACCCTGACAGCACCTCAACTGATTGTACCCTGGACTGTTCTCAGCTTCCTCTTCGGGTATCTTCTCATCTTTGCTAAAACATATAATGAAAAATTTTCACATGATGCATTCCATCCTTGTGCAGTGCAATTGACAAGTTTAAAAATTCATGGAAACTTTTTAACAGGTGCGTCACAGTTTATTTACCAATGCTTTTTACACTACATAAATATTAAATGACTGGGGGATTAAGGATGGCAAATTTTGAAGGACATGGAATGCAATGTGTGCAGCCTAACTTAATACACCATCCAACTATTAACCTACGAGGGTGATCTCAAAAGAAATGCACAGAACGCAATACCTACAGAACAGAACACCAGATGTGTGGGAAAGTGTTATAGTCCTTCAGTGCAGTCCCCCTTCTGTCGAATGACTGCATCCCAACGTTTTGGAAGGTCCATGATACCCGTCAGGTCTGTAGAACAGTCGAGCTGTTTGACGCATTGGGTAACGGAGGCAGAAAGGTCCTCCAGCGTACAGAAACGCACACCACACATGTTGATTTTCAATTTTGGGAACAGGTCGAAGTCCGGGGGACTCATGTCGGGGCTGTAGGGCGGATGGGGTAGCACCTCCCAGTTGTATCTGTCCAACAATTCACGGACAACCTTACCAATGTGGGGCCGAGCATTATCATGCAAAATCAAGACACCGTTTTCCAGCAAGTCTGGTCTGTTCACGTGCATCTTACGCCTCAGTTTCTGCAAAAATTGACAGCAGTAAGCCGCAGTTACAGTCATACCACTCGGTATCCTGTCTGTCATGATCACATCTTTACAATCGTATGCGAAAATCATCATTTGTTTCACATTCGACTGGGCCCTCTTGAATTTTTTCGGTCACGGGGAACCTTTGCCTCTCCACTCACTGGACTGAGATTTCAATTCAGGCTCGAAATCCCGGATCCAGGTTTCGTCAATAGCAACCACCTTTTGCAGAAACTCGTTCCCTTCTTCACGAAATCTGTGCAACAACTGTTGTGCAATTTCAACACGTCGACATTTTTGTTCCTCAGAGGTCATGCGGAACCCACCGTGCGGCAATTCGACATTTCTGCAAGCGTTCAGTCAAAATGCAATAGGCAGATGCTCGCGAAATTCCAGCACAATGTGCAATTTCTTCACATGTCATTCTGTGGTCTTCCTCCAGGATTTGGAGCACACGTTCCACACTTTGGTCATCAGTCAACGTTCGGGTCGTCCTGACTTCTGGTCGTTCTCTATGCTCAACCTTCCCTCACGAAAGCGTTGAGCCCAGCATGAAATTGTGCTTCGGTCAAGTTTCCACACCATACACTTCCATCAGCAAACTGTGGATCTCTGTTGAAGTTTTCCCGTGTAATGTTTCAATTTTGATGTACGCGCGCTGATCGTCATTAGTCACGGTACCTGAGACACGAACAGCCACCATTTCAACGCTCTGTCATTTCCAAGTGCACACACCTCCGGAGACAAGTTACACTGCACTAGCTGCCAGAAGTTCTCCAGTACAACCGCTGGAATGGCGGGAAAGATTGTGTCATTACTTACGCAGTGTTGCCAACATGTGCATTTCTTTTGAGATCACCCTCGTACACCAACTGTCGAAAAGCATGAGAAAACCTCTGTCGGTTTAACCAATCTCCAAGCCAATATAGTTTTGGTAACATATGCACAAGTGTCATAATCAAATGGGTGGCATCCCTACTTTGTATTCCATATGCCAGAGGTTCTGGCTTCGAATCTTAGCACTTAGACCAATTCTCACAACCTGTTTTCCTTTGCCCACCTATGTTATAACAATACATAAAATTAGGCAATAACTGCATCCTTACAAATCCTCTTAAATTTATCATTTACGAGTAAACTCAGAATTCTGGAATGTGACAACACTGATTCTAATGGATTGTTAGTCATGTTTTGGAGGAACCTGCTGCCTCCAACTCCTGGGACTGTGTTCTGGAACAAGATGCCATTCATGTCATCACATCCTGCAAGATGCAACCTGAATGACTCTTTAAATCAGGGGTCGTAAAACTAGCCCTCAGCGACCCCCAGGGGGTCTCTGAGGCATTCCAGGGGGTCTATGACAGATAGGGGGTCCAAAAGGGGTCAGTGGGGGAATGAGAGTTCAATGAACCTTGGGGATACTGTAAACTAGTGTAAACAGTTTCTTCAGTGAGTGAGGTCATTGTTTACGTTAAAACCTGCTCTCTAAGCAAGACTGCGCTGTGAGACCTGCGAGGATTCAGAATGCAGGTTAGTCTCTAATTGAACTGTCAAAGAGAAGACTTCTTGCTCCAATAACTTGTTTTATTTCACCAGCAAGTCCAGTTTCTTCAGCTTCTATCGGTGAGCAAGTTCAGTGGGAGGAAAACGAACCAGTATAAATTTCCGATTGCACTATTTCTTTCACAAATGTTTGCAAATTTTGATATACAGATATACTATATACCAAGTTATTCAAAAAGTCCTGTCGTTTTTCAAAATACATCTTGCTTTTTGGGGCTATAGCATCTTATTTTATTCACTCTAATTCAAAGCTATCTCTTCTCCTATAGACAAAAAAGATTATTCTTCATGAAAAGTATATTTAGTCCAGTCTTGTTGAGGTGTTCAAACCACGTAGAAAAAATGTTTACCGTTAAAACTGAAATTCGCTTGATTTTACTGTACGAGTACAAACGAGTCTCTCGAAGACGAGGCTCGGTCAAGGAGGTCAAAAGCTCTTGATGAAAAGGAAGTTCGTGAAATAATTGAGGCAGATCCAAGTTAGATTTGTTCAGAGGTAGCTTCTAAACTCAGCATATCACGCCATAGCCTGGAATTACCTCCAATGACCTCCAACAATGGGAAAAGTGAAAGTAGACGGATAATTGGATCCCTCACAAACTTGAGGATGCCAAAAAAAACGATGACTTTTTGCATTACCTGGTAGAATTAAAAAACTGGGATATAAAATAAAAACAATATTATTGTTTTAGCAAACATTTTTGTCACTGGTTTCTAGGGCTATGGCAGAGAGTAAGAAAAAATGCAGACAGTACAGTCAAGAGTATCCGAAATTTGGATTCATTGTTACACCTACAAATGAGTCAATTCCCATGTGCCTACTTTGTGAAAAGACTTTTAGCAATGATAGCATAAAGCCTTCTAAGATGAAAGACCATCTGGAAAGAATTCATTGTGACAAGAAATGCAAACAGCTTGACTATTTCAAAGAACTAAAAGCGAAATTCCGGAGCCGACCACGCTTGGAAACATTTTTCAAGTCTCCTGCAAATGCTGATCTTCAAGGACAGAAAGCCTCGTACAACATAGCCCTCAATATTGCAAAGAAGGGAAAGCATTATTGCATCAGTGAGGAAGTGACTGTACCTGCTCTTGAAGAGGATATTAGAATTGTGATGAAGACAAACCGTGATCCTGTATTGAAATCGGTACCATTGAGTGCAAGTACAGTGAAATGTCGAATTGATGAGATGGCTCACAATGTGGAAAAAAATTTGTTATCGGAGCTGTAGTGCTCCAAGTTTTCACTACAACTGGATGAGGCAACGTTTGGCAGTTCTAGTGTACTGATGGCTTATGTAAGGTACTCTAGTCCGAGTTTCAAGTGTGTTACCGACGAGTTTTTATTCTCAAATTATCTAGAAGGTGATTCTAAAGGACAGACTATTTTCAGATGCATGGAAAAGTATTTGCAAGAACAGAACATTAGTTTGGAGAATATCACTGCCGTGGCAACTGATGGTGCACCCGCCATGGTCGGTAGATACAGAGGGTCGCTACCTTGCTCAAACAAAAGGTTCCACATGCGGTAACAGTTCAATGTGTTCTACATAGAACTCACCTTGTAGCTAAGAAGCTTAGTGGTGTGCTGCACGAAGCCTTGATGATTTTTATCAGATCGATCAATAAGATAAAAGCACACCCTCTCAACCCTCCAGTATTCGCAAAGTTGTGTGAGAAGAATGACGAAACTGCTAATCAGTTACTCATGCATACAGAGGTGAGGTGGTTGTCAACAGGTGATAGCTTGCAAAGGCTTGTTGACATCTTTGACTCTACAGTGGAGTTTCTGGGAGAAGTTGCTCCATTGCTGTGCCATGAACTAAAGAAATGTAAAAATCATTTGCTTTATCTGGCAGACATCTATTCTAAATTCAGTGAGATCCAAAAACGTTTGCAGGGCAGGGATGTTACAATCATTCAAGCACGGACGATCATTATGGGTTTTCAGGTGAAGATTGGATTGTTCGAAAATTCACTGGATCGCAGAGACTATAAATATTTTTCAAATTTGAAACATTTCTCCATGAGCTTGATGGAAGACCACAGCATTTCAGACGACGATATTGAGATCTTCACCAACCACCTGGGCAATCTGCAAGATGATTTCTGCATTCGGTTCAAAGACCTTAAGAACATGACCATACTGGAATGGATTATCACACCCTTCGACGTGAAATTTGAAGACCTAAGTGTTGAACCAGAATGTGAATATGAACTCGCCGAATTGAGCGTGGACATTGCAGCGAAAGCCATGTTCGAGAGCAGAAGTCTGAGTGACTTCTGGTACAACGTGAACACCAGGGATAGGTACTCAAAACTCGCAGCGGCGGCTGAGCCATTCCTTCTGGCATTTCCCAGCTCATATATGGTGCACGCTGGCTTCAGTCATGTCAATGCGATCCTCAGTAAGCAATGCAACCGCTTGAACCTCGAGGAACGGTGTGATCTAAGACTGAAGCTTACCAACATCCAGACATACGTGAACACTTTGGTTCGTGCACACCAAGCACATCTTTCACACTGATGACCTTAAGTTGAGGTGTCATGCAACCAATTATTTTTTAGCTATAAATATCCTGATGCTTCTTCCAAATTTTCTTATAAAGGCAGGTAATTTGCTTTCTTTTTTTTTAGATTCTTATAGTAGTAGAGATTAATAATTTTGCATCGATATTAAAAAAATATTCATAAAAGTTGCATTTGTGTTTCAATTGTTGATATCAATAGGGGTTGATGAGGAATGAAGGTATTTTCAAGGGGGTCACTGGGGAATGAAGGTATGGTCAAGGGGGTCGCTGCTTGAAAAAGTTTGACGACCCCTGCTTTAAATCATCCCACGAATATCAATGCCATACAGTCTGAATTCCTGACAGTGTCATTAAATACACCATACATAAAAACATTTCAAAGAAATCCTAATAGTTATATCAAAATTCTGCTTGATAATTTAGAGATAATTTTAGATGATCTCGATAAAATGAAATATCAAGTCATAATGACAGAAGACCTAAACATCCCTTTTTAAAAAAATGATAGTAATAAGAAAAAACTAGAAATATTACTAAATGTTTGTTTTACATATGGTTATAAATGTATCCACTAGGGCATAAAGAGAGAAAAAAAAATCCGCTACTGACCGAATAATTTTAAATCCAGAATTACAGGGCTCTAAAATACATGCTCTCAAACCAATTTTTTCAGACCATTTTGGGCAAACACTTCACCTAAAACACGGTTCACGTCAACAAAAGAATCTTAAGCAAAACAAAAAGGTGTATACATATATATATATTTTTTTTTCGTTCTCAAGCTTTCGCCGTGTCTTGAATGTAGATTAGCTTCTTTTGGGTATTTCCCCGGCGTCCTATTTTCAAAATCCGACGTTTCGGAACCCTCTGTCAGTTCCATCTTCAAG
>Ga0123355_10018642_pt1 | contig 11023 bp, 8 predicted proteins | sample TergutEmb28metaG_3_FD_89872 | JGI IMG/M metagenome (GOLD analysis project Ga0123355, IMG submission 89872) | Embiratermes neotenicus P1 segment gut microbial communities from Petit-Saut dam, French Guiana - Emb289 P1 | ecosystem: Host-associated > Arthropoda: Insects > Digestive system > Gut ...
TCATAACTCCGTAACAGTCCAAAATCGGACACATGTTTATATGAACTTTTTTGATCACAAAGACCTAGGAAATCACCTCCTGAAGTTATGTCCCAAAGTCGTGAATCACCCTGTATATGTTATGTATATATATATATCAATATATATATATATATATCTCAATATGTATGTTAGCAGCAAGCAATTTAAAATTAGTAAGACAGTGAAACTGTTACTGGTAACTGCCTGTGATGTCAGAAGGTGGTGTTCTGTGTGAATGACAGTTGATATACTTTGGAAACACTTCCTATATTTTGTCACATTAAACAATAGAACTGTACAAGACCAACATGATCGATCATATTGGAGCACTGGTACAGGTTTCATTGTAACATATTAGTGTTGTTGCTATAGGTTTTAAGGCCATTATGGCAGGTGTTGCTCAAGTGGTAGTGTTCTCGTATGGACACCTAGGATCATATGTTGATGCACATATTGTGGACAAACATGCTGCCCTCATTCCCAGAGTGACTGAATTAGGTTAAGGTCGACAGTGAAATGATTAAGATGGAGGAATAGGATCGGTTTAGATGTAAATGGTATTGGGGCAGTACATTCTCCTAACATTGGTATCCTACACAGTGTCCAAACCTGGGAAATGTATCATTGGAATAATTTTCACGTTTTGTTTTCTCAGTGTCCAACTCTGTTAAAAATCTGTAATGTGTGGTTTCCTGAGGTTCACTAGAGATTGTTTCTCTTCAAATTTAAATCTACCTGTGACTGAATACATATGTAAATTTTTTATTATATTGCTGTCATACCTAACATTATATATTGTTTGAAGTTTTTAAAAGAAAGCATTTTTTCTTTCCAGGAACTTGCATTCCTCACAGATAAGCTGTTAATTTCCAAAATATTCTGTTTTGTGTATATCTTTGTTTATTTCTTTCCATAGGAACTTTGAATGTGAGCTTGTTCAATATCAGTGTGGTTATATCAAGTTCAAAACTTTCAGTTTGCAGGTGTGTACTGCCAAAAGTGAAGTAGCTGTTACATTTTCCCATGTTTAGTTAGACAAGGTGATTAATGTCATGGAATGAGTACCCATTACAATTTAACAATTGGAAATGTTCATTACTATTTCTACATTAAAACTGTGAAACATTAGTTTTTCTGTTCCTGCAGACAGTGGACATTGTGCACATTATGTTGTGTTTCTGAAGGGTAGTTGTCCATACTACAGAGACATCTGTTGGCATCACAGTAGTTTGACAGAATGTTTCACTGTACTGTAGTCTTGTGGCTTGTGATGGTTAATTTTGTTAATAACAAAAGACATGTACCAAACAATCTTAGGTCAAGATCCTATGTGTAGTATGATCTTCCAGTTTTAGTGGGAGGATATTTATGTGGGGCTGCATTAGATTCACAGGTTCAGTATTAAGGATTGGACATTTGTACACATTCTGCAGTTTGTACTATATTGACCTGAATATAAGACAACCCTAACACCCTTCACAGTCTTCAGTTTTCAGGAAGATAGCTATACACAATGTGTTTAATTTGTATGTCAGTAGAAGCCAAACCTCCTATTTTTCAGGTGGTGAATTGGTAAAACGTAGTGGGGTGTGAGGTTGAGACAACATAGTTGTTGAGGATTCGGGTCTTCTGGAATGTGATGTGATGTGATGTTTTGTTATTGGATGAATGGCTCCCAGCCTTTTGAAGGAATGTAGCTCCTCTAGCTTCAGTGGTGAGGCAGTCAGAAAAGAAAAAGACTTGTTTTGCTGCTTGCTGGCACTGTGATTATTCAAAATGTCAGGAACCACACACCCAGTAACACACTATCACATCCCAGAAGATTTGAATCGCGAAGAAAAAATTGTCTTATACACAGGTAAATATAGTGTGTGTGTATGTGTGTGTGTGTGTGTGTATACACACGCACAAGTATATATACACACACACACACACACACACACAAGTAATACATCTTTAAATTAATGGTGGCTTCAGAATAGTGAAGAATCGTATATATGTATATGGCTTCTGTTTATAGCACAACTTATTTTGGGTAGTTTATTTTATATTTTGGTGGGTGGTTGAATATATTTTGCTCGCCTTGCAGGATAGTGTGCATTATGTTACGTGCATTTGTTTAAAAATGCATTTGTATGTGGCACATATTTTGCGAGTGCCACATTAACCAACCCTCTAAATATGGGACGTATATCACCAGACCCAAGACCTGTTGCCAAGGTTCTTCAGTTTAACTTGATAGTTTTTTCTTTGTCATATTTGTTGAGATTTATGACTTTATTTGACTTGTTGTTTTTTGTATTGTTGGTAAAGTTTACTAAAGTTCATGCCAGTTGTAGTGTTTCAGTTATAGGGCATTATTGTGCACATTCATAACGTGCTTATATTGAGAACTGTAAACTGTACTTGTTTTGTGTGTGTGCTATGCTGTCACTTGCACTGAACTCTGTATAAGTCCGGTTTTCCATTAAGTGTGTGTCATGCTTTTTTTTATAGTCTGTCTTTTCATTGCTCATATAAATTATTTTTGTACAAGATTGGAATTTCTTGTCGGTCTTCTGAAGATTCAAGCCTTCTGGAATGTCACATCAAGTCACTGGGTGAGTGATGCCCATATTTTAAAGAATCATTGTGCTTTCATCTTAAGGATCCAGCAGTGGAAGAAGAAGGGTCAACATGGGACAAAAGTGAGTGTTACATAACAGTGTTGCTTACCAGACAGCGACCAGCTCCTTCATCATAACAACATCCAACCAAGCCCTCCACACTACCATGCCAAGTCTGTCCCACTACCCCCCCCTGTTGTCTCACCACCCTTTCTAGCTGTCTGCTACCCATAACAGCTATACACGTGTAACACCCACTTGTCAATCCTGGCTGATGTTCTTGGACTGCTGGACCCTGAAATTGAAGGCACTGTAGTTCTTTGAACTGTACTGTACTCACTTGGTGATACAGTGTCACATCCCAGAAGACATGGATCTTCAAATCATTTTCTTGTCTGTTCTTTACTGATTTTAGATGACAACATTAGCTGTACTGTATACAGACAGTTCAGGTGTGGTGAATCACTTGCCAGCACTTTAGTTGTAGCTAATACATGCATGTTAAACATGTTCTTTGTGCAGAGAATGGTTCTTTTGCTAGGAACTTACCTACATCTGTTATACAGTAATGATATATATATATGTATATATATCCTAGTGTGAGTCTCCTTTTTGGGGGTCAGAAATTGTGATTTTTTGGTGCATGGAAGAGTGAATGATTTGACTGTTACAGTTTTGATGACATGTTGCCAGAGCTGTGTGCATAATTCCAGTAAGTTGGTACATGGTAGTTACGAGAGCTGGGATGGTGTGACCAGGCTGCAGGCCGGACAGTCAGAGGTCTGAATCCTGGTAGGGGCTAGAGTTTACTGTCTTTGGGCCCCCACAGCCTCCTATCAGTAGGTACCAATGACTCTTTCCCTGCAGTAAGATGGCTGGTGCATGAGACTGATCACCTATCACCTCCATCTACTGGCAGAGTTAAGAATGAGTGGAGTTATACCACCACTCCCCCTATATGTGTTCATGGTGTGGACTGGGACAACTTACATTTTTTTTACACAGTAGGAACAAACAGTGTCCAGTATAAACAGTTTGGTGCAGTGGCATAGCAGTTTGCATTGTATTTGCACACATTGTGCTTTCATTGGCATGTTTTCAATAAGTAAGCTAATCATGAACCAAAGGTTAATCCTGCAGTCTGTGCAATAAGTAATGTGATACTTGCATCCAGTCTATCCTAAATGCAGGAATGATCTTCTGACATATCTGTAAATACACATTGTCCCTTCTGGAGTTGACAGTTCAGAGCCATGAGCCAGTGTTTGTCAACCTTTCTGGTACCACAGACCCTTGAGACAACCTTAGTAATTTGGCAGTAACCCTTTCAAAAATTATTTCAACTTGCAGTTCCCTGTGGCACATTTTTGAGTACCATTTACAGTTTAAGTATTTACATATAAGGAACACAAACTTTTTTTAACTTCATTATAAAAAATTTATTTAAAAAAATATAACATCCTTGGCACTGATGATTATAGACCTAAGACTAGGAAAAACCTGAATGTGAAAACTGTTATGTTCTACTGAGCAGAGTTGATACTAATGTATACCTTTAGTCCTTACACACGGGTTTGGCGAAATACTGTAATTGTTCAATACAAAATTTTTTCCCCTCTATGTTATAATAGAAAAACAAGGATAATCTTATGGACTCCCTAGCCAGACCTTGCAGAACTGTAGGGGGTCTGTGGACCACATTTTGAGAAAAATTGCGGTAGGCCACTTGTATTTTTAAACTACATAAAAGTGGTTGTGTGGGTAACTTGTGTGGACCTGAAATGGCAGAATGACACAGCTGAAACAAAATGGCAACCCCAACAGAGAAAGTACTTTTAATCCATAGAGAACTTTATTGATTGGCCAAATGCTGATACTATTAGATACACAAATCATATTTTTGTTCTGTTTCATTAAAGTATATTGTGTATAATTTGGTCCTTTGGACTTACAAACCAGAATCTAGGATTTATTATGTTGTTGTGGTTAAACTGTTGGGATTCTTATTTCCACTTTTCCTTGAAAAAGGATAAATAAAGCTGTAAGTACATCCACTATATGGTATTTTATGAAACATCCTCAATTTTGGTAAGGTTTACTTCTTTACAGATATGAAAGCTGGACCATGCTTGTCTTCAGTGCTATTTATATCTTTCAGGATAACTCAGTATCTAGACTAGGCCATGGGCTGTATGACCGAGGGGTCATGGTTCAAGTCCTGGCAGTGGTAAGTGGTATTTCTCTTCTTCATTGCATCCAGACCACCTCCAGGGCCCACCAAACCTCATATGCAGGGGGACTGTGGGCTCTTTCCCTGGGGTTATGCACCCAGGGCATGAAGTTGCCCATTCATCTCCCATGTAATGCCGAGTTTAAGAATGTATGGAGCTCTTAACTCCATGCCCTCCACATGCCTGCATGGTATGCACAGGCTCAGTTCTGCAGCAAGTTTGTGTAATGGCAAAGAACCAGTGTGAGAACACTGTATATCTTGTACCAACATTTTGCAGTTGTGTATATAATTTTGAATCCTTGTCAATGTCATCAACTGTGTATTCTGAAATGGACACTTAAGGCGCAACATAAATACTCAATTGTAGGCAAATTATTAAACAGATGCCAGTGTTATGGAATTCCAGATTCACCTCATGGGCCATTTCTACATTGTTCTGTCCCTTCCTACTTTGAAAATGTAACTGCTAATGCTAGATAGGTGGTCTGCCAATTCAAGCTTTCATGGTGTGTAAATGTACTGCAGTGTTCTTGGGCAGTCAATCATGTGAAGATGGGACATGTTTGCAGTGTTTCAGAAGCTATCTCTGGCTCCATCATTATGGAATTTTATGACAATTTCTGAAACAGGTATCCACTCCACAATGATATGGCTGACTGCCCAAGAACACTCCATTGTGTGATGGGTATTGTATGTACTGCACCACAGAAATGAAAGCCACACATGTTCTGATCTAATTCCAGATGTAAAACTCACTTGAACCCTTTGGCCCCGGAGTTGAACATTTAAAATTTAGCACATCATTTATGTAAACTGTTAATATTTTATAAACCAAAAAGGTAACATTATGAAATACATTACATTTTGTAGAGGAATAAATTGAAATTGTACAGCAAGTTTCAAAAAATATAATGAAATATATTTGTTGACTAAATACATAAAAGGCGTTCTCTGGAGAGTAGTGGAACGCATGGTGCATGGTGCATGGTGCCTAAAGGTTAATAAGACTGTAACGTACATTCCAGGGGAAAGTATTTACTCGTCAGTGCATAGGGTATGGTGGGCAAAAATTTGAACAATTTCTGCAACTTCTCATCATTTTTTACGAGTTACTGGTTGTAAACGCTGTTGTATTTCCCTGAAGTGCAAGTATATTCTCAATAAGACGACTTTTAGGTTGCCCTGTTTTCACAGTATAAAAGATCCAGGTTATGTAGTATAAGGAATTCAAAATGAATCAACATAAGCATTTTTACATGAAGCACATCCCACATTCACTGGGAGCAGTCAGATTACATTATTGTTAATCTCATATTCAGAAGCATTAAGGTTGTGAGATTATAAGACATGTTCTGAACTGCGCTGTAGGTACAACACCATTGGGCTGGCCAGGTCCTAAGACTCAAGAGCCCCTCTTGTGTTTTCAGAAGTCCAGGTGTAACTACATTATTTTGCCACCATGTTGCAAGGGAAGCATTTACAAGAAACCATAATTCAGGTCGATGTATTACTCTCCAAAACCCCGTCATTTGTTCAATCTTCGTCAAGTAACTTAAATTCTCCAACTTCCCAATTTCAGCTTTGCACGCAGCAGCATTATCTGGGAATAAACAATTGCATTTCTGTATGTTGTTGCTTGCAAACGTATGTGTTGCGAAAGAAATATTTACCATACCCAAAATCCTTGACGCCCACCCACGTCTCTGTACAATCTATTACGGATGAGAGATCAATCGATCGTGCAGTCAACTGTGACATTACCTAACCTGCAAATTGAAAACGTTCATAATTCAGAGCGCCTCTGACGGTATATATTTTCACTGACTCATGACATACCTCTAATCCACTGGCTCTGATCCATGTAGGTGGCGTGAAGCAGGGTTTGTTTGTGTTCCGTCATTACCACGGAATATGGTCATTACTATTGGCAAACATGTTTAAGGGTGGCGGGGGGTCAAACTCCGCGAAATTCCGAAAGCCCACCAAAATCGTGCCAAACTCAACCTGATTGTGAAAACTGTTAAAATTGCTGAATTTAGGACGCCAACACCCCAAGATGTTCGGGAAAAAAGGCAGTAAAACTCTAAAATTACCTAGGTTCCCAATTGTTTTACATTAGCAATGACAAATAAATTGGTTGTCATAAATAATCTTAAAGTACCATAAATGAAGAAAATGTTACTACATGAAACCAAATTTCTTTAACCAAATTACAGCTGCTTCCAGAACTCCTGACTAGGGGCTAACGCCCCCAGAACCCCGTTCTCTCTGTCCTCAACTGAATTTGTTGAAACCCCCCTCCCGAACAAAATTCCTGGGTACGCCAATGTTCGCGACAACTGGAAAGCTTAGATGTTTGTCTTCGGTCCACATGTAACGTTTCCCTTGATCTGTTAAGGATAACTAACCATTAAAAATTCATCTCTGAGTCATAACTAAAATAATAATCTTGTTCATCGTGCCGGTAATGCGGCGGAACTTCAAGAAGCTTTTATGGTGTGTGAAAAATCTTATATTAATTAGTCTAATGTATGGTTTTGAAGATTTGTTTCTAGCTCAGCTTTAATAACAGATTGCGTGAGTACAGATAGTACAAGAGCATCAATGAACTCCCCGTATCATGAATTATTGTAATCAAGTATTACACATTTATGACACATACTTCTGAATGGTTATATACGGTTCGCGGTTTTTACATTCTTTCATACTATTTTGTTGCTTTCTTTATCATTGTATATATGGTTACACGTTTTGTACGCTTCTGTTTAATTTTGTAAATTGTGTATTTTTATTGTTATGTCTATGTATTCTTATTGTTATGTATGTTCTGTGTATCCTGTTTCATTGTGTCCTTCTGTGTATTGTGTGTAAATGTGTACTGTGATACTGCCATTGGGTGTCAACCCAATCGCAATTAAAATATGTCGGTGATAAGCCCCACCATTTATTGACGGTCTCCCAACCTTCCCGTATTTAATATTTCAGCTCTGTCTTCGGGATGGATGGGTCGGCAAGTGCATTCGCCTTATATCAAAGGAATACACCTGAAACCTTGAAAACTTCACAGTCGTTCTAGCTAGAAATTGTTAAAATTAATTTTGTTACGCTTGCGTCTGAGCATCACTGCATGACGATATGAGGCTGCATAGAATGCAACAAACATTTAATAAATCACAACCAGAGGCGTCGGACCTATGTCCAGTCACGGACAGCGGAGGAAACTATGAGTGACAGCGCCACAGCGAAAATTGAGTGGGGGCGGGAAATTTTGGTAAATTCATCTTCATAATGTGGCAGTACTTGCTTTTCTTTCTCTTTCGTCCAGCTAAATTTGAATGCACTGTCAACGGTAAAGTTTGGTGATATCCACGTTGGAAACGCTGTGAATAAGTTCTGTAATTCTTGTAGTTGAAGCTGCTTAAGCTCGCAGTAACTGAAAACACTCGTCATTAACTATGAAACCAATGTAAGTTATATAAAGGAGTAACGGATAATTTTGCTTTATTTTGTTCTATTCGATTGAATGTATGGCTTGTTAAAGGCATTTGTTCCCAACGACTTCTGGAAGTCGTTGGGAAGACGTGTTTAAAAGGAAAAAATGATGATTTTTATGGTATTAGAAACAAGTGAAAAGGTTAAAAAAATAACTTAATTATTTATCATCAGAACATAAGGAGTTTAAATAATAAAAAAGATGAATTAAACGTCATGTTACAGGAAAATCTGGGTAGACCTCATCTCATATGCCTGAGTGAGCATCATATGGGGAAAGAGGAGATGAAGGATTTCTCATTTCCGGGTTATAAACTAGCCAACTGTTTTTGTCATGAAACATATTCTAAAGGAGGAGTTTGTATTCTAGCCAGAAATGTATGATTTTTCAAGCCATTAATCTAAATAAGCTATGCAAAGAAAAGGTTTTTGAAATAAGTGCAGTTACAATACATACACGTTCTATAAAAGTGATACTCTGTTGTGTGTATAGATCACCCTCTGAAAATCCAAATAATTTCTTACAACAATTAGAAAACAAATTGAAATCTATATATCAGCCAACTGTCTCCCTGGTAATATGCAGTGATTTAAAAATAAACCATTTCACAGAAAGCTCAGTGCAGCAAAATTTAGAATCAGTAATGAAAACCTTTAACCTAACTCAAGTAGTTACATTTCCAACTAGAATATGTAATAATAAAGGAACATTAATCGACAGCATATTTTTAGATAATGCAAAATTCCGGACTCTATCAGTTTATCCTTTTGATAGCGGCCTGTCGGACCATGTTGCACAAATTCTTACTCTGGAAAAAATATTAGTCCATCTTCAAAAATATACACATACAAGTAAAACTAGAATAATGGATGATAAATCAATAGCCAACTTCCAGTCATATCTGAGGGAGGAAGCATGGGGCTCAGTCTATAATTTTGTAGATGTTAATGAAATGTTTAATAATTTTCATTGTATCTTTCTAAGACACTTTGAAAACAGCTTTCCCTTAAGATATAAATCATACACAAATAAACACAATGGCTAGATTACCAAAGGGATAAAAATTTCATGCCAGAGGAAAAGAGACCTTTATTTCATGTATAGACGCTTAAATAACCCTCAACTAAAGGAATGCTATAAGATATATTGCACCATTTTGAGAAAAGTAATAAACTTTGCTAAAAAAACTGTATTATGACAAACAGATTGAACTCTCCTCCAATACTGTGAAGACTACATGGAAAATAATAAAAGATATCACTGGGAAAACACGTTCACCTGTTACTAATATGAAAATAAAATCCGATTCTGTTATGTTAACTAACATAAATGATATAGCAAAAGCCTTTAACATCTATTTCGCTAACATTGCTGAAGATCTAAATAACCGTTTCAGTGACGTGGATAAGGCATGGCAATCACTAAAGAGATTTTACCCTGAAAGGTCTTCTGTGATGAAGCTAATACTGGTAACTGAAATCGAAGTTATAGATATAATAAAATCTCTTAAACATAAAAATTCTTTGGGATATGATGGAATTTCAAATAATATTTTAAAACATTATGTAAATGAGATAAGTAAACCAATGACTTATATATTCAATTACTCTTTAATGACAGCGGTATTCCCAGACATTTAAATATGCAATTATACTGCCCATGCACAAGAAAGGAGGTAAATCCATAAAGTCAAATTATAGACCTATCTCCTTACTATTATCTTGCTCAAAGATACTGCAAACAATAATGTTTAATAGATTATATCAATATGTGCATACAGATGCAATCTTGGCTCCGGAGCAATTCGGCTTTAGGAAAGAAAGTAATATAGAAAAAGCCATTTTCTCTTTGACTGACAGTGTACTAACGTCACTAAACCTCCGACAACAAATAGGGGGGATTTTTTGTGATCTATCCAAGGCTTTTGATTGTGTAAGTCACGAGATTCTTTTGGAAAAATTACGTCACTATGGAATTCGTGGGGTGAGCTTGAACTGGTTCAAAACTTACATTACTAACAGGAAACAAAAGGTCAAAATTACTATGCAAAATCTTAAGCACGAATCATTTTGTAGATGGGAAACAATAAAGAATGGTGTACCTCAGGGATCGATCCTGGGACCACTTCTATTTGATATTTATGTGAATGATCTCCCTTGTAATATTAACAGATTTGCTAGCCCTGTAGTATATGTGGGCGACACAAGTGTGTTAGTCTACACCAAAAACTTGAAAGATTTGCAAACAAAGATTGACTGTACACTACATCGTATCTCTGAATGGTTTTTATTCAATGGATTGACCTTAAATATGGAAAAGACAAATATGATAAATTTTGCACTAATCACTAAATAATCAGCAACAATGTCCCACTGATAATTACTTAATCAATGAGGTTACAAATATCAGATTCTTGGGATTAGAATTAGATAATAATATGAGCTGGAAAATTCATGTTACTAAAATCCTACCAAAATTTCGTAGGGCCTGTTATGCTGTCAGAGCCATGTACTGCTTTAGCAGCTTGAACACACTTAAAATGATCTATTTTGCTTACTTCCATTCGGTAATAAATTATGGAATTATTTTCTGGGGAAATTCCTCAGAGAGCAATAAAATATTTTTGGCTCAAAAGAAAATAGTAAGAATTATGACTGGTTCTAGGCCCAA
>Ga0123355_10018643_pt1 | contig 11022 bp, 8 predicted proteins | sample TergutEmb28metaG_3_FD_89872 | JGI IMG/M metagenome (GOLD analysis project Ga0123355, IMG submission 89872) | Embiratermes neotenicus P1 segment gut microbial communities from Petit-Saut dam, French Guiana - Emb289 P1 | ecosystem: Host-associated > Arthropoda: Insects > Digestive system > Gut ...
CTCGTCGTTGCGAGAAGCGAAGCGACGAAGCAATCCAGCAAATCAAACCTTCTGGATTGCTTCGCTTTGCTCGCAATGACAGGCTTTGCATAGATATTCATAGGTTTTGCTTAGCAAGACAGCTCCGCCTTTTTAGCAACTTTCTGCTGCATAAAAAAACGCGACAAGCTGTAACATCAACAACCTGCCGCGTCTATAGTAATCAAATGCAATTGATTTGCTAAAGTCTGATTTGCGCCACGCTCAAATCCCCTTGCATCAGGAAATGCGCTGTTTTACTAAATGCCGCAGCATCACCACTCACAAAATATTCATATTGAGGGATTGTATCGCCATTATTTAACCTTATTCTTGACTTTAATGCTTGCGCCGTGTGGGTGGCTAAATCAATATACTGTATGTCACCCCCAAGGACAGGGCTTAATATATCCGTCAAAAGGGGATAATGGGTACATCCAAGCACCAGCGCGTCGATTTTACCTCTCCACTGCCCTATATAGGTCTCCACCACCCATTTGGCCACAGGACCATGCGTCACCCCCGCCTCAACCATCAGCGCGAACATTGGGCAGGCTTTGGTAAGCAAGTCAGCATTTGGGCTTTGTTTTTTTAGTAACCGGCCAAACAGACCGCTTTTTATTGTAGTGGCTGTTGCTATAAATCCTATGTTTCGAAGGCCCATTTCTACACAGGCCTTTACCCCTGGGCGGATTACATCAACAAGTAGCAAATCCGGATTTTCCATGGCAAGCTCATTATATACCGAGGAGCTTGTGCTGCCGCAAGCCATCACCACAGCCTTAACATCATGGCTTCTTAGAAACCTAACAATATCCTGCCCATATTTTAATAGCTGTTCCGGGGTCTTGCCCCCATAAGGCACATTGGCGGTATCTCCAAAATATATCAGGGACTCGTTAGGAAGAACTTCCTTGATTTTTGCAAGGACAGTCAGCCCCCCTACCCCTGAGTCAAATATCCCTATAGGGCGATTATCAAAATCCTCCATTACTCAATCGCCAACTCAATCAAACCCTCAACCAAGGCTTGGCGGGGGACGCCGCTGGCTTCCCATAGCTTGGAGTACATGCTTATTTTTGTATAGCCGGGGACCGTGTTGATTTCATTAAGAAGCACTTTGCCGGATTCATCTAGGAAAAAATCCACCCTTGCCATACCGCGACCATCCACCCCATGGAACATCTCCAGGGCGTACTTAGTTATCTGGCGAGCGGTTTCTTCGGGAATGTCGGCGGGCATCAGGGTTTTGGAGTCGGGCTTTACATACTTGGCATCATAGTCATAGAACTCCCCATCAGGGATAATTTCTCCTGGGATGGATGCTTTGGCATTAGCACCTTGGCCCAGGATACCGATTTCAATTTCCCGGCCTTTGATTGCCTTTTCAACAACTATTTTGTTGTCATATTTCAATGCCACAGCAATAGCCTCTTCCAGCTCCTGCTTATTTTTGGCCTTGGAAATACCGATTGACGAGCCGCCTGCTGCCGGCTTTACAAAGCAGGGATATCCCAGCTTGTAGCGGATTTTTTTAAGAACTGCCGGTAAATCCGCCAGCTCTTCCTGATTGAACACCAAGTACTCCCCTTGGGGGATTTTAAGGCTTTTTGCTGTCATTTTCATAAAAGCTTTATCCATACAAATGGCTGAGGACAATACACCGCAGCCCACATAAGGCAACCCGGCAAGTTCACACAAGCCTTGTATTGTGCCGTCTTCTCCATCCGGCCCATGAAGAGCCGGGAAAACCACATCAATGGGAATAATCTTCACTTTGTCCCCAACTATGCGCAACAGGCCCTTATGGGTCCTGTCGGGACTCAATATAGTTGGCGTGCCGAATTTTTCCCAATCAAGAGAAAGAACATTGTCCAGTTTGCCGTCATACAGCAACCATTTTCCTTTACGTGTAATATAGACTGGGATTACATTGTGACGGCCCAGAGCAGATATTACCGCCGCTGCCGAGGCCATGGAGATTTCATGTTCAGGAGATGTGCCGCCAAAGAGCACTAGGATGTTTTTTTGATTCATAAAATGACCGCCATTCATGATTTTTTACATTTTACAGTATATTCAAGCGTCGTGTAAATGGTATACTAAAACAGTGAACAGCTCCCCCCGCCAGCGAGAGGAGGGAGGCAGCTTAATAATAGGAGGAGTGACACAGTTTGGAAGAAAAAAAGTTAGGCCTATTTTCCCGTGTAAAAGCAGGACTTACTAAGACCCGCGACAGTATTATGTCTGGTGTTAGTCAGGTGTTTTCTGCCTTTAGCATTGTAGACGAAGACATGTTTGATGAACTTGAGGAGGCGTTAATTATGGCAGATATGGGGGTGGAAACATCCCTTGCAATATTAGACAAACTCAGGGAACGGGTCAAAGCTGAAAAAGTGAAGGAGCCGGAAGCGGTCAAAGCCATGCTTGTAGAGGAAATTTCTGCCTCCCTTACAGGCAATACCCAGCCTTTTGAACTTTCAGCCCCTGCTGTATTATTAATTATTGGCGTAAATGGGGCCGGTAAAACCACCACTGTAGGAAAACTTACAAAATGGTATAAATCCGAAGGTAAAAGCGTACTTGTAGCCGCAGCGGATACCTTCCGCGCGGCGGCAATAGACCAGTTGGAAGTCTGGTGTAATCGAGCAGATGTAACCATGATACGCCAAGCTGAAGGCTCAGACCCTGCGGCAGTAGTATTTGACGCGGCAGCAGCGGCCAAGGCTCGAGGCATAGATTTGTTAATCTGCGACACTGCCGGCCGCCTTCATAATAAAAAGAATCTCATGGAAGAGTTACGTAAGATTAACCGTATAATCGGCACACAGTTCCCAGAAGCTCAAAAAGAGGTTTTGCTGATACTAGACGCTACAACAGGCCAAAACGCATTACAACAAGCAAAACTTTTCAAGGAAGTTGCAGATATCACAGGGATTATCCTTACAAAATTGGACGGCACCACAAAGGGCGGCATAGTCGTCGCAATCAAAAACGAACTGGATATCCCAGTGCGCTTTGTCACTTTGGGCGAAGGAATTGACGACCTACAACCTTTTGATGCAGATATGTTTGCGCGGGCATTATTTGAAGGATAGGAGAGAATACTCAATGGAAATAAGAAAATTAAGACCGGAAGAAAATGTACACCGCAAGCTTATGTCCGCCATTTGCTTTTCAAGATACATGCCCGCCGAGGACAGATACGCCTGGCTGGAAAAACCGGAGGATCATACGGAGAATTACGAAAAAGCATGGGGTGCTTTTGATGATGACGGGAAACTTGTCTCAGCAATGATTGTTGACCCGGCTGAAATTATGATAAACGGTAAAAAAGCAAAAGCAGGGCTAATCGCCGCAGTAACAACCTTGCCGGAAGCCCGCAATAATGGCAGTATACGCAAGCTCTTCGAGGCCGCCATCCCTCATATGAAAGAGGAAGGTATGGTTTTCTCGGTGCTTTATCCCTTTTCACATGAGTATTACCGCAAGTTTGGCTACGAACACAATTGTGTCCGGTCACGGGTTGATTTCCCAATAAGCGCACTGGACCAATATCCCTATCCTGGCGGGATGAAAGCCTACGACAAAGTTATCCCCTGGGAGGATTTTGCCAAAGTCTATGATGTATTCTCCAAAGACAAAAACATGGCAGTTACGCGTGGGAAAAAAGAATGGGAGGCAATACTTAAGGGTGACCCACACAAGGATAAAGCATTTGCCTATGTCCACTACAATAACGATGAGCCCGACGGCTATATCTTGTACAAAGCTGAAACAAGAGATAATTCCGGCCTTATTAATATTAGGGAGCTGGCATGGTCAAATATAGCTGGGTTTAAGTCCATACTGGGCTTCATTTATGGGATGCGGTCAGAGTATTCCCAGGTCAGTTGGTCCCAACCCAGTGGCCCGGATATCCTTGGCGTTGTAAGTGACCCCTTTGATGTAAAATGGAGCTGGGATTCTATTATTATGACATTGGTGCTGGATGTGCAGGCTGCACTTAATTTAAGCGTTGCACCTTATGGCAAAGGCAAATTAGTTATAGGAGTTACAGACAAATTTATGAATGCCAACAATGGTGCCTATATGATGTCTTGGGCAGATGGCCGCCTTAAGGTCGAGACTACAAATCACCCTACCGACATGGATTTAGATATAGAAACCCTGGCGCAACTAACAACCGGCTTCCTGACCCCAGCTCAGGCCCTATATCGCCCTGGGGTAGTCATTCGTAGTAAAATGGAAGAGCTGACAACCCTCTTCCCCAAAAAAGAGCAATATATGATGGAGCAATTCTAGGATGCTGGATATATCCGGAGTGCATAAAATCATCCTAAGTCAGCCACTCAAAGACAGTAAACACACCCGGGCAACAATTGAGGCCAGCGGGGATATGTTTCAATTGAGTATGTACACGGCAAAGCAGGTCTTTCATAGCAATTTCGAGAAATCCCAACTACAGCCCGTCCTTGACGGGCTTTTCGGCGTGGAATTTTCCCAGCTTCACGCCTGGGATGGGGAATATGAGCATATGGCAAAGGTGAGTAAAAAAGGCAAAATCCTGACCTCGAAGAAAAAGAATACCAACCAGCCCAGGAAAACCAACTTTTCCAAGGGTAGCTTCAATCGTCAGAAGAACTATATTTTGTCCGAGGGCACGAATATCCCAGTATTGGTGGATATGGGTGTTTTCACAAAGGATGGCAAGGTCGCCATAGCAATGGGGGATAAGTTTGGCCAGATTAACCGTTTTTTGGAGCTGCTGGCGGATGAGACCAGCCAGCTCCCAGAGGGCACGAAGGTAAATATCGTGGATTTTGGCTGCGGAAAATCTTATCTTACTTTTCTGGTATATCATTATTTCACTGTAATCCGTGGACTTGACGTTAATATTGTCGGCTTGGATTTGGATGAACATGTGGTAAATACCTGCACTGCTGCCGCAGTCAAATACGGATACTCAAGTCTTCGGTTTTTGCAAGGGGATATCGGAAAGCAAATCGAGCCGCCCTTACAGGGCTGGGGAGATACAGATAGTTTTAACATCGTAATAAGCCTACATGCCTGTGACACAGCTACAGACCACGCCCTTTTCAACGCCATAAAATGGAATGCCGATTTAATTTACGCCGTCCCCTGCTGTCAACATGAGATTAAAAAGCAAATGAAGCCCCAGGGCTTAGCCATTTTTAACCGATACGGCATAATAAAAGAACGGATAGCATCCCTGACAACAGATGCTATCCGGGCAAATTTGTTGGAAGTCAGTGGGTACAAGGCCCAAATTATCGAATTTATCGATATGGAGCATACCCCTAAGAATCTGCTAATTCGGGCTAGACGCAGATTGGGTAAGGGCAATGCAGGGGGCTGGGATGAGATAGAAAAGGTAGTGGAAGAATTTTCATTGTCCCCTACCCTTCTTAACTTGCTAAAAACCGCGCCATAATGTCAGCAATCATTTCGCCATCATTATCATGACTTTTTCCAAGCAGGACGCGCAGACATCCTTATTATTGATACGGACCTTCATTTTTGGTTTTTTGCAAATGAAGCATTCCGATTTTTTATCAGCTTTTGCAATACGCAAAGCTATCACATCATCAATGCGACGAAAAGATAAATTATCCCCTATTTTCCAATCCAAGCTTTGTCTTAAATCTCTAGGTATAAGTACCCTGCCCAAGTCATCGATTTTGCAAGTGTATTCCATTGTCATTGTATTGCTCCTTTACTTTTAGTGATACGAATCTAAGTCTCAAATCTGCTTTTCTGTCGCCTGAAAATGCATTAAAGCCTGCATTTTCGGGCTCGCCGTCACAGTTTTCGACATAGAATTAGTATTAGCCAACGACAAGAAAAAGCGCGGAGGGAGACATTGTTTATCACAACATCACCGCTTCCGCGCATAAATTTACATAATCAAATTTAAGCAATTAACACAAATACGGCAACCTGTTGCAACGCACTCCATATAACAATAACACCCTTCGTAGGGGGTTGGGCCCGACTTGAAGGAGGGGATGTGATATTGTATACTTCATGGGCTGCGGTAGCAGGTTATGCCTGTGTGCGGAGGCGATGCTCTTACATCCCTTCGTGCGCCATGGAGGGTGATGACTCCATGGTTCCGCAGTTTTCCTATTCAATTGTTATCAGCAGCTAGTGGATTATTTCTTGCCGCTGGCTTCGCATATGATTTTATAGCACATTTTGGAATTTTGCAACCTATTTTTTGGGTGGTCCCCTATGCCGAAGCAAACCATGTATTTTTTCATTGCAATCGGCCCCATTCGTCAATCAAATAACCCTTAGCCTATACTGATGTAGCATTACTTTGTCATTTTTGACAAAGGCTTTTGATTTGACAACAGAATCATAACCACCCACCCCCTCGAAAGCAAAGCCTTCAAGGGGTTTTCTATTACAAAATACATATCACTTAATCCAAAACATAAACTGTAACCTCACGAGTATCCCTATCCCAGAAAGTAAAGGCATCAAAATTCTCGATTACAAAGCGGAGAGGTACCAGGACTCGGTTATTGCGCAATAGCGGTGTACCCATATCCTCGGGCAGCGGTTCGCCAACAGGCAAGCGAAGCACCGTATCATTATAGTAGATATATGCTGTGCGGGTTGACCTATCCCAACGTGGGGTTGCACCCAAAGCTTCGGATACCAAGCGTATGGGTACTATTGTGCGGTTTTGGGTGATGAAGGGGGCTGCATCGCTTGTTTGCGGGGTGCCTCGATAATAGTAGCTGTATTGGTTGATGGTTAGGCGCAACAGGGGTGTTGGCAATTCATAAATCATTGCGCCGATAATCCCTGAGCCTACAAATTCAAAATAGAAATAGATACGGTCTGCTGAAAATCCCCCAGGGATAATAGTGTAATCCCCGGTATCCGGGTCAATTGCAAAGCCCCTAAGCATTAGCAGTTGTATATCACTTAAATCCAGGTCACCTACATACACACTGATAATTGTACGGATATCGTCGTCAGCTACTGCAATGCTGTGCATCTCTTCTTGCAGAAACATGGCGTTGAGATCGTCAATCTCAATCATTGCGGATACAAAATCCTCCGGCAAGTCGATTTCGATATTAATCAGCTCAATATCTGTGGTGTCATCAGGGTTGTATGGTGATGCACTAAACCTTGAAGGGCCAGCCGGTACGGGTGTGGGGGTTGGTGTGGGCGTGGGTGATGGCTCCGGCGTGGGTGAGGGTGTGGGCGTAGCTGAGGAGCTGGTTGCCGGGCGTCCTGGGCCTCTTATTATTGCCATTATTTCGTCACGTTGCTCCATACAGTGGAGGCTGTTGCGGGAGGTGAAGGTGTAGAAATTAGGGGTCATAGAATGTAGGTCATTATGCCAAATTGAAACCAAATGTGTTTCCCCAGTGAAGACAGTATCTGCATAGAAGACAATTCGCAACTCATCACCGATTCGCATATTACCCTTCAACACTTCAACTATTGTTATATAGTAGATATCCGTTGAGCCTACATCTGCATGTATTCCCTCCCCACCCAAACGCCTTGGTTCGTTTATTTCAATAACTAAGACATATGGTGAACCGTGTATAATATCCTCCAGGTCTTCGGATGTAATGAACATTCTCGCTGGTGCAAAAGGGTCTCTGGGCAGTGAACGGACATGAGAAAGGATTCTCTCTCTGGTTAGATTTCTATTGAAGTTTAACCTTGAATGCAATGACAGGGGCTCGTTGTTCATTGTGCTTCGTGACGGATCATTTAAGTCAAGAATAATATCCCTTACAAATCTTAAGCCGTAATCATGGAAACTGGAATATACATCTGCAATTTCCTGTAAAACCAACAAATATTCTGTATCTGTTGTAAAATGTAGGTCATCACTAGAAAACCCATCCATCACAAACGCGTCTTCTGTATACACAAAGATTGTATCCGCAGTATCTCCAATCACTTGTTCATGGACAATAAATTCAAATTCAGTAAAGGCTCGCCCAAAGGGCCTCCTTCCCACATACTCCGCAACTACCACATGCGTAGCACTCGTTACCAAATCTTCAAATGTCCGAGGCCCTCCGGATAAACCTAAACTGCCGCTGCCGGATGTGCTGCCGCCGGATGCCCCTCTCATGCTTGCTGTTAAGTGAAGTAGTCTATTTTGTATATTTGGTGAGTTATATGCTGTAACAAGTAAAACAACCGCAAGTGATATAAATCCGATTATCAGCAAATACTTTTTTTTCATGGCTGGAATCCTCAAGAGCTTTAATTGTAGTACATATAGAGCGGCTTTGTCCAAAGTGACAAAACCGGAAAAGTAACACTTGGGGCTGTCACATTAAGACGTAATAAAAAGCCCGTCATTCCAGGCTTGACCCGGAATCCCCTTGGTCCAATGGTTATGAAATCCCGGATTAAATCCGGGATGACGAGCCTTGTAATAGCGGTAGTCTTAACGTGACAGTCCCACTTTCACTGCAAATTTGATACAATGCACGAAGTGCATCAAAGTTGTTGTGAAAGTGCCCTTTTGCCATACATAAATACATATCACTTAATCCAAAACATAAACCGTAACTTCCCTTAACTCCCTATCCCAGAAAGTAAATGCATCAAAATTCTCGATTACAAAGCGGAGTGGCACCAGAACTCGGTTATTACGCAATAGCGGTGTACCCATCCCATCGGGCAATTGCTCACCTACAGGCAGACGAAGGATTGTGTTGTTGTAGTAGATATGCGCGGTACGGGTTTGTCTTATCCAACGGGGGGACGCGCCTAGGGCTTCGGACACCAAGCGTATGGGTACCATGGTGCGGTTTTGGGTGATAAATGGTGCTACATCGCTTGTTTGCTGGGTGCCGCGATAATAGTAGTCGTATTGGTTAATGGTCAGGCGCAATAGCGGTGTCGGCATCTCATAGACAAATGCGCCTATAATCCCTGAGCCTACAAACTCGAAGTAGAAATAGCTGCGGTCTTTAGAGAAGCGGCCAGGGATGACGGTGTAATCCCCCGTATCTGGGTCAATTACAAAGCCCCTGAACATCAGCAGTTGTATATCGCTAAAGTCAAGGTCGCCTATATATACGCTGATAATTGTACGGGTATCGTTGTCGGCTACTGTTATGCTGTGCATCTGTTCCAGTATAAATAGGGCGTTGAGGTCGTCAATCTCAAGGATTGGGGTTACAAAATCCTCCGGTAGGTTGATTTCTATATTTATCAGCTGGATATCTGATGCATCGTCGGGGCTGTATGGCGCGGCACTAAACCTTGATGGGCCAGCAGCCGGTGTGTGAGTTGGGGCCGGCGTTGGGGTTGGAGATGGGGCGGGCGTTGGCGATGGGGTTGGCGTGGGTGTTGAGCTGGAGGCGGTCCCGGATCCCCTAGGACCTCGGATTATTGCCATTATTTCATCCCGTTGGTCTAGGCAGTGTAGGCTGTCGCGGGAGGTGAATCTGTGATAATATGGGTCTGGATCGGAAGGGTCAGATGGCGTGATTGACACAATATGCGTTTCTCCAGGGAAGACTGTATCCGAAAAGACAATAACTCTTACTAAATCCCCCACCTGCATATTGCCCTTCAATACCTCAACTATAGTGGCGTAATAAATTTCAGTCGACCTAAACTCTGTTCCAGTGGCCAATCTATGTGGCTCACCTATTTCAATAATTACGACATATGGCGAGCCAATTATGATATCCCTTAAATATTCAGAAGTAATAAACACACGATTAACTGTGATGAAAGGGTCTCGTGGCAATGAGCGCACATATGAGAGCACTTCTGCCCTGGTAAGCCCGATGCTGTCAAAATTCAGATATGAATGTATTGAGAGTGATTGGCCGTACATTGTGCTACTTGATGGGTCATCCAAGTTGAGTATCATGTCGGATGCAAACACGAATCCATCCAGATGGAGACTGGTATATACATCAACAAGTTTTACTAGTGTCAATAAATATTGTGTACCCGGTGTAAACTGGAATGCGGGGTCCGCAAAATTGCGGCCCACCTCTTGGTAGAATACATATACAAATATTGTATCCGCGGCATTACCGCATATCCGGTCAAGGACTTTAAATTCATATTCTGACGCTGTTTGTCCGGCCGGTCTTCTCTCAACAAACTCTGCGACTACAATATCAGTAGCAATCCCTACCGCATTTTCAAGATTCCAACGGCTACCCATGCCTATGCTTCCGCCGCCACTGGATGATGCCGCCGCCGCTGCTGCGGCTACATTACGTGAGCTTCTTGTATGCAAGTGTGGGGCGTATGGGCGACTTGAGCTGTAAAATATTGTAGTCATAAATCCTACAAGCAATATACATAAGACAACAAATAAATGTTTCTTTTTCATTACCATTTGCTCCTTTCGCTAATCCAATCGAGGTTGATTTTATGAATGAAGCAAATATTATCTGAATCTACGATATATTTGCCTAAGATGCTCTATTTCTGCTGGCCTAAGGGTTTCATTTGGGCTAAGCATAGGTGGTGCCCCCCTCATTACATCATTTGCATTAGGCGAATGTCCCATGTATCCCAAAGCATGGCCCAACTCATGTATGGCCGTCATTGTTGCAAAATTGATGTTACGCGCATCCGTTGTAAGCCAGCTTCCACTGTCTGAAAACACCGCAATTATCTCTGCACTGGTTCCACTGCCGGTTAGTCTGAACACACTCCGTTCAACACCACCTGCTCGGACTCTGCCCTCAGCTATCCCTCCGCTTCCGGTTTGATTTAGGTGGACACCATACCGATGGTCAATAGGTAAATACGGACCATTCCGCTCCCCCACACGGTCTTGGACGCTAGTTCGTCTTCCCCCATAAGCCCTAATATTTGCCGAATACATGTTTCCTACTGGTGTAAACGATATACCCAGAGCATTGCTCCATGCAGTGCGTGCGGTAGCCATTCTGTTACGGAAATCAAACTCAGCAGGTGGAGTACCAACTGGCCAGACCCAGATATTAATATCTC
>Ga0123355_10018644_pt1 | contig 11022 bp, 9 predicted proteins | sample TergutEmb28metaG_3_FD_89872 | JGI IMG/M metagenome (GOLD analysis project Ga0123355, IMG submission 89872) | Embiratermes neotenicus P1 segment gut microbial communities from Petit-Saut dam, French Guiana - Emb289 P1 | ecosystem: Host-associated > Arthropoda: Insects > Digestive system > Gut ...
AACGGAGATGGGGAGATTTGAACTCCCGCGCCGCGTTAACGACCTACTCCCTTAGCAGGGGAGCCTCTTCAGCCACTTGAGTACATCTCCTTATGCCGCTTGGTAAAAGCGGCGGCTATAGTTAGTATATCACAATATGAGCAAGCCTGTAAGCCGAGTTCTGTCGTGGACAGCCATCTATCTTGGCCTACCGTTGCCGGTTAGGCTCATGCGAATCTACCAAAGCTTGGACGGGCAGCCCATTAGCTTTTTTCGTTCTTGCACCAGGCGGGGTTTACATGTGCCCGCACTGTCGCCAGTGCAGCGGTGCGCTCTTACCGCACCTTTCCACCCTTGCTTCATGTATGAAGCGGTTTATTTCTGTTGCACTGTCCCTGGAGTCGCCTCCGCCGGGCGTTACCCGGCGCCTTTGCCCTGTGGAGCTCGGACTTTCCTCATGCCTTGCCGGTTTTAATCAAACCGAATAGCACGCGGCTGCCCAGCTTACTCATGGTTGTAGCAATTATTCGGTTGTTTCAGCTTCGGTATCCGGCGCTTCGTCGTTGGCTTCTGGTTCAGCGGGTGTATCGTTTACTGCTTCGTCGCTGGCTTCGGTTTCTGCCACTGCTTCCGCGCTTTCATCAAAGACTTCTTCCTCTTCGGGAGCGGTATCGTAGTCATCTTCGTCGTAATACTCGTCTTCGTAATACTCGTCTTGGTCTTGATCGTAACCTTCGTACCCTAGCTCAATATCTGCTTCGCGTTTAGAGAGGTTAATCCTATGACCCTCTTGGTTAACATCGGTAACCTTTACCTGAATGGTCTGGCCTACTTGTAACACTTCGTCTGGCTTGGCTATGTGCCTGTTTGCAATCTGGGAGATATGCACCAGGCCGTCTACTCCATCTTCAAGGGTTACAAACGCGCCAAAGGCTGCAAGGCGCACTACTTGACCCTCTACTATGCTGCCTACAGGATATTTTTCTGCCACACCGGCCCAGGGGTCGTTGCTGATATCTTTTAGAGAGAGGGATATCTTGTTTTTTACAGAGTCTACTCCTATTACTGTTACGGTTACTTTATCGCCTACTTGCAGCACATCGGCTACTTTGCGTACGCGTTTCCATGCCATCTCGGACACGTGGATTAGGCCATCTATGCCGCCTATGTCTACAAACGCGCCAAAGTCTGCCAGTCTGCTTACGGTACCTTCTATGCGTTGGCCTTCTTCAAGCTTTGCATACATTTCTTCACGGATTTGCTTGGCTTCTAGTGTCGCAAGCTCCTTGCGGCCGGCCACTATGCGCCTCTTAGAACGGTCAAGTTCTAGGATGTGGAGCTTCATTTCTTGGCCTTTAAACTGGCTTAAATCCTCTACGAAGCGGTTTGACACTTGGGATGAAGGAACAAATACCCTTGCGCCATGTATATTGGCCAAAAGCCCACCTTTGATAACATCTGTTATCTTACCGGTTACTACGGTTTTTTCAGCCATGGCCTCTTCTAGTAACTTATAGTTTGCCTGATTATCCAGTTTCTTTTTGGAAGCCAGTACATTGCCATCGCCGTCGTTTACGCGGATTATGAACACATCAAAAACATCACCCGGCTTGGTTAGCTGTGTGATATCTGCCGCCGGATCATCTGTAAACTCGTTGCGAGTGATGATGCCGTCAGACTTGTAGCCAAGATCCACGGTTACTTCAGTTGGTGTGACCCGGATTACCGTACCCTTCACAACGCGGCCGCTATGTAGGGGCTTGTGGAGGGATTCGTCCAACATTTCTTCAAATGATTGCACTTCAGACGATTGCATTTCAGTTTGCTCTTGAGTTGTTGGCACTGGAGTAATTTCTTTAATTTCCTCATGGGTTTCCGCAGGCACAGAATTTGCAAATTCGCTCATAAATTGAACGGCCTCCTTTGTTAGAGCAGGCGGTGTGGAAGCACCGGCTGTAACGCCTATTCTATCACCTGATTTTAGATACTGCAACTGTAAATCATGGACTCTGGCGATTAATATCGTTCTGGGGCATAAATTGCGCGAAATATTGTACAAAGCACGGGTATTAGCGCTTTGCTTGTCACCTATTATAATCATAACGTCGGATACTGCCGCTAGCTTTGCCGCTTCTTCCTGGCGTATGGCGGTGGCATTGCAGATGGTGTTGTGGATTTCTATATCATGGCCTTTTACAGCGGCTGTTATGCGCGCAAAAGTGGCTGTGTCGAAGGTAGTTTGGGCTATTAACGTATATTTCTTGGTTGGGGATAGTTGCGGCAGTAGCTCGGTTTCGTTATCGGCCACTATTACTCTTTGGCCGCCATAGCTAATTATGCCTACTACTTCCGGATGGGTGGGCTCTCCAAGGACAATAAGGTCACGCCCGCTTTCTACGGATTCAAGGGCCCGGCGGTGTACGGCTTTAACACAGGGGCAAGTACGGTCTATATATGGGATTTGGCGAGTTTTTAGTTCCTCTTCCACAGAGACTGGGATGCCATGAGAGCGGATTACCACCGTTTCGTCCCGGGCTTCGTCTACGCTGTTAATGATGCGTACTCCCCGGGTAGCTAGGTCATCTGATACGGTGCGGTTATGGATTAACTGGCCTAGAGTGGCTAGTTTTTTATTGGGGTTATCGTTAAGCTCTTTGTAAACGGTGTCTACCGCCCTTGCCACGCCGGCACAAAAGCTTGCCGACTTGGCTACAGTAATAGTAGTACGCAAATTGCCCTCCCTCTTGCTCATTATTTCGCCAGCTCCGACACTTTGCTTACAACATCTGACATCACTTCTTCTATGAGGTCGGACTTAACCCTGCGGCCCTGGTACGGCTCCATGGATATAGGTGGGCCGAAGCTCAAATGCATCTTTGAGAATATACGGTATGTGCCCTTAATCCCAACCGGCACAATAGGCGCACCGGATTTTAGAGCAAACACCCCAACTCCGCCTTTGACATTGTCAAATTCCTGAGTACGGGTGCCTTGGGAGAAGATGCCAAGGGCTTTGCCTTCCTTAAGCACTTCCATTGTGTGGCGGTAAGCTTTAAGGTCGGTTGTACCGCGATCTACAGGGAATGCGCCTACTTTCCTTAGCAGCCAGCCTAATATCGGGTTCTTGAACAACTCCATCTTTGCCATAAAGAAAACCTGGCGCTTTACAAATATCGCAAGAAGTAGGCAGTCAAGCACATGAATGTGGTTGCAGCATAGTATCACCGCGCCAGTAGGCGGTATATGCTCCCGCCCCACTACTTTGAAGCGGAAGATAATATGACCGATGATTTTGGCCAGCCCTCTTACGAACTTGTACAAAAGCATTTATCAATGCCTCCCCTTAGCTGAATGTATATGCGTTACAATACGCGCTATTACTTCTTCCAATGTCATATTACTTGTGTCTATATAAATGGCGTCCGCGGTTTGGATCAGTGGGCTGTGTACCCGGGTTTTGTCTCTCTGGTCGCGGATCATCACTTCTTCGCGGATTTTTGTTATATCTGCCGACTGGCCTTTTGCTGCCAGCTCTGCCGCACGCCTTGCCGCACGTACGTCTACAACCGCATCCAGGTATATTTTTACCTGTGCCCAGGGCAGTACTTTGCTGGCTATGTCACGCCCATCCATTACTACTTCAACCGATGCGGCTAATTTTTGCTGTACAGCTACCAGCTTTTCGCGTACGGGGGCATATGACGCGATTACAGATGTGCCTTCAGAGATAGCTTGAGTGCGGATTTTTTGGGTTATGTCTTCGCCGTTTAATATGATTTGTTGCTTGTTCAAGTTTATGTTTATCTGGGAAAGAGACGCGACAACAGCAACTTCGTCGTGGAGGTCTACGCCATTTCGCATATTGTATAATGCCACGGCACGATACATTGCGCCTGTGTCGATGTAGGTCATACCCAGCCGTTTGGCCACATGCCTGGCGGCTGTGCTTTTGCCTACGCCGCCCGGGCCGTCTATAGCTACAGCAAAGCCTGTATGTTTTGGGGTAGTCAAATAAATCACTCTCTTTCGATGCTAAAAAATCATATTATGAAGCAAAATAACGCGGATTATTAGAAAAAATCTAAAATGGCGCGGGAACGCTTTCGGCAAAAGTGACAAAACTGCCTTTCACCAAAAGGCCAAAACCGGGCCTACAGGCCAGCCAAAAACTCAGCAGCGGAAAGCCCCGCTAGGCACCCCGTCGAAAAGGCTATTTGCATATTGTAGCCGCCGGTTAGCGCGTCTACATCCAGCACTTCCCCCGCAAAAAATAGGCCGGGGCAGCGCTTTGACATTAGAGTCGAAGGGTTTACATCTTTTGTGCTGACACCACCCTGTGTAATAACAGCTTCTTTGTATCCGGCGTTGCCTGTGGGCCGGATTGTTAGGTTTTTTAGTACGTGGATAAGGTTTTGCCTTTCGGCGCGTGTAATATTGTGGACTTTCTTATAAGGTGGGATGTTGCTTAAGTTTATTATAGTATCTATTAAACGCTGAGGCAGCAAGCCATCTAGGGCGTTGGCAAAGTCTTTGTTTTTACTTTCGGAGAAGTCGCGGAGGATACGGGTGTCCAGCTGCTCCGCGGTTAAGCCAGGTTTTAGGTCAATTGATATTGTAGGGTTTTGCTCCCATTTGCCTGCAAGGAAGGCGCTGGCTTTTAAGACTAGCGGGCCGGTTATACCTGTAGGGGTAAACATTATTTCGCCGATTTCATCAAAAATTATTTTCTTGGATATATTAGCAGTGCATCGTACGTTTTTAAGGCTTAAACCCGTAAGGGCAGGAATCCACGGCTCGGGGGCCTGCATAGGAACAAGTGATGGGTAAGTAGTCGTTACGACATGGCCCAAAGATTTGGCCCAGGCGAAACCATCCCCCGTGGAGCCGGTCGAAGGGTAAGATAAACCACCGGTGGCAATTATAATCGCATCAGCCTCGAAGACGGCACGGGTGGTTTCTACTTTAAAGGTCGCAGGGTTGCCGCTATTGGGGATTTGTACGTTGCTGTGGGCGATATTTTGCACGGCGTTGTTTAACTCTACTCGCACCCCTGTCATGCGGAGATATGCTTTCAAAGCGTCGTTAATATCACCAGAATAGTCCGAAACAGGGAAAACCCGCCCGCCGCGCTCTGTTTTTAGCGGCACACCCTTGCCCTCGAAAAAGGCCATCAAAGAGGCGGTATCCATCGCGTAGAACGCACTGTGCAGGAAGCGGGGATTGGTTACAATATTAGACATCAAGCCTGGAATATCTGTGTTATTGGTTAGATTGCAGCGGCCCTTACCTGTAATATATAGCTTTTTGCCAAGTTTTTCGTTTTTTTCTAGCAGGGTCACAGACGCGCCATGCCCGGCGGCTGTGCCTGCCGCCATCATCCCGGCAGGGCCGCCACCTATAACAACCAGGCTCAGGCGATTCATATATTATATCCCTGCCTATATTGCGCGTCATTTAAAGGGGAACAAGGGGTGTCTTCACCTGTTTTTAATGAACGGTTCTTGATTATAGCTGTTAGTTCATCTCTCGAAAGATTATTATTAATGTAGTCGTATAGGGCTTTAATCATATTTGTGGCATCGGCCACAGCAGCCTCGAAGAGCTCTATAAAACTTTCTGTCCGGGTTTCTGGGCCCCATGGGGCGCTCCAAGGCGTTTTTTGCAGGTTTAAATAGTCGTAGCCATCTGTTACTTCTTGCATGTGTATAAGCGAAGAAATATTGCGGGAGCCTACAGTGATATCCTCTGCGCGACCCAGCCAACTTTTGCGCGTGCCGCTGTTGGACTGTAAATATCTTGTAAACGTTGCCATCTGGCCCATTGCATGGTAGACATCTATCGGGGTTATATCGCGGCTATATACTTCACGGATTGCGTCACTCATGGCTGCCGCCGCAACCCGTAGATAAATCTTCTTAGGGCTTATCAGCTGCCATTGTTTGTAATCTTGTGGCCTTTGGTTATACATACGCTTAAGCATTAGCACATCTATTGATGTTTCGAAGTGCCTATGACGTGTAGACTCTTTTATTTTGGGGGTAGGCGGGTTATGTGTCCTGCCATATACATAGCCGTGAGTATGCACATCCACCGCGTAATGCACTAAAAAACCCGCCGTATAAGCAAAACAGATCTGCCTTTGGGCGGGGCTATTAGAGTCCTTAATAAAATCGGCCATATGCATAAAGTATCGCCCCAAATCGTTGCTATGCATTTGAGTGCCAACACCCCTTATACGGCCGGTTATAAAACCAGGTATATAATAAAAGAAAATATCCGGGCCTTGGGTACCCAAGTTGTAAAGCAGTGAAATAGGTGTAATGTAACCGTTTAATTTATGGCCGACAGTCGCAAGAACAGACTGCCCGCCTATATAATGAGTGAGAAAACCGGGCATATTAGCAAAGCCCCTTTACCTCTTATTTAACAGCTCCAGCAGTTCCCCTCTTGCGCTGCCCAGGAAATTCTTTTGCTCTACGATTAAGCTTGCTACTACTTCCTTAGGGAATGGGGACGTAAAATTGTTGTTTTGCAGGGCCGCTAAGGCTTTTTCGGCATAGCAAAGTTTTTTGGCCAAGGCAATTATCCTGTCACTTCCTCTAAAATAACAACTAGTCTCCAAATCCGGTTTGTAGGCCTTGGACGAATCATAGTCATAGGCTTGACATGCCATGGAGTATTGCTCGTATTTAAGGGGGTTTTCTTCCATACCTTCGGCCAGTCGTATGCTCTCTTCCATAAGTCGGAAGCCTTTTTCCGGGTCGTGATATGCCTTTAACCCTGGGAAACGGCGTACGTGCTTATTTGTGGGGCTGCCGCAATATATAGTACCAAGCTCTACTGCCGCGGTATAGTCGTTGCAGGTGCCTATCAGCATCTTGAAGCAGTCTACGACTACGTCACCGCTGGTTTCTGGTAAAAAGTTTGCGTACACACCAATAAGCAGCCACAGTGCCTGCGCATTACCGTTGGAGCCGGCCCTCTTAAGCCAGTATGTGCCTTCTTCCAGGTCATGCTTAATATGCGCTTGGTTGCCTATATCTATGAAAAAATATGCGTAAGTAAGCTGCGCGTCGGGATGATCCCCTTCTGCGGCCAGCTTTAGCCACTTATGGCTTTCTAATAAGTCTTTGGAGAAACCTTCTTCCCCAAACTTATACGCCCTTCCTAGCCTGTACTGGCTTTCTATGTCGCCCATGTTGGCGCTGTCTATTAAATCTAACATATGTTGTTCCATGGATGGCGTACTCCTAGGTCTAGGTAGCGGTTAGCTCTTATGTATATAGAAAAATATAGCTTTAGGAAAATATAGCACGTGTATAACTTGTACGCAACTATAGTATGGCTGGAAATTGGGGTTGTAATGAATTTGTAGGGTAGTGTCAAGCCAGTTATTAAATGGTAGAATAAGAAAAACCGTACCATAAAGGAGGATGTAAGCTTGCTAGACAAACAGTTAGTGTATGACGTACTAACCGCAGCTTTAGCCACAGGCGGCGACTTGGCAGAGATCTTCATGGAAAACACCGTGAAAGACAACATCACGATGACCAACGGCAAAATCGAAAAAGCCGGTTGGGGTGTAGAGTACGGCCTTGGCCTGCGTGTAATATTGGGCACAGGCGCCGTTTACGCTTACACCAATAACACAAGCCGCGAAAGCCTGTTAAAGCTTGCGGCAGACGCGGCACAGGCGGTAAAGGCCAGTCTCAAAGAAGACCCGACGGTAAAAAGCGTAATAACTTTGGACAGGCGCGAGTGGCAGCGCTATGCCGATGAAGTTAAAATGCCTATAGACAAAGTGGCAAAAAGTGACATAGTAGCAAAGCTAAGGCTGGGTTCGGAGGCAGCATATGCTTATGACCCACTAATCACTCAAACATCAAGCTCGTTCCTTTCCGTTGTGCAAGACGTATTAATTGTCAATTCCAACGGTATATGGGCAGAGGATCGCCGTGCACGCACCCGCGCTATGGTGCAAGCCGTTGCAACAGAAGGTAACGAAAAGCAAGTGGGCTATCAAAGCCCGGGTACCAAGGGTGGGTACGAGTTCTTAGAGTCTTTGGACACGGCCAAGATGGGCCGCGAGTCCGCACAAACCGCCGTAACGATGCTTAAAGGTGACCTATGCCCAAGCGGCCGCATGCCTGTAATCATCGATAACGCCTTCGGCGGGGTTATCTTCCATGAGGCATGCGCACACAGTATCGAAGCAACATCGATTGCCAAAGGCGCTTCTGTTTTCACGGGCAAGCTGGGCCAAGCCGTGGCGCCGCCTATAGTAAACGCGGTAGATGACGGCACCCTTGCCGGCGAATGGGGGACATTAAACATCGACGATGAAGGCGCGCCTACCCGCCGTAATATTCTAATCGAAAATGGTGTGCTCAAATCATACCTGGTAGACTATCTAAACGGATTAAAAATGAATACCCCATCCACAGGCAGCGGAAGGCGTGAGTCATATCGCTACGCCCCTACCAGCCGTATGACCAACACCTATATACTGCCAGGCAAAGACACGCCCGAAGAAATCATAGCCGCAACCGAGCATGGCCTATATGCCAAGCAGATGGGTGGCGGCTCTGTAGACCCATCCTCCGGCGATTTTAACTTTGCTGTACTGGAAGGCTATATGATACGTAATGGCAAGGTAGCCGAGCCTGTACGCGGCGCAACTCTTATCGGCAAAGGCCACGAAGTACTCTGGGACATAGACATGGTAGGCAATAATTTCGAAGCGGCTCAAGGCATGTGCGGCAGTATGAGTGGTAGTGTGCCAACCAATGTAGGCCAGCCCATGATACGTGTAAAAGAAATGACCGTAGGGGGGAGGAAATAATATGACTTTCGCAGATTTTAAACAGGAACTTTTCGCCCAAGCCCAAGCCAAAGGCTTTACAGATTACGAAATTCACTACCTGGCCAGCAATGGCTTCTCTGTAAGGGTGCTTAACGGCGAAATAACCGAGTATAAAAACACCGCAAGCCAAGGTGTAGGCTTTAGAGGCACTTTTAATGGCAAAATGGGATATTCCGCAAGCGAAAAGCTGGACGCGGCAGTAATAGGCCCAATGCTGGATAACGCTGCCGCCAACGCTGGCATAATCGAAGAAGAAACAATAGAAAAACTTTTCCCCGGCAGTGAGTCATATCCGGAAGTATGCGCATACAACCCCGCGCTCAACGAAGTTTCCGCTGCCGATAAAATCAAGATGGCCACGGAAATGGAAGCATACACTAAAAGCCTGGACGCTCGCGTAAAAATGGCAGATTACTGTACTATAGGCAACCAAGAAACCGAAATGGCAATGGCCAACTCACATGGTCTTGAATTGAGTCAAAAAAGCAATATGGCCAGCGCGTTTGTAGTAGCAAGAGTAGAGGAAAACGGCATAACCAAGTCCGCCTACGAGTACTGGAATGGCCGTGACTTTGCAAAGTTTGACTACAAAGCACTGGCAAAGAAAGCAGTAGATATCGCAGTAAGCTACCTTGGTGCTTCCTCTATTGAGTCCGGCGCGTACCCGGTTGTTTTTGACAATAGCAATACCAAGGATTTATTCTCGGTATTTAGCGGCATTTTTATGGCGGAAAACGCGCAAAAAGGCTTCTCGCTTCTTAGCAAAGACAAGGTTGGCACAGCTATTGCCGCGCCACATATCAACCTGCGCGACGACGGTGTGTGTGACCTAAGCCTGGGAAGTATGGCCTTTGACGCAGAAGGTGTTGCCACCCAACAAAAAGCCGTAATAGAAAACGGTGTGCTTAAGACTTTGCTGTATAACTTAAAATCCGCCGAAAAAGACGGCGTAGAATCTACCGGTAACGCCTCTAAGGCCGGACTTGGTGGGGCTATTGCTACGTCTTGCACCAATTTTTATCTTGTGCCTTCAGAGACATCTTTCGATGAGCTTATTTCCGGCGTGGAAAAGGGTGTGGTTATCACAGAAATGGCTGGTTTGCACTCTGGCGTCAACCCTGTATCCGGCGATTTTTCTGTTTCCGCGGATGGCTTCCTTATCGAAAACGGCAAGATATCTAAGCCTGTAGAGCAGATAACCGTAGCGGGTAACTTCTACGAAGTGCTTAAAAACATCCAAGCGGTAGGCAGCGACCTCCGGTTCCACTCCAGCGGGCATGGCGGCATGGGTATGCCTTCTATGCTGGTGGATGGGCTTAGGGTTTCGGGGCTATAGAATACAAAATAAAACGCGAAAAGAGGCTCGCTGCAAATTTAATCGCTAGCCTCTTTTCACGCTTTTGTACGGTTACATAATCCCGTATTTCTTGGCATACTCACAGAAAACAACATACCACTTTTCGTGTTTAAAATTAGTTTTTATATCTGCCGGGTCGAAGTAGTATCCTGCTACCATATTTTGGATTATTGCTTCCAAAATCAGACATTCTTTTAGATATTCGTCTTCCAGATTGGCGGCTACATCCGTGTTCATTTTCTCGCTCATGCCCTCTATAGCATAGCGATACAGTGGATTACTTTTGCCAAGCAAGTAGCCCATACGTTCTAGGCAATTAATGCCTTCTCGCATATCCTTTGCGGCTAGTTTGCCTTTAAACTGCATTATTTTTTCACCTCCCAATAATATATTGTCAACGCTTGTATCAAGCACTTGTGCCAGAGATAATAAAATAGATGTGTCAGGTAGGGCTTCGCCTCGTTCCCATTTAGAAACGGCTTGGAATGAAATGTTTAACCTTTCTCCTAAGTCGCTTTGGGTATATTGTTTCCCCTTTCGCAGTACCGCTATTTGTGCACCTACTTTTATAGGGTCGGTGTTCATGAGTTTCTCCTTTCGTGAATTGTTAGAATCGATTCGTGAGCAGTATAATTGTGTTAAGCGAAATAGGGAATAACGGTGTGGTTGAGGTTCGCGTAGTTTAGTTCAACCGGGGGTTGACTACTTTTTTTGTATCAACTAACATTGGGGAGTGGCTGGAGCGTGTTGTTAAAGGGAACATTTGCTAAGCCTTATTCATTTGATTGCACACATAGTTTTGACAACCGGAGGTTTTTATATG
>Ga0123355_10018645_pt1 | contig 11022 bp, 5 predicted proteins | sample TergutEmb28metaG_3_FD_89872 | JGI IMG/M metagenome (GOLD analysis project Ga0123355, IMG submission 89872) | Embiratermes neotenicus P1 segment gut microbial communities from Petit-Saut dam, French Guiana - Emb289 P1 | ecosystem: Host-associated > Arthropoda: Insects > Digestive system > Gut ...
AATATTAGGATGGATCTCCAGGAAGTGGGATGTGTGTATGGGGACTGGATTGGGCTGGCCCAGGATAGAGACAGGTGGCGGACGCTTGTGAGTGCGGTAATGAACCTTCGGGTTCCGTGAAATACGGGGAATTTCCTGACTAGCTGCAGACCAGTTAGCTTCTCAAGAAGGACTCTGCACCATGGAGTAAGTAAGTAAGTAAGTAAGTGTAGGGTTAAACCCATTAAAAATTCAACAGAAAATCTCTTCACCGTCATATAAACCACATTCTTATTGTTTACATTTTAATACATTTTAATTATAGCATTAAGCTTTAAAACGAATGCAAACTTGAGACTAATTAGGCACGCTGTGATCCTTTAAACCCTGTGCAGGTGAGCCCAGTGCAGCGTACGTACAGCGGCTTGGATAAATAAGGACGTCTCATGTTCACTGCAGCTGCAGTATTATTACACCTACAGTTCATTTGGAAGGAAGCTGAATAATGGAGAGGAAGATGTTTCAATCACACTACGTGAGAATTTTTTGTTTATGGATGGGAGAATAAAATACGAAATAACCTCACAGTCATAAGATTTTATTCGCCACTGCTGTCACATAATACTGCTTCCCAAATTAATGTTCGTGCACTAATGTTTACTCACTGATACCCTAAGGAGTTAAAAGGTAAAGGTAAAGTGATCCCGTTACAGGTCCGGTGTGGCCCAGAGGGTGGGTAAAGGTATAGCTCTACTCTTCCATGATGGCGGCACTAGAAGGAGGTGAGTGGTCAGCAGCACGCCCCGGCCGCAATTTAACGCCGGGAAAGACTCGGTACCTATTTTAGAGGAGGCTGGTTGGACTCCAGGGCCGGTCTGACGAGCGGAAAATCTCGTCCCCACCGGGACTCGATCCCGGAGAGTCCAGCCTGTAGCTCAGTCGCTATACCGACTGAGCTAACCGGCCCACGTTCAAAAGAGTTATGTACTCTAAAATCACAAGGAGTAGGCTACGTAGAATAATATGAAGATGGTTTATGCTTGCGTAGCACAAATATAAGTTCACACAAATCAAACATAATACCAGCAATACAAGACTCGACGTGCCGTGAGGTACTAACTGTAGTTGTGTGTTGCCAAGAAAAGATGAGAAACTGCCATGACGGCAACTACACTAAATTTTGTCCATGGTTGTTAAATATTTGAGATGACCAACACCAGAGTTACATATACGTGAATGTGGTTCTCAGAATAAAGCAGTCATATGCTGCAGAACTACAAGAAGCAACACTGCCTATGTCTCTTCGTTCCCTAGATACAAATTTTGAAATGTTACATTCGTACCAGCGGCTATGGGTCATCCCTAATATTCACAACCATCAAAAGAGTCTCACTACACTGTTGGGTAATGTCGCCTAATATGGGTTAAGGTTAGTTTTTTCGTCACCGTGGCGATACAGATAAAAACGATCAATGTGTGGTGCATTTTGAAGCTCAACGATTCTGAATAGGCACAAAGATTATTAAACTCATGACCTCAATTCACTGTGGAGATGACCCCATTTTTACGAAACAACACAAATTGGTACGTAATTTGGTGTGGTTCCTATTATGGGGTACCGCGGGCTTCTCATACGAGGGGAAAGAAAATAATTCATAAAGGCAAAAAGCAAAAGGCTTTAGCTATTAAAATTACAAAATTAGTTTTAGCCAACACGTTTCGTGGCCACAGTCAACAAGTGTCTGTCATTGCTTACACCTGCCATACACAGACCGTTATCAGATAGCTTGCACAGTAGTGCCCACACTAGAATACTGTGGTATTTCAGACATTCCGTGGTCTTCAGACAACAACCGTGCACAGCACAAATATTTTTCATCAGCTTTATCCTCTCTTTCTTCACCCCCCTAACATCTTCTTCCGAGGCAGAATAAAGATGAAATCGACGGTTCGCCATTCTTTTTCTTAACCAACGATTTTGTAGGCCTACGTTTATCAACGGAAAGAGGTTTCTCTTACACTTTTGTCTGCTGATTCTCACCAAAGACATTAGAAAAGTAATTCTGGCAGTTCAGTTCCTTGCCCTTGTCGGTAGGCTTGTCCTCCCCCCACCATTTTGTTTGCTCCAGTTGCGCCCGGACGGACAGACGGTTATGATCTTGGCCGAACCAGATCTAGTTTGTCTGAATTCATGTAAGACTTGTTCTGAAATTGAAAACAGGGAAATGAGACTGCAGCACAGGATGGCCTACATGATAAAATGGACGCTGTTGGTTGAGCAGAAAAAAACTGTGCGTGAGTTACAAGTTGCCACTGTATATACATTAGGAAACATCTCCATCACTGTGTGAAAATCGCTGAATCCTTACTACGTTCGACATACTTGTATTCAAGGAGTATCTACATTCATATATTAGACCAGCAGATGCACATCGGTAAAACATGGGTATTCTTGAACACATGAACAGATTTTGCGTGTTGGGCACTTGTGAACTTAATACTCGTATGTTCCATATCTGTGCATTCAAGGAATAACTAAATTTGGTCAGCATCTGTTACAAGATCAGACGTTCATCATACAGGGGAGATAAGGGGGTACCCCACATTGGGAGCTATCTTCATATTAGGTGACTTTAACCTAAATAAATTTATTTAATTAATACAGAGTTCTGCGGAATGCAACATCCACCAACACACAAATATAACGACAAGATGGTGGAAGAGAATGAATGTTGTTGGTCAGGACCTAGAAATACTTCAGAATTCTGAGGTGTGCCATCCCCGTTGTGTGTTTAAACTATATGGTGAGGTAGGTTCAGTCAAAAACACAACTATAAATATATGACTAAATGATGGTGTTTATTAGCAATGGAAAAACTACATGTTTCGGTCTATAGCGGCCATCTTCAGGTTTTGACAACTTTCTTGCTAAAAGAGTTTTATATAAAACTCTTTTAGCAAAATATGTAGTTTTTCCATTGCTAATAAACACCATCATTTAGCCATATAATTATAGTTGTGTTTTTGACTGAATCTACCTCACTATATACTTCAGAATATAAGTGAGTTACACTCTAACCTGTGAAAAATATCAGTTTGCAATTTTTGAAACTCAGATTGTGGGGGTTTCAATTTGTCTTTCCAACTTTTACATAAATACTTTAAGATTTCTCCACATCTTGGAAATAGATTTAAAAAGGATAACGACTTTTCCTCTTTATCGCGGGAGACGTTTTCTGTGTACGCCTAATTTAGCAACAGATTTTCAGTCTATTGCAGACTTTCTTTTCTTCCATATCAACTCGACGGATTTCATGTACTTGTGTAGTAAACTGTAGCAGGACATGTTAAATGTAAGCATGTCTTCAATTAGAGTCTGTTATTTTTGTCCTGTTTGAAATGAAATCATCTTTGGTCAACAAATTTTTGTAAAAATCCGAAAATATGAAGTTTCACGAAATCGCATTCAGTGGGACTGACCATAAACCGATGTAAAAAAGCTAGGAGTTACGCTTCGCACGCGACAACTCCTAGTAACAGAAAGTTTATTGAACAAATCCCTTGTACAGGGACAACAAACTGAGAGCAATTGCTCCATCTCATTGAATACATTAATGCGTATAGATATGCCAGTATCATTTCATCACACATTGTTTACGCTCTAAACTTCAGAATTTAAATACGAGGGTTCAGTTGTTAAAATCTGGGTACCACAGATGGCGAGGAATATCTTGATCAGAAAAGTGACTATCAACGTATCAAGACGGACTTAGATTCATGGAGTTATTTCACTGGATACACACGCAACAAATGTGTTACACAAGAATGAAAGGCTGCATGTTCCAATTGTACAACAATGTTAGTATCCTGTGCTGAGGCAGACAAGCGGTTCTTTCATTAGGCGTACGCCCGAGCCTCGACCCTCTACGCGAAAATAAAACCTATACATTTTCTCTCATTATAAGCTGACCCCCAAGCCATACAAATTTAATTGAAATAATTGTGCTGCAAAAAGAAGAGAAAGGTTTCCCCACATGGAAATACTGAAAACGAAACATTCTGGGGGTAGAATAGCTTTAAAACCAAAACTGCTTGCATGATGGTAAAATCATTTGGCCTTTACGATTTCTCATCAAGAAGCCTGTTCATTTCCGAGTCTCAGTATTTACGTTTCAAGAACCCCTGTGATATGTGTTTACTGTAGAAATCACAATAAGACATGTTTTCTCAACTACTAGGAATTAAATAATATAATTTTTCTTTCGAGTTCAGTATTTAATCGTACTGTCTTAAAGAATTTACTTACTTACTTACTTACTTACTTACTCCATGGAGCAGAGTCCTTCTTGAGAAGCTAACTGGTTTGCAGCTAGTCAAGAAATTCCCCGCACTTAAAGAACCTAATTTATAAAACAACTTTACCTGCGCCAGAATGTACACATGTCGGACGCTGATTAAGTCTCCTACATAGTTCGGCATATCATGAGGGCCATCATCAAGGAGGTCATTCAGAAGTTAACGTAACGATCTCAAAATGGTCCGCTGCAGAGGAAGTGGGTAAACGCAGTCATATACTTGCACATGCATTACAACTTCTTAAAGAATGTCTCTATAGCGTTTCTAACCTCGAAAGAAAGTCACAACATAATTTCATTTGTGTACTTTAATTTTTTTGAAAACGGAATTAGAAAAAGTCTTTTAAAAATTGGTGTTACTCCACAGACACTGAGCTAGGCAACACTGTTAAGCTTAATGCAATACTTAATAACACTGTGTTCTTAAGGTGAGGTAAATTCAGTCAAAAACACAACTATGAATATAAGGCTAAATGATGGTTTTTATTAGCAATAGAAAATTACACGTTTCACCCTATAGCGGCCATCATCAGGTATTGACAACTTTCTTGCTATAAGAGTTATATATAATATGCAAGAAAGTTTTCAAAACCTGATGATGGCCGCTATAGGCCGAAACATGTGGTTTTCTACTGCTAATAAACACCATCATTTATCTATATATTCATAGTTGTGTTTTTGACTGAATTTACCTCAACTTATAGTTTAAACACACTAGGTTGATGGCACACCTCAAAACTGTGTCCTTCCTCAGATACAGATCTACCACCTGCTTTAGAAGAGGCGAAGATCTTGAAGGTTTCCGTTGAAGCTAGATGGTAACTACAGGTAAGACCAGTTTTAACACTAAAAACTCCTACGTTCTGCCCACAGAAGCATTTGGATGTTTTGTATAGATCTCTGAACCATCAGCGATTATTCTTCCACACCTCATTAATAGATTGGTTTTTGTAAGCGAAACAGATTGTGTTTACTGCGCGGTACGCACAGAAACTTTAAATATAATTCGGATTAATAATGGTCCCTGAAGTTTTCATTTCAATGTGTGGAATTCGTTTTTGGGGGTTTTGACAAAGTATGTGCTGAGTTCTTACAACGTTTCGGCGTGAACCGTGTCCACATATTCCGTATAAATAGATCATAACAATCGCACGACCAGGAAGCCAAAAGCTGTCACTTTACCGAGTTCTAAGGTTTCTCCCATACTAAGCGCAGCAGACAAGGACTTTGGGCTCTTCCGTCGCATTCGGAACAGCTGGCTTAAAATTTTAACACCATCATTAGCTACCCCGATCACCGATTCTCGTGTCTTTAATCACTCCCTCCCGAAATATTCCGCGATTAAAACTCTACATTAGGCAACGATAACTTACATCGTCCTATGACTGAATGTATCGTAAGAACAATTAAAGCAGTAGTTAAATAACCTAAGAATGAATGAATGAATAAATAAAAATTAGAGCCACGTGGAGATTTAAGTGATTCTATTTTGACCCGCGTAATATCACTATTGAAAAGTTCTGATGTCATAGGAAATTGAAACGATTTCAAATCCCTATTGATCGAGTTTGGTGCTTAAAGGTGATTATAAAAAGTGAGGTTAAAACAACAAATCAGTCACTTGGGAGTGTTCATTTGAAGAGCTGTTTGAATGTGTGTGATTGGTTATGTGTGCTAGCAAATGCGGTGATGTGGCAAAGTTGCGTACATGTCATGAGGATAGTACCAACATTCCCTACACACAACAGTCTTTCAGGGACTTTGAACTGATGGTTCAGTATCAACATATATGTTTCTAGGTTCAACATTCCGTGGCTAGATGACTCAAAATGTACAGCGGGTCTCTGTTTCTGTTTATCTTGAACCGTTTCTTACGCTTCCACTTGATAAGCACACGGGCAAGACAATAAAGACTCTGAATACCTGAGAAATGCATAAGGACGACATCGAACATTGTGTTGCAGGTGGAAACACTTAGAGAGACAAAACATATTATGTGTTTTCTGAGTTGTTTAAAAAATGTTTAGCCAAGTCTATATACAAACTGATGGGATAATAAACCTAATCAGATGTCAATAAATGTCTACTTTTCTTCCGGATGAGAATGGTAGATTATATAGTAACAACCTACAATAAAATTGCAGTATGTCAGGCCTGCTAATTGTATAAAAGTCTGAATACAAGGAATATGGTACAGAGCAGCTATCAACGTTTTAATAAGCTTCCCGTCAAGATCCTTGAGGACGGTGCAACGCGATGAGACGAGCAGCGTGAGCTATACAGTTTATTTTATTCAGTAACAGTTGTATTTCAGATTATTATTGTTCATAGACGCGTCTAGTTGCAAGAAATTTGTGAAAACTTATGTAAGGGGTTGTGGGTTCGATACATGAAGGTGTAATTAGAATTATTCATTGACATAATCCCTCCCGCCGCATTATATCCTGGGTTGGACTGAGCCTCTAACAGAAGTGAGTACCAGGAATATTTCCTGGGCGGTAAAAGTGGCCGGTGTGTAGGATTGACAAACTTAACACCTTCACGTGTCGAATGTCTTGAAATCTGGAAGCCTCAACCTCCTGGAAACTTCGGGGCCTGTCCAGGACTGTACAGGGGTTGCTTTACCTGTACCTTCATGTAAGGGGTGGTTGTAGTCTATGATCATTTCCATAAAATGTGTAGTCTCCACTTCAAATGGCCTGACGGTTCTTAGGTCAGAGGAAGGTAAACCAACCGTGAAACAAAATTCAAATACGTGTGTAACGGAGCATTGTGCTTGCTAATTATATTCCGTGTATAAACGGGCCGATCAAATCAAACAGCATTAATATTCAAGGTGACTTTATCTCAGTATTTAACCAACTTGATGTACAAAATTTTTGTTTTACAATAACTTTATTTCATGCCTCAACATGTTTCGAGGACATGTGCTCGAAACATGTTGAGGCATGAAATAAACTTATTGTAAAACAAAAATTTTTGTGCATTAAGTTGGTTAATTACTGAGATAAATATACTGAGATGCACGGTCAGCAAAAAGTCAAAATTCAAAATGAATGTTGCTAAAAAATTCGAAAAGCATTGTACTAGATAACGTAGTACAAGACACTAAGTACATGGAGTATATCTTGAATGCTTGGAAAAATTTAACGGCTTAATTCACCACACTAGGAGGAGGACAAAAGTTCTATCAATTTATGTGCGCAAATTAGAAGTTTTCACAGTACAGCCCAACAACGCATTGACCAAGTCGTTTTGTTTCTGTCGGAAGGAGTACTCAAAAACCTCGGTGTATTCAGCTCCAAATGAAGATGAAGACGCACTTCACCAAAGCACTTTGATGCCTGTCAAAACATTCGCAACCGCCCCAAGAAATTTCAAAGTGTGCGTAAGTCCATGATCACACGTGTCCATGCGAACACTAATTCCAGTGGAAAATATTTCGAGAAATTATGGTGAACTGTGACTTAGTAAACAATAGAACTCAATATTAATTAAATTGGTGAAGTGTAGTGTAAATGTCTAATTTCAGCTGTAAGACAATATCACATATTTTAGCTATTTTGGTGGCCGGGATAGCGTAGACGGTATGGTAAATCGCTACTGGGTGGACGTTCTGGGGATCGAACCGCGGTGGAGGCGAGATTTTCCGTGCCATCCAGAACTGCTCCAAGGCCTACACCAGCCTCCTGTACAAAGGGTACCGGAACTATCCCGAGGGTAAAGCGGACGGGCCGTGGTCAACCTGCCTATTCTAGTGCGGAGGTTGCAAATGGGTTGGAACTACACCTTTGCGCCCCCCCCCCCACTCCATTGGCACGTCACGGGGGGGAGGCGGTAACCATTGTCTTCAAAGTATTTGTTATTCAACGTAATCTTTCAATGACACACAACAAGACAAGCAATGCACGTATAACGTAACAATATGGCGCTTTCGCCTAACCATCGTTGCTGTGGAAAAGCGGTAAGTATTACGTATTCTGAATGTGCAACTGTATTCTTGCCTACGTTACCTTGCATGAAAAGAGCGTCTTTTCTAGGCAGCATTCCACTGTGATCTGCCTCTTGTCCGGCTCTACAATATTTTCCCACATTATCTCATAAACGACACCGTTTTCGGAGGAAAAAATCTATTGAAAATAGTCTGTTTAATTTTCTCTACAACATTTGTCTGAAGCACATCTCACTGTAGGAAGAATTCAGGGAGATTTAACATAAATGTGTATAGGTCATCATGTAAAGCACCCGTTATTCTTAGCAGATTTTAATGAAAACTGAATTTTCTGGATAGATATTCGAAAGATCTTTAAATATCAAATTTCATGAAAATCCGTGCAGTTGTATCTAAATTGTTCCATGCGGACAGACGGATGGACGCACAGATATTACGGAAGTCAATAGCAGTCGCTTTTAGAGAATTTTCGAACTTCCATAACGTCAATCATTTCTGGGCGTATGTTTATAGCAGGTTTATACTTCGTGTTAATGTGAATAGTTCACTTGAAGTGTCTCGAGACATTTTAGATACATCCTGTATATTTTATACAACAACGTCCATGCAGATATCATATCGGTAAACCTACCTAAAGCTTGCGGTTCAAAGGGATTGCTTTATCTGGACTCAAACCTTTGTCACATTTCTGAAAGGTTCTTAACTACCCCAAATTTTATATCATAAAAAAAGTACAGCATGTTAAAGCGGTAAAGTGGTTAACATATCCAGAGAAAATTTCCCTGGTCCTAAGACGTCACAGTTTGCAGGAAAGAAACGCAGGAGATTCATAATATCTCCAAGGTTTAAATAAATTATTCATCAACTAAATCGCGTTTAACAATGCCCAAGCATTTGCCGACTGGGTGAGAAGAGAGATTTGTATCGGTAGCTAATGAACACCAAGGCCGATGCAGTAAATAACCATGAAAGATTCATTACAATGCTACGTACATCCTTCCAGTCTTTTCTTAGCCATTTAAGGCCCAGTGGCAAATATAGGCATCACCTGTTGCAACACAACAGAACTCCGAACCTTGTTCACACGGTGTAATTATGTGTTTTGTGCGATTCTCTCAACAGAAACCGTCATTTTCCCAAACAGTGTTAACTGACTGGTCTTTGTAGTGGGCAGGGACCGTTCACTGTGAAGTAAATATGTTACTGAAATGTGATACAATATAAATATGATAAACACAGGTATCGTAGTACAGACCATATAATTGTCTTGCCAAATTATTTCACCATTCACCAGTAACTCAGAACTCCACGACTCATATTCAGGACAATGTCGGACTTCTTAGATTTCATCCTGCTATCAACAGGTCAAGAGGACTAAGCTTGGAAAGTTTCTAACAAACTAACGTTAATTCAATCTCCTGAAATAAAGTCTCTCTCATTTTTCCTCATGAAATTCCCTTCCATCTACTCGTAAAGAATTTCTTAAATGTCTCACTGCTCTCCCTGTCTCTCGTAATTGCAATCCTAAGGGGATTGAAGTCCCCATAACAAGAAGAAGATATAATGTATAATACAACACAGACCCATGATGTACAAGCTACACAGCCTGTAAGTCCGCTAGTTACAGCAAAACCTATCAACCGAACCCGAATCTGAAAAACTCGCAACCTTTTCTAATAACACACACCACAACCAGTACGAGGGATAGAGCATCACTGGGGCATACCTGTCTCACCTATATTGGGTGGTAAACATGATTTATGTCGTCAGTTAGCTACATGAAATATGCTATGTGACTTGTGTATTACGAAACGGTAACGACGGTAAACAGCTTTTAGTCGTGCATGGCAGAACAGCGCATCGAATTATGGCTCCGAAAATAACGATTCATAATGAAGAGTAGCATAAGTTTCCACAATATTGCGTTAAGTGCGCTAGTGTCACGTTACTGAAAGTGTTACGTATCAGCACTGTATCAGATACAGAAGAATCGCCATGACATCATCAACTTCACCGAGAGGGGTGCTAAATTTTTGTGCACAAAAGCGCTGATGGCAGGGAAAAAAAATCAAAGGCATAATACCCTTCTTATGTTAGAGACCATACAATGAGGCTAACAGGATCCAACAAAAAATACATAATAATTATTAAGTTATAGATGCATTTCTGAGCATATCTGTCCACTGGCAAGAAATCGACTGTGTTATATTCATAGTACGGAACACCAAAATATCGCAACGTTGCCGTGTTTGGAGTTGTTAGGAAACAAAAACGTTTCACATAAGAGATCTGGGAGTTCCACAGCAGTGTAGTTGGAGATTCGGGTATTCTGGAGTGTGGTACTGTGTCGCTGATAGTGGCTCTTGACGTTTAAAAGAAATTTTGTGCCTTCATTGTGAGTGGGTCAAGGAGACCAAGAAGAATACTTGGAATCCTCGACCCTTCAAAATGAAGGCACAGGCGTTCTTTTGAAACGTCGAGAACCACTAATCAACGACACAGCGTCAAGACGCAGAAAACCTAAATCCTGAATGTTGAAAGTTTTCATGATGTGCATCTGCAAGACAATTTCATACGGAAGCCCCAAGTTGACCATTAGTTAACCCAACGGAACCGAAAGGTAAACCCAAATTTCGCTCAGTTACCACGTTCCGGTTTCGTGTTGCTTGAAATACGACGTTAAAAAGAAATGTATTTTTCTGAGTTCCTAATTAAACACCAAATTTCAGGGCCATA